>Ga0058701_10003242_pt1 | contig 12797 bp, 7 predicted proteins | sample AgamicOrMae_FD_97039 | JGI IMG/M metagenome (GOLD analysis project Ga0058701, IMG submission 97039) | Agave microbial communities from Guanajuato, Mexico - Or.Ma.e | ecosystem: Host-associated > Plants > Phyllosphere > Phylloplane/Leaf | place: Guanajuato, Mexico | collected 2012-06-04
CAAACATAGCGTAAACCTAAAATATCACATATATAAAAGCAAAATTGTGCGTTTTCCCATAAGAACAATGTATTATTCAACCCTGTTTATTTCAAAATTGAGTTGTGACAGTGGGTCTTCTTGTCAGAAATGGATTTGGTGTGTCCTAAAGTAGGGCATGTTACAGAAGTAGCAATCGTAATCTGGAGTTTCGGCCCTCTTTCTTGTCATCCTAACTGCATCATACAGCATATAAACAAGATCGTTATGATTATCTCCAGTTTTTCACGTCCAGCCATTTCGGAAGACGGTTGTTGCGGATCATAAAGCGTTGCATATTTTAAAGCTACACTTAGTTTAATTGCTTTTTGGTGACGACGAAATTTCGACTTGTTGCTCATTCCACTCCGACAATGAGCGTTCAAGAGTCTGCAGCCCCAGTACCGGGCCACAGTCTGTATGAAATGATATCATCGCAAACGATGATTGATGATATAGTGCGGGGAGTATATGCTTTTGTCTTTCGGGGAGATTGACGTGTTATATTTTGTATTTGTCACTCGGATTTTTGGTTCGGTTCTTTTCATATTATGATCAGTAATATCCTCATTATATTGTTGATCACCCTCTTGATCATGCTCTTGACAATGTCATGCATGTTGCCCGATTCTCCCAGTCCATGGTAGGCAACACGCGTTGCACTCGTGTCGTGCGGGCTGCATCAGAATTTGAGAAAACCGCCTTACGAGCTTTTAAATCACTCGGTAAGTCCCTTCGATGTACAGTACCCTGATATTTTATACAGTTTGCGTTTTACTTGGTTCAATTTTTGATTACATCCTACGAATTCCGACTGTGGAGGTAAAATTGACGTTGATTAGGTTGATTAGAACCACGTATCCTATGTCCCACTTCTTATCGTTTCCGCTCGGCTGTTGGCAAGCCATGTGTCTCTGTCGGCCGAGAGAAAAGCAGCATCAGGCTTAACGATCGACGTTATATTGATGATTAACTTGTTACTCGCTGTGGCTTTGCGACCACGGTGGAACACAAGGTGGAATATACGACCTTAGAACCGGCGGGCGTCACGTATGTATCCGTTGAACGCTTCGCGATCTGAGCGCTTTGCTAACGGTAGCGTTAATGGCTTCGTGAAGATATCGGCCATCGCATTGACTAAAGTAATGCTAAACACGAAGGGAAGAGGATTAGAATGGCGAAGGAGAGAGACAGTGATAGGGTTGTCCCACCGCAATCGGCCCGAGAGAGACAGGTGCAAGGCGCCGGATGAAGGAAGGTGCAAAAGGCCAGCAGCAGGTTGCTGTCATCTCAACGTTGCCATATTTCTCGATTTCGTCTTTAACTTGAAAATCGTTTGAGCTTGTCGCTTAGGCTTATCGCGGCTACCAAAATTCATTCGGTCAGGTACCTTATGTTTCGATTCGCTGAACTGTCACCAAGCGTGATGCCGTTCACTTCTCGGTAGAAATGATTACCACCGGAGGAGTGAGGGGCACCTGTCTTCATGGCTGTCAACCTAGTTTAACTTAGATTAGGTTTAATTGAGAGCCCTGTGAGTTGCTCCACTGTTGCTCCACTCCTATTGACGACGAAAAGAGAAAACGGAAAATTCAAGTTTGGAATTTCCTCTTAAAATTAATTTACATTTTTGAGTCTCTCAAAAATAGTACTTAACACCTTCAGCAAATTACGTTTTTATTGTACCAATAATCAAAACCTGGAAGCCACCGAACAAAAATCAGAAAAAAGTTGGGTAGACAGTAAAATCAAAACCCCCGTTTTGGGGAATGCTATACCTGTTTTGGGTATGAAATTAAAACGGGAGGCGTGCGTATTTCGGTAATTTTCAACAAAGGCCTATGTTCAGCCACATCAATGGAAAGCTCTTGCCGAGACCTTTTGAATGATATGGCTGAACATAGGTCTTTCTTGAAAAATAATCAAAACACTCACCACCTCCGTTTTGGTTTCACGCCTAAAACAGGTATAGCACTCCCCAAAACAGGGTTTTATTTCTAACGCGTAATTTTACACCGAAACTAGTGAAATATAACTATTTTTTTATTTTAGTGAAATCTTCCTTAGGTGTTAATTCTATTAGATTAAAAAAAATATTTCCGTAGCACCGCAGTGACGATGCAATGATATTTGACTAGAACTAAATTATTAAGGGTATGTGGTGTTACGGCGTGAGAGAATTTTGGGTGGTTGCGGTTGAAATGAGGGCGTTACTCTGCATTTGAGTGAAAGTGATCGAGGTCGCCGTGTAACGAGGCTACTTACAAGGCGCCGACAGTTATCATGCAGAGAAAGAGAGTCCAGAAATTGGGCGAAAGCCCCGCGGCGACGAGGCATGCAACCAACCCGGCGTAGGCAATCATCAGGGGCCGCCTTCTGCCCAGGTGGTCCGACAGCCACCCCCACGGAAATGCCGCCGTGATCATTCCTGAGGACAAATCAAATCCCACCCCGTGAATCGGACCGCCCGCAAAACTGTGCAAAATGCCAGCCGGATAAGAAGAATTTCACATTAACCCAAAATGGCCCAAAGTATTTGGAGTGAAATTTGGCTTAAGAGAAATTAGAGGAATTTGTCCCACTATAGTACGCAATTTTAAGCTTTGGAAAATGCCTCAATTATTAATTTTTAGGTTTCTAGAGGGGTGATATTTTTTATATTGTGACAACACCGAACTGACTCTTAAAATATGTTTTTTATGTTTCCAAACGGCATCGCTGGGTGTGGTAGGTAGTGGGTTAAGTTGAAGACGGATCATATTGACTCGCATGCGAAGAAATTTGTCGGTATCGTTTGAACTTCTACCCAATGAATCGACGGTCGCTTCTACGTAAAACAAACGAAAATAGCCGCCAAGACTTTTTCCGATAGGCTAAACGAGGGCATAGACCCGCTGCTGTAACATTGCTCAAGTAGAAGCGAGACAGTCCGATTTGTCTGCCTCCCTCTCACCTGAGACCCAAGTCTTCACCGATAATTACTTTAATAGTATTATGAGTGCTTCAATCATCTTTTCGTCCTTAAGAAGAACTTGAAATAAGATATTCCATCATTTCCGGGACAATGGTGTTGATGAAAGATCTCCGTTAAGAAGTTCTTTATTGAAGTGCCTCCACAAAAGATCTCTTCGCAATGGACTTGATGAACAATGCAAATGCAATGCCCTCTAGCCCTGCCTATCTTTCCTTTAGTATTATCTAGAAATACCAATAGTACGCTGTTGATTTGAAGGGGGCATTTCCTCCCACATACCTAGCTTCCATCCTATTACAAGTTTTATAGCGTGCAATCGCTCAGATAAGGTAGGTTAGATTAACCTAGGTTTGATTAATGTAGGTCGTTCGTTTCCCCTACTCGGTTCAACAAGTTCAAATCCTAATCTTTCATAATATTCTTCATAATCCGATACGACAACTTTTTTCCTCATTCGGAATTTGATACCTCAATTAATTGAAATGTTGATATTTACGTGATTTGAAAAGTACCCATCCCGTATTTGTCTATATTATTTTCTTTTCGATTGGATAACATAGAATATATCTTTCTTTTTTGTGCTCTGTACTCCTTCTTTGTTGCTTTTAATGCGAAATGGGATGCAGAATGTAAAATGGGAAGCAATGTAGTAGTGTTGAAGGTTATCTGTGCTAAAAATTGCCTGCTTATTTTCATGTGGTTATGCTGTCCCTCTAAATGGTAGTTCCCCTCATTCGCAAGAGCAATTTCCAAACGGAGTCGTTTCACCTCAGATTACGTGTATGAATTCCATGGTATGTAGAGCTCCAGGCAAGCCAAATACCCAGACGCCTTTTTCCTCGCAGAGCCGCCTGCAGAACAGTGAAGATTAAGCAAAAGACTGTGCAATGCAGAGCATCGCGTTCAGAAGTCACGATCAAACAAGTAGAGATCACGAGTAGGGGATGTGAAAGGAGCTTCGACGAAATTAGAAACGTGTCCTATAAAGCGACTTGTTCGATAATCAGCGTGTAAGGACCGAGATCCTCTACCGATTCCCAATTTGCTGTCGGCGAAAGGACTTGCGTAGAATCTGCTTAGCAAACAGGAAGCTAACCCCGTTCTGACATCTCATACCGCATTGGCATTGAGGTCCTTCAAGTCCTACTTAATATTGGTGAGTGTGTTCCTTCACCTATGGAAATCGATTCGGAAAGCGAATCCATCCTAATGCAACCGTGTCTTCCACACCATGGACATATGTACAGAGAATCGCTTCTACTTAATTACGGTTAATGAAGGTGGAATATCACGGAACTGAGTCATGTTTGGAGACCGCACGGCGTTTTTCCGCACTCTAAATTTGATTCAGTGAGATTCAGTGAATTTTTACTGAATATCCGAGCATCTGAGCACTGATTCAAATTTAGCGCGTTGCGGATTCGTCCAAATCCGTTTAGGGACGAAATTCTCATTCTGCCCTCCTTTTATTCCTACTATGGTTAAAGTTTAGTTCCAGTGCGTATAATGAGGGTTCACGACAGACAACCGGTTTGGGTTAAGTGTCTTTTGCCTCGCTGTGCTGTTGCTCCGCTCGGTTTGGAAACGAGGGGCGAAACAAAAGAGGCGGCAAATTGAAGGCATCTCTTCTTGAGATGAAGGGAGAAAGCAGCGGTGATCTTTTTTTGCGTCGTCGCCTGCATTAAGGCTTTTCTTCCTAAACCCAGCATAAAAGCGGGAACGCCGTTATAAATTAAGAAACAAGCCTAATCGAAAAGCACACAATCTTAAGATCTTTCCACCTTTTTGCATTTGAGCCGCGCCGCGGAATAACATGCTGCTAGCATTGTTGGGCGGCTTTGTGATGAAGAACACTGTTTGAGGGCGTAAGTCGACAACGTCCCATTCAACGGGTTCCGTATTATTGTATTCTATGAAGCCCAGGGTCTCCTTTAAGATAAGGGAACGGCGCCCCCTTTTGGTAAAGGCCCCTTTTACCAGCTGACAGGCTGAATTCAGGCGGGAGATCCAAGCGAGCGGCGATAGCGTAAATTACGAGGGTTTTATATGTAAGTGTTGGTTACATGCCGCGATGCCTCCCTGCTCCTTTGTGCATGAGGTGACACCAGACGCTCTTGCGCCTCCAAGGACCAAAACCGTCTTCTTAATAAGCTTTGCAGCGACCGTTCCAATGATGTATATTGTTCCGCAAAGGCTACAAACTTATTTGCATCGCTTTTAATTGAATCTCTGCGTATCTCGAATCAACAAGTCATATCGACCCCTTTCGAATAATTAATACTAGAGCTCCTCCGTTGCTTTTTAAGCGATAAAATGAGTACTATTACCGTGCACTAGAAAACTGCTATTCTTGATTGGAAGTTGTTTTTGCTAATTAGACGTGGGTACTGACAAGTAGCGCATGTAGACACAGCAAATTCGTGGCCGACTCTCAGCTCGCTTCTTTCGGGCTGATCGCTATTTATTCCCCTAAGATGCGTCCCAAAGAGTCCGCCATGGAAATCATCAAAGTTGCTCCTCCGACCGCATTAGCGTTCTAATCAATACGCCCAAACAAACAGCACCGGAAAACTTTTCCCAAAGAAGTTTCTGGCCTGCGACTTCTTCTCAAGTTGGAACAACGCTATGAGAAAAAAAATCAATGCAATATGCCCCTGGAATCAACGCTTACCGGTACATCTCGTCGTCAGATTGCATAAACAATATTGAGAAAGGAGAATTCCTTTTGACATTCTTTTATTCTATCGGTCATTCGTGGGACCGTAACTCGTAATAGCGGGACAGATCACTTGTTATGTCTCCCTTTGGCCGTTGTCGTGGGCCTCTCTACAACGTATATCGCCTTCTTCACCGTGTCACACGTGCATCTCTATCAAAGGCCTTTCCCCCAAAGCCTTCCAAACATTCGAGGGTGTCACTGAAAGCTCAATTCTCGCTGATAAGAGCTCGACCATGAATAGACAGAAAAAGTGGAGATGTCACAGCCACGCCTGACTTCCACCTGATATCAAGGGTGTGTTTTCAGCGCAAGGAATAGCTTCTGAATCATTGTACCCATGCGAGGTACCTGAAATCTTTCAGTAGCACCTACAAGCTACATTGTAAATTTGAAAAGTAATATTTTCTTTTCCATGCGTTCCACCATGGTTTATCTTTCATTACGTTATGAGGATCGATGACACAAAACCGCGTAGCTAAAACAATAGGTGAGGTTAGGTTGATCTGGATACGTTTCTACACCAGCGACGAAGTTGTAGAAACACACGAGCACGCGAATGATGCAACCACTGAAATCAACGATGTATGACGTTCACCCCACAAGCTGATGCAACTGTATTAGTATCGTAATAATGAAACTGCGTGTTTTTGTGGATGGGAGAACATCCAGACCAGGTGCTGCATTAAAGCACGATATAGCAGCAGGCGAAATTGAATGTCCTTAACTAATTACAGCTCCATGCAGAGTAACTAGGTTAGAACTACTGCACGTTTGCTTTTCATCTTGAAACGCCCTCCAAGTTTCTGCGATCCACAAATCACATGCCGAATGCAGTCGCTTGCGGTTTTGCGACAAAATTTCTCGCCAACTCTGTTAATAACGGAAATGTCAGGACGATGGAAAGCCAACTTCCTGTTTTGTTTAAAAAGTCCAGTCCACCGCACTCTGCCGTGCCAATCTCAAAGAGTTATGCGACTTTTATCTATGAGTAATTTCTCCGCAGCTGTTTAACCGTCCTTTGGAAAAACGCATTTACGGTGAGTCCACCAGCACACACAGTTGTCTCTGTTCTTCAAGCTTTTTATTTGTTTTCCTGTTTACTGTCAACACAACAGTGCAGCTCCTATCAACGGCTGGCACTGTAAATTTGAATGGTGGCATCTTCTAACCATTGTGTTCCATCCTTGATGTATTATATCATTACATTTTGACTTAACAACATGAACCACGTTGGAACGAATCGTTAGGTTTACTTAGGCTGGGTTATTCCGATTGGTTTAGCGATGAATGTATTATGGTAGTTAATGCAACCCACTCAAAATGACAATGAAACATGTGACGATCCTCGTCAGATGATGCAAAGCAGGCCAATTTCATCCAATTTGAAGGTAGGATGTTTATCGTAGAAACAAGCAGAGAGGCAAATGGCAGGATATCTTGTACTGATGCGATTACACGTGCGTTTGCTGTACCACATAAATCGAACTATATCGTGGTATATATTTCCCAGCGGGACACTCACAGCGAAATTGCCCGACTGACAGAAGAGACGCTATTTTCGGATGAACCCTCTAGCTGCGGTTCTTCGATTGTCAATCCCCAAGACCGAACAAGGCCACGTGACTTGCTCACGCAGGTATTCACGTGAAGTACTATCAGTCCCCTCAAGATATTTTTCCCATTGATCCGTTATCATAACCTTCGTCCTTTTTACCTTTTCGCGTTTCGCAAACTATTAATCGTGGGCAAATGCGTTTCAACACAATTCGTTTATCAAGTCATTGTAAGAAGACGTAATACTTTGTAGGTAAAAATAATCGTACCAGAAGTGATTTCAGTATTCCAACGTTTGACATGCTTATTATTCGTGGGCTCTTCGTCATTAGGTGAAAAAGGTGAATTTTTTATCTATCACATGTTACGCTAGTGCTGCATTTTGCCAAAGTATCGAAGCAAAAATATCTCACCATCTTTGGATACTACAAGAAAATAAAGTTATCTCTTTTTTTCTCTCTTTTTGAAAAATTAAAATTATGTGCAATGCAAATTGGAACTTATGATTGCGGATCATATCATATTGTGATGCTATTCAAGGTACTGATTCTGAATTCTTTTTCATGAATCTCTGACACGTTCTTGTCTACTCTTATTATTTCACTGTACTAAAGTGTCCACTTGATTAGGCAACACCGCTTATGTCACTGGATATTTACCTTCAGTACCGTTTAAGAAGGGACTGAAAATCTAGCGTCGGCCGCAGATTGTCGCCTTTGATGTGATGTTTTAGGACCCAAGCCATTTTAATTTTCAGGATGACGTTTGGGGAGGATTTCCCCAAAACAGCGCAGTCTGTTTGCATCTGGCCACAGTCGCTCGTCCCTTTCACGAATATTCCAGCCATTAGTTTGAACGTCCCTTCCTTCTCTCCACTAAAATTTCAATGGCGCACTTCACTTCGCGTCATAATGAAAGCGACCTCTGCCCCTCTGAGGAGAGCCCTCTGTCCAGAGTATAGCTGAAACCGCTCTCGCAATCAAACAGAAGTTTCGCAGAACCGCAAAAGAGACTAATTAGAACAATCATACCGTAATTTGGGTGTTTTCCATTTCTGGTGTTCGACCCTGATCCCTTAACTACATTACATGGATCAACGACTTAGAGCCGTGTCGTCGGTGTCATCATTGATTCTGTTCACTTTCACTTTCTGCGATTTATTACACAATAATGATACCCGCGTGGGTTAACCAAGGTTATGTGATGGCCTTGTCTTTTTCCATGAGGCTAGCGAAGAAAGGTAAAAAAATCGACGTATCAAATTTACAGTGTACGGAGGTTGCAAGAGGATCGTCTCACGGTGCGTCCTTGCTCTGTCGTGTAATGAACCAGCGACTACAAAGGAACACCTGACTTTCTTTCTTCGTGCCTGTCACCGTAGTCTGCGACTTGCTGACAAAGAAGCAACATCTGCTAACAGGGGCTGACCGGAAGGTCACTCAGAGAGTCACTTTCTGAAAATTTCTACCGCGTGGAGTGGGAGGGCATTTCTGTCGTCCCTTTCCAATATAATAGGCCCTGAGGGTGGGAAGGAAGCTGAAAAAAATCATCCCTGTTATAAAAATCGAAGTGAATTTCAACGAAGATGATGAAAACCCATTCTTACTTGACATCGAAAATAAGCATTTCATATATGAATTTTAGTCATCATGTAATTCTGGACGGTTCCTTTTTCACACCATCTGGTCCACTTTCATTATAAATATGATAAGAAAATTATCGTTCTTAATTGCCTTAATCAATTGAACATTTTAAAAAAGATGCCCACGGTCAAAATATTTTGTACCGATTTTGGTACGATGATTGCGTATTGCCCTTTACGGATTTGCAAGACTTTGTCGTAGTTCAGCGCAGTATGTTGAAGTTATGGTTCAATTAGCTTCCCCGTAAAATAATTTTTCGTATGTTGAATTGAAATGCAAGTACTAACTCTTTCATATAATATGGCTGTGCAGCCATTGAGGTTCTATTGTTGAGGCACTTATTACCAAGCGCGCATATTCTTAAAAATTCGTGCAAGTATACCTTTTAGAGGTAAAATGGCAAAAAAGCTAATAATTTTTTATTACTTGGGGATTCTTGCGATATAAGGTATATTTAACGTTTATCAAGATCAAATTTCATGATTATCTCTTAACTTTTTCTCGAATCTTTTTTTTTAATTAAATTTCTGTCATTGTCTTATCTTATAGCCATCGCTATATTCAATATTTATCAAATCTTAAAATTGTTTTTGAAAATCAGATTTTAGTCATAATAGTTAAGTTTTACTTGCCATCTGTAATCAATTTTTTTACCAAATGTATTATTTTTCAAAAATGAAATTGTTTTTTTTTTTAGTCAAATTTTTGTCGTGATAGTTTTATCTAATAACCTTTATTTCTTTTATCACATCTTCAAAAAGTCACCCCCTTCAAAATTAAACCTAAGTATTAATACTAAATCCAGTTTCATCTGACCAGCAACGGTTTTGTACACTGCCTACTGAACGCCATAAAACTGCTTATCACCGTACTTGAGTTAGCGCTTATCCTCCAAACATGCTTACGGTTGGAGGACGTTCGGCCGAGTAGTGGGGGAAACGCGGAGCGGGAGTGTAAAACGTACTATTCGTGTTCCCTCGCTCGCTCGCCTCCTTAGCTCAGGGGTTAGAGCACTGGTCTTGTAAACCAGGGGTCGTGAGTTCAAATCTCACAGGGGGCATATTCTTTTTTCTCGTGCTAACTGGTTTAAATTGTGTTGGGGTTATGTCTGTGTTAAAAATCTTTAAACTGCGACTCTTCCCTACTCATCTGAGGCGTTTTAATCAGTGTTACCGAGGTAAGGTTTGTCTTTTCTGGTTTAAATGATAATATTTTTGCGGAAAATATTGTATTTGTTAACTTGGACTGTTTTTGATTCGAGAGTAGGGAAGAATCGAGTAACCGAACTTACACGGTTACATTTCATTTATCCTCATTATATAAATGACGACTTAAACAGAATTGAACAAAAATTATAGGCGGGAAGTGGCATATTTTTCACGTACATATGACCGCATTGAAACCTTTGCGTATATCTTGTCGGAGGTAATCCGTGACTTTTGAATCCTTTCAAGATTTGAAAGTTTCCTCGACTATTACGCACGGTAGCCCGCTGCAAGAAAGGAAAGGCGCTTTATTGTGCCATTAGCGTGCAGGTATCGCCGGTAAGATCCACTTGAGGAGGGTCGCCGCCCCAGGATGGGAAAGTAGAGGCGATTTGCCAAAAAGTTTGCGGGAACTACATGTGAAAGTTCGACTCTGATACCCTCAGACACCAAACCTTCGTGAAGCACTCACTGATTCCGCATAGTCATTAAAACTCAACAAACCAATTCGTGCAATTTTTCGTAAAATCATTTTGTAAATATTCGCTTGTAAGTGCCATTGTAAAAACCAAAAGCGTCATTGGCATAACTTAAGCAATACAAAAAAAAAACAAAAAAAACTGAGAAGCCAATGTTTCAGTAAAGCATCAGTAAGCTTAAACAGTTCACAAAACCTTTCTGTAAGATAATTATTCATCAAAGGTAATTATCCTTTGCACTTTACATTTTTTTCTGCATTTTATTGGCAATAGTTTCGGAAATATGGTGCTGTGTGGAGAAGGCAAGTTCGTGCATTTCACGTGCGTATCGTATATCAACTTCGTATCCCGACGTAATGTTATGATCGTACTCTATATCGAAATACTATATATTGTATGAGTACTCAACCCCTCCATGACTCAACCTAGCCAATAATGCCTAGCATTCTAATCGTCAGTTTGATAGTATGTGAGGTTTTCACCTTTCTGATCGAAACAGTATGACTTATCCACCCGGACTAACTTTTCATTGCGTAGACGGTTCACTACAGGTAAACCTATCGATTTTGTCAAGTGACATTGACCTTGCTCCATTTTCTCTCCGCCTTGAAGTGCTATATGCCTTATTTTTTGGCGGCAGTAATTGCCATCTGGCATCAACTTAACTTAGATTTATCTGGTTATATTAGATTGTTTTCCACGTCTTGTGCCTCTCTCTGCTCGACTTGGCAACGGCAAGTGGAAAACAGGTGCTGAGAAATTCTGTTTTCTAAATCTAATTTATGAAATCTAAGATCCCCATCATTTAGAGGGGCCAGTAGCGCCATGCGAAGAGAGTATTGTGGGATCAAGAATATTCTGTGAACGTTCTCCGGAGGGAGATAAATAAGGCAGAAATCAGGCAGGTGATGGACTGATTTCGAGCGAAGGGAAGCAACCGCAACACACCCATGAGTCGGCGGTTGCAAGGGGGTGCTGTGGAATCGCTCTCGGTCGTTCTTTGGGGCTCCATCTTTCCTCATCATTTTAAATCGGAAAATTTCAAGCATGCCAAATTGAAAGATGTGACTGGGAAAGCCTAATGGTCCATTCATCAAAGCGATTTTATACCTTTCGCTTCTTAACCCACTACCGCCCAACGATGCCGTTCGGAAACAGGAAAATCTATTTTAGAGGCGATCTTTTCAGTTCAGCACTGTCACAATTTGAAAAATATCACCCCTCTGGAAACATGTACTTTCATAATTTAGGCATTTTCCAAAGCTTCAAATTGTGTATTTTAGTTGGAAAAGTCCTTCCAATTTCTCTTAAGCTAAATTTCATTTCAAATACTTTGGGATGTTATGGATTAACTTACGGTGATAAGACCGGCGGCGCCATTTTATTTGTATCACCGCATATCTCCTCGGTAAATTTGAAGGTGGGTATTGTCCACCCCTTGTGATCCACCTTTCGTCACTAGGCTGTGCGGGCCAAGGCACAAGGCACCTAAACTAACCAAACTTAACCTTGGTTAAACTCGCGGAAAAAAAAGCCCGATGCCGCTATCGTTAACCTCCTATTTTTCTACAATGACTTCCCCACGGAAAGTATCGCTGGAAAAAAAATAATATTTTCAGTATTCTATTTATCAGAAGCTATAGAGCTGTCATCGGGAATAACCTGCAGCCCTTAAAGTACGTTTTACACAATGAAAGTTAGTGAAATTTTATTTCATTTCTTCGGGGAGCTTTCCCCCACTCTACATCAAGACTGCACACTGCACTTTCACTAAGTTCTTTAATAAGAAAAAGTTTCCTCATTATTTCCAACTTCCAGTTTAAGGCAAACAATTAGAGGGTAGGAAGAAGAGAGGCGAGTAGGTAATAAGTAGTTCCCGAGTGCAAATGGATGTGATGAATGTCTCATTTCTTGTTCAAGCTTTATTTCGAAATTATACGGTATTTGTCTTTGACCCTGTTTTCCTGTGTTTCGCTTCACCTTTGTCACGCACTGACACTCCCCGTCGAAACTTTTATTTCGTTACGATAGCCTCGAACAGCGAAACAATTCCCTCTTTTCCTACGGTACGTAATGATAAAGCCATTGGCGCAAAGGTTTCTGCACTGTAAGGCCGAAGAGTAGATTTCTTCATCTCTTGTGCGTGTGTTCCACGTTTTGTCGTGAAATCAAAAAAAAAAAAAAAAAAAAAAAAACAAAAAAAAA
>Ga0058701_10003243_pt1 | contig 12796 bp, 7 predicted proteins | sample AgamicOrMae_FD_97039 | JGI IMG/M metagenome (GOLD analysis project Ga0058701, IMG submission 97039) | Agave microbial communities from Guanajuato, Mexico - Or.Ma.e | ecosystem: Host-associated > Plants > Phyllosphere > Phylloplane/Leaf | place: Guanajuato, Mexico | collected 2012-06-04
AAAAAAAAAAAAAAAAAAAAAAAAAAAAAAAAAAAAAAAAAAAAAAAAATAAAAAGAAAAAAAAAAAAAAAAAAAAAAACAAGCGGGTCCGGAGAGCGCCTAATACTTGCATATTCGCACGGGTATATGCAGACACCTTCCCACCTCTACTTTGGGAAACAGAGATAAAAGATGTGAGAGGGAAGCTTACTGTAAAAATTAAAAGTCTTAAAGTTTTCAATAATTTACTATGTGGGTACTGACGGAGTCTTCTAAAAAAAAATGTAAAACTGTCTGGCATGAAGGCACAAGCTTTGTGAACTACTCTGCCAAGTTTGGAGTCATTATCTCTTTCGCAGGGACCACTACAGGCTTGTAAACGTCGCGGCGCAGCGAAGGAAAACTAGGACGCGCCACCGCTGTGCGTCGCTGTGCGTCGCTCGCGGCCAGCACTCTAGTTCCCTCCTGGTTCCCTCTTAGGCAAAGGGCAATATATTGACGAAACTGACGAACGTTCGAATATATCTATGATCGTCAGTGCGCCGGTTCACCGATTCGCTTAACTTGATACACCTTTTAACTTGGGTTGCGAAACTGGAAATATTGCATATTTTTAACATTTCATCCGATGGAGTTCTGCGGGGGAGAGTTAACGATTTAAGTACCCTGTGCTGCAGGATTAATTACGAGGTGGCTGAGGAGTATTTTCCGTTCAGCTGGAAACCGCGGCAGGAAACGTCTCTAATCCTTGGGGTTAAATCAACGTGCGTTTGTTTGTTTATAGGTGCGGCTTGCGTCCATGATAGTCTGTATGTAGCTGGAGGCTGCAATTATGACCAGGATCATGTACTTAGTAGTCTTCATAAATGTAAGGACGACTTTACAGGTTATTATGATAGACCTTCTATGCTACACGGTAGGCAGAAAGTCAGCCTCAGTGTGGTTGGAGATAAGTGAGTACCGGCCTGGCGCCAATGGAAACCTTGTTGCATTCGATGATCTTATTCTGGTACTGTTCAGGTTGTACGCGGTTGGCGGATGCGGTATCGGTGATGAAGAGTTTAGTTTAGTGGAGTGTTACGACCCGTCGACAGAGAGATGGACAGTCTGCCGGCCGACCCCAGTTACGGTGTCCAACGCAACTTTGGCATCACTCGGAGAGTCTCTCTACTGCGTTCACGTCAAGAAATCTTCATCTCTGAGGCCGTACGCCTTCAGGTAAAACCAAAGACACTCACATGCATGTGTATGTTGTCAGACACGGATTTTATTGGGATCGGTTTACCAAGGAAGTATTGAGGACTGGAAACCTAAATATCAATCATTCATTTCTACCGACCTTTGGACTTAATTCGGTTTTAGCCAACAATCTTTATCCTCACGCATAAAAAGAAACAAATAGAGGTTTTTTGCGAAAAGAAGAAAACAAGAAATCAGAGTAACGTGATCAACTGGACCACAACAAAGCAGACAAACCCCTCAGGGAGCTGAGACCTTCGTTATTACCGGTACTGTTTTTGGCTTTTTAAACGAAAAAAAAAACCTTCAAGCCTACGCTAACAATTTAATAAGGCATAAATCCTCACCCTTGAAGGTGATGTTAAACTCTCATGTAGAGTATTCGATAAAAACAACGATTTCATCAAGTCAGTGGTTCGTCTGCTTTGTTGTGGTCCAGTTGATCACGTGACACTGATTTCCTGTTTTCTTCTTTTTACGAAAATTCTCCATTGTTCTTAAACAGCATTTCAGTAGTAATTTTCGTCATTAATGTCCGTCACCAATTAGTCTGCCCTCGCAGTGTCAGATCCCCAGTCTAGTCCTTTTATTCATTCGAGTTTCACTGCCATGTTCAATAAAAGTGCTGTCAGGCCGAAAAAACAAAGATTTCGAAATAAGAATCATTTAGCTTAGAGGGCCTCACAGTCAGAGGGCGAAGGGTTTCAAACGTTCATTGTAGAAAATTGCCTTTCGTTCGTGGCCTCTGATGAAGGGACAGCCTTTCGACCTTCATTTCTGGCTGCAACTTGACTACGATCCAACTCAGACGAGTAAAATTCCTTCCATACTGTTTGTCTTTGATGACAGGGTCGATGTAATTAAAAATTGATGTTGAAGTACCTAATTTAATTGATTTTTTTTTTCAAAAACTATCAAAAGCACGGAATTTGCCACGCAAAAGTGAATCCAATCCAACAAAAAAGCTCTTTGAAAACTGCGAACTCGGTTATGTTCGCGCTCATAAGAATCGGGAACGTGTTGCCCCGTTGGAAGTTTTAAATAAATCCTCCATGTTTATTTATTTTTTCTGATTACCGATATTTTACCTCAACATTACTGGAAAGTACCGCGTGGGCATCCTTTACGCTGGTCTAGAGTTGGCTTGATTAGGGGAGACTTGGTCAGTTTTGCATTTTGTCCTGAAAATGTAATGCTATCTGTAGAGACCCAAGAGACAATATTGTGACTACTTTAATAGGAAGTTAATCAGAGATCCTTTAAGTAGATCTGTGTAGAGGTTTTCATTTTTTTTTCTCTCCCCCTCAGGTATGAACCAACCCGTGATGAGTGGGTCGCGATTGCGGAACCTGTGCGTCCCCTGAAGTTCACCTCGATGTGCTCCTTTAAAAACGAACTCGTTCTCGCGGGTAAAGGCGTCGGTGCGGATAGCCGAATATACGTATTCGTCTACAATCCATCTGTGAATGCCTGGAGACAGGTGAGTTATTCATTCTATGCAATCTTTCCGTCAAAAGCTAAACAACGTCTCCTTCATACTTTCTGATATATTCTCTGACTTGGAAGTTCGTGTCTTTTGTGACTCATGGTGGCAATGCCTATCTCGAGTTCCACGCCTTGAATTTTTTATTACCTTATGATAGCAACAACATACAAGCGCGTAGGTTAGATGTCATGTCTTGTGCCTCGCTCTGGTCGGCTTTGCAACGGATAGGAATCGACTCAGTACGCGACTAGACCAAACCTCGATCAACTCAACCCGTTTTACGCAGCTGTCAGTCGTCAATCCTCATCGTGTCATGAAAGATTTAACCAGGGACTAACATGAGAAGTACAAATCGTTACCTTTTTAATTCAATGTGAATAAATCACCAAAGCTTACTTAGCGCCGACTTTTTTTTAAATTTTAGGTTCAGTCAAGCCTACCGAGCAAAATTATGTATTAGTCTAGTCGCTTTCCCCATATTTGTGGCAACCCTCTCATCTCAACTATCCCAGTCGCACCAGCACCTCTCCTTAAATTCGATTGGAAATTACTAATTAATTATTTGTTCTTTTCTTAGATGCCTGCGCCGCTTCTTGGGTTCGCTGAGCACTTCCAACTTGTCACCCTTCCCGAGGACCCTGAAGCCCAAAACTATTGGCTGGAATTTTTTCGATAATAAGACAGGTACCGAAACGTCAACCTTAATTTGCTAATAGAATATTTTTGAATGGAAATCGCTGAGGTAGCGGTTGGGTTGAAATTAAGCACAACCTCGGTGAGAGACTCGGTAAGAAACTTTCTCCTCCAAACATAAATGACCTCATCTGACTGTTGTACCCAGAAAAGGGTGTCGCTCGGGAGTCCAAATAACTAGAATAAGTAATTCAAAGGGGAAAGTTTGAAATTCCTCTCGCGCACAGCTCCTTTTCGGGGAAGCTTTTCCGCTCAAACCTTTTGTGACTTTTTAACCGTAACTGTTCATTAAGGGTGTGTCAATTGTCGGATCTTTCTGCTGAAGCATTGTATTTCGGGCTAGGTTCATTAAGTGCCTTCTGAAATATTTTACTTGATATCCAGCCCAAATGAAGAACTGGTGAGTAGCAACATTCTGTTATTTGCGTTTTTTTGTGATAACATTATGTAAAATCGGTGACATGGTAGTGCTTTGTTCTTTGATGATATCGCTGTTTTGGAAGACTGGAAACACAAATGTGCCTTCTGCTCTTAAGGATGGAGAAGGTATTCTGAGACTAAATTCCCTATTTTTATATAGAGTATATCTTAAGCGATGTCTGCTTTCGGGGGTGAAAAACCTTTACACATCCGATGCCATTCCAATTCCTTGTTGTTTCTTTCCAAAGTAACCGTTTTTTTGAATTACTGTATCTTTTTGTGTGTGTTTGTGCACTTGACAATGAAGCTCATGTAGAATATTATATCTATCGCAAACGATTCACGTTTGAGGACTGATTTTAAACTCGTCTTCCGGAGACTGAACTGATACCTGAAGTTCATTTGAGAGATTTGTTCGTGTTATTAAGTGTATGTGCCTTTTAATTTATTGACCAAATTTTTCAAGAGACTTTTCGACTGGATGAATGTTTGTACGATCAGTCCCAAACCAAAGGCATTGTCCGGTTCTGGTCGCGCAAGAAGGCTCCGCCGCGCCGTATGGGGAAATACACCCCGTCCCGTACCGCCTGCCTTGTTGCACGACCACAACTGGACCATACCTTTTGGTTTGGATTGCTTGTATCCTCTTAATTTTCTTCAAAAGTCAAGTATACCAAAGGCTGCTTCCATACTTCAGGCCCATGCAGTGCAAGAAAACCGCCGTTCTTTCGGTGTTTGCACGTTTTTGCTTATTGATGTTAAAGAAAAAAAAATAGTTTCGTAAACTGAAAACGATGGGAAATATTGCGACTAATGCTGAAGGACCCGTCACAACCTAAGTTTTATTTCTTCACGCATATTTTATATGTAATTTTAAGACAGAGGAACGTACGGATTTTTTTTCTGTTCTGTCTTCCTGTTCTTGGAATGTTGTGTTGGTAGCATTACTTGGAACCTAAGTTATTCCGATTTAGATAACGCAAGTTCTGACAGCGACTTCTGACCTCAGCTTTGGATTTTAGTAGATATTACGAATCGTATAGGATCGAGGATCTTATAGATCTAAGTTTCTTTTCGTTTCTTTTTTTTTTACTTGGCTTTCATTATAAATGTTATTAAAAAGTGTTATGTCGCTGACATAGTATCTACTGTAGTTTTCTGTAGAATGAGTTTGTAACGTTTTGAGTCTATATGGCTGCTCTAGCTGATAAGACTGCAGGTTTTCGCTTTTATTGTAACAGCTCTGTCTGGATAAAAAAAAAATGTTTTAGAGCACCCAGAAGAATCAATATCTTGTAAGCGACAGTTCTTCTTGTACAGGGATATCGGCTCAGGAGTGGACTCTTTTATGGGTCAATAAATTATTGATTTCTTAAAGCTGCTTCTCTCAGTCCCTTTTTTTTGCGTAAAATATACGACTAAAAGTACGTTTCGCGAATACAATTCCGTTGTATTTAATCGGAAGAATTCTCAAACGAGATCCTTTTCTACGGCGTCCCGAACATACATTGAATTGAGGTTGAAGTTCCTCCACGTAAGTTCCACCTTTTGTCGTTAAGCGGAGCAAGCCTCAAGGCACTTCGCCGGGCGGAAGTTCCAATCACGACTGCCGTGACATCTTTTGGTCTACGGAGGAACGAAGTGCAAACATTTTGGAAGTTTTCTCCGCTTTTTCGATGAAGAGAAAGTTTCTGACACTTGACTTTAGGGTCTGCCCGACTATTTTACAATCTCCAACGCTTGAAGCAAAATCAGGTCAGAGCTCATAAATCTAAGTAATCGTAGCATTTTACTGTTAGGCATTTATCGAAATTAAAAAAAAAAAAAAAAAAAATAGCGACAAAAACTAATAACCCATACAAGAATGGTTTGACTTCCGAACGATTTATGAGTGACTTTATCGAGGCGAGCGTAAAAGTACTATTACACTCACCTGATATATCAAAATCGGATATGGAAGATTAGTTTGAATACGTCACAGATGATAAAATTTGCGCCCGACTCATGCAGTTATTTAATGCAAAAATTTAGGGATTATGAAAAGTTTTTGTATCTGCTCAAAGATTTTTCAAGGTTCTGCTGATTTAAGATTTCCACTGGGTTTTCAACTTTCACTAGGCACCCTGCTTTTAATATTAGAGCCTGTTGATGTATTTACATTATTTTACATGCATGAGGAAGAGGTGTTATCGAACGATGATGCAAGTTGTTCCGGAAGATAGACGATCGGCGAGGAGTACATTTGGGATCACGAAATAAGAAAATTATATTTTAGAAGATTGTTCATATTCGAATGCACACTTACAACTTACATATCTTCGAATGGTTTTGGGAAAACATACGAACACATGAACGAAAGAAAGACTAGAAAAGAAACGAAAACAAAGTATCAACAATACATCAGACTAGGCCTATATTAGACCAAGCAAGTACCAGCTACTCTCACTGGCGTGAGAAACAACTCCTCTATTTCCTGATCCACCTCAAAGGAACTCAAGTACACACTCAGCGACTAAGTGCCAAAATTTATTCTGTAGCAATCGAATTGGTAGAAACGAGTTTCTCAGCAGGATGACACTGTCTTACATGATTTTTCAAAGCCCGTTTTGACGAGTAGCGTTTATCACATTGATGACAGGCGAGCTTGTCCTCGCTATGAACCTTAAGATGACTGGACAAATTATTGGAAGTGGTGAAGCGCGCGTTGCATTCAACACAGACGTACGGTCTCTCGCCTGTGTGAGTGCGCATGTGAACGACTAGGCTCGAGCTCCCGGCAAAAGAGGCGTCACATTCTTTGCACGCGTAAGGCTTCTCGCCGGAGTGGCCGCGAAGATGGCGGTTCAGAGCACTGCGATCCGCGAAGCCGCGGCTGCATTCCGGGCACACGCAAGGCTTCTCTTTCGTGTGGATCATCGAGTGCATTTTCAATCTGTTGCTCCTGGTGAAACCAGCGTTGCACACTTCGCACACGAAAGGGTACTCCCCTTTGTGCGTTTTCAAGTGGATTTTGAGTTCGCTTTCATAGCCGAACTTGGTGTGGCACTCGGGGCACTCGTAAATCTTATTGTGCACCTTGCGGTGGCGGTTGAGGTTATTGGTGGTTATGAAGAGAAGGCCGCAGTCTTCACACCGGAACTTCTTCTCTCCGCCGGTGTGTTTCCGGACGTAGTGTGTCGACAGAGCGCTCTTGACAGCAAAACACTTGTTACACTCGGCACACTCGTAGGGCTTTTCGCCGGTGTGAGTGCGCAGATGAGACGTGAACATCCCTTTGTGAGAGAAGCCTCGATTGCACTCTTGGCACACGTAGGGCTTCTCTCCCGAGTGCGTCCTCAAGTGGCTGTTCAAACCCTTGGCATCTCGGAAGGCCGCGCCACATTCGTCGCACTCATGACTCTTCTCGACGCCGGTGTGAATCTTCTCGTGCTCTTTTAGTCTCTTCTTAAGAATAAAGCTAGATTTGCAGATTCCGCAGACAAACGGGAGATCGACGTCGTGGCATTTCCAATGGAGTTTCAGCTCACGTTCGAACTGGAACTTGGAATCGCATTCTGGACACGAAAAGCGCTTTTCCTTACTATGAATCCCTAAATGGATCGTAAGTTTACCGCCCGTAGCAAACCTTGCGTCGCATTCCATGCAAACGTACGGCTTCTCACCGGTATGCGTCCTCATGTGGACCTTCAGTATGCAGGCCCTTGCGAATTTGGCATCACATTCTGTACACGCGAAGGGCTTCTCTCCTGAGTGGGTCCGAAGATGAAGGGTCAACATGCCCTTCTGGGAAAACCCCCGATCACATTGTTCGCACACATACGGCTTCTTCTGAGTGTGGGTCCGCATGTGGGCTTTCAAGGTACTACTTTCACCGAACGCGGCCCCGCAAGCTTCGCATACATGCGGCGTTTCGCCTGTGTGAATCATCTCGTGCATCTTGAGATAGGCCCTTGAGGTAAACCCGGTGTTGCACACTTCGCACACAAACGGATATTGTTCGATATGGCATTTCAAGTGGGCTTTCAACTCCGGCTCACTCGCAAATACTTCGGCACACATTGCGCATTTCACGGCCTCGTCGCCAATTGGATCGATTTTAGTTGCGACGTGTTCTCGCTGTCGGTGCGCTTCTAACGAGTCACACAGCGAAAACCGCTTTCTACAGTCTTTGCACTCGTACGGTAAGATAGTGTGCGTTACAAGGTGGCGATTCAAAAGCTCCTTCTCGGAGAAAGCGATATTGCATTCGTTGCACACGAAAGACTTGTTTCGATGTGCTCGTACGTGGAGATTCAGAGATCGTTTTCTCCCAAACGCACAGCCGCATTCCTTGCACACAACAAGTTTCTTCTCGGTATGCTGCCAGATATGAGCCTCCAAATATTTTTTCCGAGCGAAACTCGCGTTGCACTTGGAGCACGCAAGGCGTTTATGACCGGTGTGAAGACGCGAATGCTTTTTTAAAATGTCTCTGGAACGCACTCTTACTCTGCATTTCAAGCACCCAAATCTCTTGAGAACCAGCTTGTAGATTTTAGAATCATTTTTAAAAGGAAGACGTGTCGAGCTAGGCGCACCCCTCCTCACGTGAGTCAACTGGTGTGCGGCCAGTCGATTTTGGTCAGGAAGAATCTTATCACAGTGAGTGCAAATCAAGAGATCCTGTTTGTTGCCGTCTTCTGCAGATCTCATCAGCAACGAATCTTCCGTGCATCCTGAAAAAAATAAAAGCGATTCATAGAATGCTGGGCTGTTTGGCTAATTTTTGAAGTATGCTATAAACCTGGGTCTGAAATGCGTTTTCGTATTTTTTGGCTGTTATGAAAAGGATGAGCAGTTAAAAAGAAAGCCTGACACACACACTTGGGCAAAAGGGAGGGTAACCAACAAAAAGATTCAGGGAATCTTTCAAAGATCAAACTGGCAATTTTGAAGAAATGAGAAAGTTTTCAAGATGAGATCGCCGGATTGGGAAAGATGGCTGGCCCTCGCTCCCACGCGTACCGTACCATAGGAAAAGCAAATAAATGGAATTTTCGTGGTACACGCGCTTCCTAAAGATCACACGCGCTTCCTAAAGATCGGCTCCGCCCGCATTGCACCTGCAGAGGGCCTAGGTCTAAAAAAAACGTAATTAAATAAAGTTTTTTTATTATTTTTGATTTAAAAAAATTAGGATGTTTTGCGCTCTTTCAAACTTTTTTTTTATAAGCCACAGGAGCTCCGCTGAAGCTACAAAGTTTTAGCCAAATAAAAGAGCCACAACTTCGTTAAACGTCCGAATATGGCCAATTCTGCAAGAGTTCCAGAAAAAAAAATGTAGCTTATGATGTGCTTATGCTAAATGAGGTAATTTTGTTCAAAAAAATAAAAAATTGATATCTGGCAATCAAAGTAATAAGATTTGCCCCGCAAAGGATTTACCTCATTCCTTTCTTTGGCAAAAGTCGTTTATTTTTCGTTGCACAGCGTAATAAATGTTTGTTTTTTTCACAGCGTAATAGCGTACTTTGAAGATTTTTAATTTTCCTCAATACCGCTCGTCAGACAAGAAATCGCCCATCACAAAATCTACTTTCTAGCACATTCATACTGCAGTCTCTATCAATCCATTATCTACAGTCTTTGTGGAAGCAAACCATCAGAATACTATACCTTTGAGATCATGATGAGAGTCCCTATCTGCAGCATCCAAAGTATCCATGTCATGTTTCAGGTTTTGGTCATCATCCACTCCAAGATTCCTGAACAAAAGACCACAAAAATTTACACAAAGAACAAGGACATTTCTTTTCAATAAATTGGCTTCTTCAATACTGTGCACTGCTATTGTTGTGAAGCCATACTTGATCAGGTCTTTTTCATTCATGAAAAGGTATTACTTACTGAGAGTATGCAGAAGATGAGGGGTCAGCAACAGATATTTGTGCCTCCCGGTTAGAATGATCAATGATCCATTCAGCTGTAACCGCTGGATGATTATCTGGTCCTATCTCAGATGACATAGTGTAAGGTATTTCCTTAACAACAATATTGTCCTTAGAATTAATTTCTTCAAAGGACAACACCTGTTCAAGCTTAAACCTTTTGCTTGGGATCTTCAAAGTCCATGATTATTGTGATCCTGTTGACATAACAACATGATGGTGATTTAAAAGGATCCTAACCATCCTCAAATACATTACCCTAAAAATGCCTTTGGCCCCGTGGCTTCAGTAACAAAAAGTGGTCATACCAGAAACCGTGCAGAAACACTTGGTATACTTCAAAGACACTCAGCATGACTACTCCATGTGCTATGGGGTTGACATTGATAGGCGCATATCCGATGAGCAATAGATAACATTCAGAATTTTAAAATAAAGAGGTGAAACGTTCAAACAGAGTAGTGTGATGGTTGCGATGGATTCGTAGTGATACTACAAAGACGTATCTGACGCGCAGAACCTCTAACGAATGAGTACATATCTCTTAGGTTAAGCAAAAGTGCATAAAGCACTTAATAAAAGTACGAATATATGGGTTCACTTCTTGTTTACTGAAACATACACAGATCGCAGCGGAAACATAACCTCAAATCTGAAGAACAGTTTATTTATACCAAGGTAAAAAGCTAAAATAGAATCATAATGCTTACCTCACTTTTAAAATTAAACTTTCTCATACGTGTCTTTAATGTGAAAGTCATTGTGTGTCGGACGGAAAAAAATATATTAATATTTGTTTACATTCACAACACGGGGAAAACATACCAAACTTGTCGCACGTTGTACTTTATGCAAGGCGGTGCGATGTGGCTATGAGAAATTGTAAAGTCGAAACGGAGTTTTCTGCAAGGTGTGTACTCCTTGGTTTTCTGATATTTTTTTCTGCAGCGAGATCGGCTGTACGTTTGCTCGAATTTACTTAAGGAACAGTATATTAACTAATTGCATACCTATTATAAGTACTGTACAGTACTGTATACTGTGCATACAGTACGGTACGTACTTCAAATCATTCCCTCTTTTTAATCTCTGAATTCGACCCTTTTTAACAAAAACCGTCGCCGAAAAAATCTGATAGGTGTGCGTTCGATTGAATAGCATTTCTGATAGCAGTAATGAAGGGCCGGTTTGTTACCAGAAAGCTTGAAACATGGAGTCTACTCCATGCTCGAAAGAAGGGCGCCTCTCCTCATACGATTTAGCTGAAATATAAGCATGTTCGATCCAACATAAAACAGAGTGATTCATCACACAAGATTCCATCGATATGGATAAGGATAAGAACATTAATCTTATTTTACTTGATGTCAATCCTGTTGGTCAAGAGCGTCAACCTTTTGATTCTGAACCGCGCTTAGTGTCTTATTTTTCAGCCAATCACTGCATTGGAAGCTGGCGCATGCGCACTCTGCAAAAGAATTTGGGAGTGGGGGATATTCCTTCTGCTTGTTGTTGTCGGATTGATTATTGTGATGCAGGTGAACTAGACCTGCAGCCCATTCACATTATCCCTAAGTAAAGCTGGTGATGAAAGGTATAATGTTACTTCTTTTTTACATTTTTTAGAGGCTAAAAGACATCCAAAACAATAAAACTTTTTCGTCACGTCAATAGTGTTTGAGGTTATGCAAGTGCAACAATCGTCTTCAACCGTGTTCAATGCGATTATTTATCGGCATTATAACAATTAAGAGTCATTTTGTGTAAATCCATAGTTGAGTGCCTCAATTCTACTTTGATCTTAAGTATAATGTTCTAAGTGACAGGGATCTCATCGTCCGCGCAAGCTACCTTTTCGGTTTGTTTCGATTATTGCTGTCTTTAAGAAAATACAAACCAGTGCTGCAAAATCGCTTATTTTCAAAACCCTGAATGGTTTTCAGCTTTATCGTCTCTCATCCTTATACCTAATTCCTATCTGATTCTCTTGCTGATGCTTCATCTGGAAACCAACATTCCCATTGACATCTGTATTCAAACTAGACACCAAATGATGCTCGGATTTAAACTTTCAACAGTAGTTTACATGTCATGTGATCTTTGGGGTGAGTTCAAAATTCTTTAGAAATGCAGGTATCATCAGGTTGTTTTATAACCCTGAGTTTGTTTTTGTTTGATAGAATGAGACAATGGAGAGTGAAGGAATTGACCTCAACCCATTCCTAAGAGTGAAGCTTGAATATGAGGGAGCAGACGCTGAGCTGGAGACAACTGACATCAATAATGCTGGAGCTGAGAGATTACCTTCATACAGGAAGGTTATATTAGGACCTGACAAATATGAGGACATTGCTGCCAAAGGAAAAGATTGCACTTTAGGTGACTTTGGAGATGGGAAGGAATTTCCTCATGCTGATCCCTTATCAGTGATGGGCAAGAACTTGTAAGTAACATTACTAAAATTTGTCCAAGTCCTAAAGATCTGCATTTTTTTCAACAACATGCTGGTCGTAAACATTTAAGCTTCAAACCAAAATTTTAAGTTCCCTTAATTATTTGACAGTGATCAAATGGTCGGGAGGGAAGAGTGTGCTCTTCATTTTGTTAATCTTTCACCAGAAGACTCATTTTTTCTCAATATTGCCATCAAACAATAGAAAAAGAATACCTGTAGATGATAATCTTTATGTCAACTTTTTCTTTTTTTTGTAAAGCAAATAAGCTCTTTTAGGATCTATCATTCATGGAATTTCAAACCAGCTAAGCATTTCAATTTTCTCTTGAAAATTTTGAATGTATATGTTACCTTTAATGGACTACTCAAATGTCTTTGTATAATTTTTAAAAACTGGAATTTCTCAGTCCAGAGAGGAGTGGTTCCTAATTAGAAGCTGAAAGGAATCAGAAAACTAAAACCTCATATCTTGTAGTTGCTGGATTTTTTTTCAAAAATCTTTTTTTTTTTAATCTCTTTTTTTAAACTTTTTCAAACCTTTTTTCAAATCTTTTTTTAAACTCTTTTTTTTTTTTTTTGTAGAAATTTCAGAACATG
>Ga0058701_10003244_pt1 | contig 12796 bp, 7 predicted proteins | sample AgamicOrMae_FD_97039 | JGI IMG/M metagenome (GOLD analysis project Ga0058701, IMG submission 97039) | Agave microbial communities from Guanajuato, Mexico - Or.Ma.e | ecosystem: Host-associated > Plants > Phyllosphere > Phylloplane/Leaf | place: Guanajuato, Mexico | collected 2012-06-04
CTCGCACCGTATATGAAAACCGCTAAGTCCGTGTAAGCATCGCCGACCGATCTCCTCCAAACACAACATACTTTTTGAAAACGTTTTGACAGCCATAAGATCCACACATTTCCGATGCTATTTTACTGCGGTCAGATAAGTGGTTCCCGGAACCAATTTTTGGCCTAAACGAGTAACCACAAAGATTCGCCTGACTGAGCGTGAGAGCACCCACTGCAGGGATTTTGATTCTGTCCCTTTCTTTTTTTCCTTTTTTTGAGGGGGTTGTTAATTCTTTTTTTTTCTTCTCAATAGCGTGTCAAGCAGACCGCTCGTACAGCGGTGATAAAAAATGATGTCACCTGTGTATCGTACTAGCAGTCAATAAAAAAGTATTAACCGCTCCAAATTTTTTAAACCTTCGTAACTTTGGAACGAAACGAGATGTGACAAAGAAGCTAAGATCAAATTGATAGATCTCTTGAAGATCTGGCGATTTTATTTTGTGCTTTTCGGACGTATTCCTCTCTATTTCAAAGTTACAGAGTTTTAAGAAGATTGGAGCAGTCTATTCTTTTTTGACTGCTAAGTTCATGGAAAACCCCGGGTGAAATGTCACACGACTGTTACTCGACAGAACTCTACTTTTAGCGGTTGTTTTTGGGGGAATAAAATTAATTTTTACAGTTTCTTATGTTGTTTTTTAGCACTTTTTGTGGTTATAAAACCTAAAGCCCGTATTGAGAGATTTGCAACGCCACGGGATATCTTATTCTAGGTTCCCTCCGCGTAACGCTACTAAAACCTTTGTTTAAAGTCATGTATCGCCAATTGAAGCGTGGTTTCAAGGCTGTGTAAGGCTATGTAAATTCTAAATTCAAGGTTACGCAACACTAATAAAATCCCATTTCAAGATCATATGGGCTACTAAGATCCTTATTTACGGTTGCGTGACGCACCAGTTGTTTAAACAGGACAACTCCTTCAAATCCCACTGATTTTATAAAATATTGCCGTAGTAAACCTAATTTGAAGTTACAACTCACAGCACAAGAGTCCCCATGTTCGAGAATATTATCTCTTAAAAAAGTAATATTTTCGAAGAGGTCTATCTTTCGCGCAGCGAAAGTAAAAAGAAATAATAAGGAATGACATAGACATCTAATTTTATTTTGATTTTAGGCCTACTAATTAACCCATTACCGTCCAGCGATGCTGTTCGGAAACAGAAAAAAAAATATTTTAGATCTTTTTAGTTCAGTATGATCAAAATTTAAACAATATCACTTTTCGAGAAAACTGAAATTTTATAATTCAGGCATTTTTCAAAGCTTGAAATTGCGTAATTTAATGGGGAAATGTTTCGAATTTCTCTTGAGCTAAATTCACTCCAAATACTTTGGGCTGTTATGGGTTAAAAAATGTTTTAAAAAAATATTTAAAAATTGCGCTGTTAACAACGAATTGGCCAATTGGAATGCTTATTGAAGTGCATGCTTCTGAGCACGGCGACAGCCTAACAGCTGTGTAACATACAGGCGGAAAATGCATATGTCAAAAGCTGGGAGTGTTTTTGGTGTGGTGTCTGTTGGATGCAGGTTCGTCGACAGGTCCCCAAGGCGCGTATCCTAGGCACGAAGACTCGAGTCAAAGCGCAGCCTGGCAATGACGAGTGGCCAAGTGTTTTGTCTATTTTGCATACAATAACTTCCCCTCGTCAGCCCAGCCGTGGGAGGTCACTCACCGCACCGCTGTATTACGTTCCCTGCATCCTATCTGCACTGTTTGCACATTTTTACTAACAGGAAATTATATGTTATTACATGCCATCAATAATTAGCGCGACAAGACCAGCTTTAACTGCCTCCTTTTTAAATCTGAGGCTTCGCTTTTCCGGAATAGAATAATTTCATTTTTGCTTGGAGACAATATAAAAACCCGGCCTGAAGCAGGCCAATACTTCCATGTCCCATCGGCTTTACATGATTGGGATATAAAACACGAGAGCAATAAATGGGAAAACCACAGAAACACAAGCAGGATCAAATTTCGTTTAATTTTTTTTTTTCACATTTTCGGCCCGTGTCCAACCTGAAGGACAATCACTTTTGGCAATTTTTGCAAGACTGGGCTACTTTTTACATATACAGGGATGACCAAACAACAGCGCGAATTCATAAGAAAATATGACATTTGGGGAATGTACCACTTTTGAACCGAACATGCCTATGAAGTTTTAACTCGATCGGTTTACCATTACGCCCGTGAGAGTTCCCGGAAAAAGCTACAGCAACACAAAGACAGGCAGACAGACAGACGGATTGTCCAAAACACTTTTCTCGGCGCTTTGAAAGTTGTACATTCCAAAGCCGGTCTTATCTCGATGTCGATTTTTTGCACGATGACAATCCTTCCATGGGACATGGAAGTAAAAAATGCTGGAAGCAATCGTTCCCAATTCAGGACACGAGCCTAAAATGGGACAAAACGAAATTGATTGCGCTTGTGTTTCAGTGGTTTTCACATGTATTTATCTCGTGTTTCATAGCCCATATACAATATACATAGAGCCAGTGGGACATGGAAAGTATTTGCCTGCTTTAGGCCCCTTTTTTTGAATGGCATAACGGGTCTCGATTTTCATAACCTGCCAGAATATAATGGCAAAATTAAAATTCGGTGAGCGTCTAAATTAAGACGCGCCGTGCGAATACTCCAAGAGGGCGAATGGGAACTCCTTTTTTGGCAAATGGGCTTGGTGTACGGGACTGCAACGGTGCGCGGACCGCCGCGCCGGACGTCCTGGGGAAGTCGCTCTTGTAGTCAGCTGTTCACACTCGTGCTTCAATGCGAGAAATGCGAGTCGCCTCAGCTAAAGATTCTGACAATCAACCCTTCCGGGAGTACGGAAAACGCAAAGAATCCTGCCCCTCCCCTTCCCCTCCGCGTGTTGCTTCTATTCAAGAAAATAATCGTTAAGTTCGGGGGACAAGCTCCCCGCCCATTTTCGAAAGGGGACAACCATAACCTAACATCTCTCACCTTGAAACCGAGGGGAACTTCACTGTTAGGAAAACCGGGCCTGAAGCAGGCCAACACTTAAATGTCCCACTGGCTTTGTGTATGGGCTGTAAAACACCAGAAGAATAAATGTGAAAACCATTGAAACGCAAGGGCAATCAAATTCGTTGTCCCATTTTGGGCCCATGTCCCACCTTAGGGACAATCGCTTCTTGCAATTTTTTTGTAAGACGGGGCTACTTTCTACGTATACAAGGATGACATAACAACCGCGAAACTATAAGAATATATGACATTCGGGGACTGTCCCACTTTGAGACATGTGTCCAATTTTGGGAACACTAAATAATTTTACGCTAAGTTGTCTTGTTTATACAAGGTTGGCAAGAAAGAAAAACGCAAAACTAACACTATGTTGCATTCAGGGAACGTGACAGTTTTGGACGTATCTCCCATTATAGGAACAGCAAGCACCAAATTATTAAAGAAGACGTGGAAATTGGCTTGCTACGGACCCAGTTTTTGTTTTTCTGTTTTTTTCATTTTTTTTCCAAGGGAGCGACAATTCAAACTAGAGAATGCTATGGGAGGTGATTTGATTATGTCACAGTGATGATGACGAGGCAGATTCGCCGTTGGGTTCGATGGCGGACTGGAGAGGAGCAAGACGGGGCGGGAAAGGGGTTTTTTAACTGAAAATTTTAAAGGTTGAATAATGTATTTCACCTTTTATCGCCAAGCAGAGATGAGCGAGGCACAAGCTGCTCAGCTAAATATAAGGGAAAGTAACGATCGCCAAGCGTGATGCCGCTTACTTCTCGGTAGCAGTTACGGTCGTCGAGAGGTAAGCGACATCAGACTTGGCGACAGCTGAGCGGAGCGGCAGCGAGGCAAGGCACAAATGCACATGAGATGGTGGAGCACATAGGTGAAGTATCGGAAGTGTTCTTCAGTTGCTGAGGGAAGAGGAGGACATCCAAAAGTAAGGATAGGCGCATATGTGCCTGTTCCTTGAAGCATGTCAGTTTGGGAGAGGGTATAGAAGGCTGTTCGAATAGATAACGTTGCAAGGAGGCAAAGAGAAAGGCGTGCCTCTATTGATGTAGGCTGAGGGAAAAAGATGCTGATTTTTGGTAGCCATTGCTAGGAGTGAAGAACCTCAAGGCGTGCTTTTCCAGTGATATATTTACTGGATGAGCAAATTTGGTTGCCATCTGGTAGAAGAAGAATTTGAAGGCTTGTCTTTCTTGAGATATATTTCCTGGGTGATCTGATTTAGAAGACGCCATTGCTGGTAGACGAGTGCGAAAAAGTGTGTCGAGAGATCTTCATCGGAGGAGAGGATGCTGTTTTAATAGAGACCACCGCTATGACAGACGAACCTGAAGGAGTTCGTCAAGAGATTTTGACTAAAGCCAAAAGAAGATACTGCTTTAGTCGAGGCCATTGCTGGTCAAGAGGCACCGGAAGGCGTGCTTCTAGAGTTATTGGCTGGAGGAGATGATAGTGGAGGCCATTGCTAGCGCTGGTAGATGCGTAACATGAAGGCGTGTGTCTATACATTTTAGCTGGAGGAGCGAAGATGCTAGCCCTTATTAGAGGTGATTGTTGATGGGAACCTGAAGGCTTGCCTCGAAAGATAACGGATGCAGACAAGAGCACGAAGGAATTGAGGACTAGTATAATGAAGGAGGGAACCAGGAGAGGGAAAGAAGAAAGTAAGAAGGGCCACGGAAAGGGTCTTTTCACGCAAATAAAACCGGTGCTGGAGCGGGAGTTGATTTGCAGTGAGCTCGGTGGCCCACGCAGGTGCGGCGTCGGTGGTGCCTGTGTTGCTGCCACTGCATTTTGGCGCAAAACGCCGCCGCCGCGTTCCCATGGCGGCGGCGCGGACGGCGGCGAGCACCTGCTCGTTTGTTCGGACTAGCGATTAGCGCGACATCGCGTAAACTAGCACGTCCGCGGACCCAACCGCTGCGCCACAAAAGCGGTGCGACCAAAACGCATTGCGTGCTTTGCCTCGAAACTGTAGCCGGAGCCTAACTCACCCATTGTCAAGGGAACGCTTGTAGTTTGAGCTGTGAGAAATCTTGAGACTTAACCTTAGTTAACCTAGCTCAGCTTAAACCAAGCGTTTGAAAACGTAGTCTAATTCTGTCTTAGCGAAGAGAATGCTCGTAAACTAAACCGCTGAAGAATCTCTGCTAGAATCTTAAGGATGTTTGGTCGCGGTTTAACCGTCACCGGTTTCAGTCGTTAAAACACTCAAAACTTATAGCTGACATATGGTCCTGCATGGTCGGTTAAAATTTTGGACCCGGTAACCGGATTGATTTTTAAATTTCAAGGAACTAAAGGTTGCGAATTTCACACGATGTCATTCGGACACTAACCTAAAAATACCAGTTTTTAGCGTTTTGTGGAAAAAGTAATCCGGAAGTTGCTATATAAAAAAATTCTCTGTAGTTGAATACCTTAAAATAAACACTTTTAGCCAAAATTCCATTTCTCTCCGATCATTTAACAGGAATATTGCACCAAAACCTCTAAATCAGCGCGGTTTGGCCCGAAGATGAGTCGAATCAGCAACTCTTGCGTCTCTATAAAATTTAAAGAATATTGATTTTCGATCGGATTTAAATTGGGACGATCTATTCACGCAAAGGGAATGGATTTGATTGCTTTTGGAATTTTTCTACATTGATTTTAAAGTTTTAACTAAACTTGACTACTCTGAAGCGATCAAACATCCTTAACATATTTCAACCGATCCAGCATCCCATCCTAATCTTAAACGTGGCCAGAAACTACGTCTTACCCGTCGTTGATACTTACCCACAACTTCACTTTTCTTTTCCCCAACTGTGCCTGGGCCTACCCTTTAGTTTCCTCTACCTCAACCTTACCCAACCCCCACCGCATCCAACCCAACTTTTATCTCATTAACAACTTAAATTCGCCTTACTTACCCCACGACATCACAAGACAAACTTCCAAGCCGCAGTTACTTCCCGAACTCGCGTGAAAACTCCAAGAATTCCCCCTCTCCGTTCCCGCAACTCAGCTAGTTCATCCGCCCTAAAAAATCCCAGGTCCGGTCGAGTTGCGGCCAAATCGCCTGAAAGGACGAGGAAGTTCTCCTACAGCCGACCCTTGAAAGGTAGCATTTTCTTTACCTAGTGTTTCTCCTTTCGTCACCAAAGTGAAGAAGAGAGGAACGAGGAAGGAGGCACCCAATGTACCGAGCCAGCGGTCGACAAAGCTGATGCCTGAGGAAACGTTAGTGCCTAGGCCCTCACTCCTTTGTCGCTTCGCTCCGCTCGGCGGCGAGCAAACCTTGAATGCATGACCTAAAAAATGTAACCTTTGAAATTTTTAGTGTGTCTGGTGCCCGCAGGCGAAACATACGACAATGTAAACCACCGGGTGTCGTACGCTGTAGTCCCCCGGCCGAACCGCCCGCAACCCGCCCGTATGGATAGGACGTAGCCGGATAATGCTTCAGGGCCCACCATCCGGAGGGTGCCTTCCTTGAGGAGGGGGTGGACTATCCTTAAGGGGCCTATATCCTGAGGGGTGTACCCGGCGAGGGGCATACCCGAAGGGGCCTATCCGGAGGGGTTTACCCGTAGGGCGAGCAAACTTCTGACCTTGGCAAAAGATGAGTCGGGGAAGAGAGGGGCGGAGCGTCCTCTCCCACGACTGTTGTTTCGCTCGTGTCAGGCGAGCGGAACTAACGATGTCTCGGTTCGGCCCAGCCTGGTCCGGCCCGGCCCGGCGTCCAAGGGGAGCCCGTTAGAGTCCCTGGGAACTAGACGAGACCCCCGGACGTCCCCTCTCCCAGGTTTCCCCCTCCCAGGATCCCCATCTCTGGCCTTCCCCTTCCGGGAGTCCCCTTGGTACGCCCCAACGTGAGGTGCGCTGCCTCTTGCGGTTTGCGCCAGAACTAATGCGACAATGATGCTGTGGTTGCCGTGGAATGAGGGTCTTGATCTGGTATTGTAGAGAGGACTGTATTATTGAATAGCTTTGGGAATCCTAACTTAGTTGCTGATCAGTGCGTAAGGACGGCATATGAATGGCTGACAAGTGATCTTATTTTACTTCCATGTCCCATGAAAGTGTTGGGATAGTGCAGAAAATCGAGTTCGAGATAAGACCAGATTTGGGATGTGGAACCTTCGAAACGTCGAGAAAAGTGGTTTTGGTGTGTCTGTCTGATAATGAATTGACCACATGAATGCTGGAATCATTGCTTCGTTATTCTTGTCACAGTACCGGTACAGTATAGTTCCTGTTCAGAGCACGCTCAGCCATTACGTTTGGGATGGAAGAGCGTTGCAGGTGCAGAATTTTCGCGATGAATGCCTTCTAATGCAATCGTCCTTAATCTCTCCTAACCTGATTTATTTTTCTCTTATCTAACCTTACCTTACTTTTAGCTTTTGGCGTTGTTGGAAAAGGTCACGACGAATCTGCGTAGATTATCCGGTGACTGACAATGAGTCCTACGATTTCTCCTCATTAGAGTGACACTTGAACGGAGTGCATATGTGGTTAAATAAACAGTGCTCAGTCATCTTCAAACAGCTCCGTTTCTCGTGGAGAAGAGGAAAGCCAACTCGGATAAGCCGGAACAAAACAGCAGCTTGTTAGCTGCGGCGTTGTCGGATTTTCCAATTCTATCTCAAATTTTACCAAATTAACTTAGAAGGACAAGGGAACACTGCATACATGTTACTTAACTCTTTCTCATTGCCCTCTATTGAACCATTCCTGTGCAATGCTTTTCTTTTTCCGACGTGAAAGGGGGCATCTTTAGTTTTTCTTACATTTTAAGAGTGATGAATCCGTTTTATCCAAGTAAGCTGCCCTCGACCCATACTCAAGATTTTTATTCAACGACAGAAATCTCAAACGAACTCAAAGGTTTTTAGAGAAAAAAAAAACATACCCTCAACTATGGCTCGCATTAAGTATTCATCTTTCTTAAGATACCATTAAAAAAACAAAAAAAAAACGATGCTTTTATTTGAATTTTTTTGGCTATTTCCGAAACATAGGCACAGCTTCCGCTAAGAAGTTGACCGCTGCGCGTGCTCTACTCATAACGATACAGCTGCCGCCAGGCGATTCATAACGATGTATCGACAAAGGCGCATCATTGCAGACTCGTCATCGTTACGAATGAGGTTCTTGACGATTTCTCGGATTTCGGAACTCGATCACACGCGGAGGGACCCGAAATCTGTGTAACGCCTATGACGTCACAACTGTGATCGCTTGTCTCTTTTTCTGTCTTGTGCCTGTCCAATGTGTGTGCTCTGTTTTGTTTTCGTTTCTGACCGCAACGAATCGTAAGCCGGTTACAAACGTTCTCAATGTGAAAAAACGTTGAAAGTTTGTTTTCTACCGGCGTTAGAAGAGGATAAGCGTTTGAAAGCTCAGTTGAGCGTAGTAGACTGAAGAAAACAAGGCGAGATCAGCGGAAAATGAATGTGTTGGTGTTTAGGGACTCACTTATCATTTTAAGATAGCCGGCATGCATCATAACAACATACAACCTTACGGTAACGTTGTAAAAATTTCGAACTTCGTGAGAGTAAGTTGTCTAATGTTGCGATTATACACTTTGCGCGTACGGAAACGTCCTCCTAAAAAGTTCGAACTTCGTGGGAAGTTCCCTGTTCTCCAGAGAAGCCCCTGCATCTCCCCGGAAACTCTGTTGACTTGTTTCCGTCCCCAAATCGCCCGCTTGAACCGACTCGTCCTCAACCCAAGCCACAAAGCAGCCGGAGGCAAGCATGCACGCTCCAAACTCCAAATCGGAAACGGTCCTTGCTCGGTGCTCCGCAGTGCATTGTCAAGCAACAAAGGTTGGTTTCTCCTCGTCGGTTGCCTTGCATTCAAATCTTGTGATTAACTTCCCTCGATCTGGATCTCGATCTGGATCCTCGTTATGAATGGCGCAAAGTTATGTGTTTTCCCCGGTCGGTATCGGTGGGCATGTGCTTGGCATGTGCGATACTTGGAATTCAGCCAGGCAGGCGCAGTGCTCTACCTGCTGAGAGATAGAGACATCTTGTTTCGGAAGATGTCGTATTCTGTCTCTATTTTGTGAGAACCCTGACTTTGTAGCGTGTGTCTCCAGAGCCAAGTCACTCAAGTCGGAATTTTGGGAGTGGCTGTGGAAATACGAGCCGTGTAAGAGTTCCTTCGGTAGGCTAACCTGCTAGAGTATATGCAAGCGGTTCCTGCAAATCCAGGATTCCTAGCGATTTGGGTGTTATTCATGCAATCTAACGTTCGTCTATCATAAAAAATTCGCAATCCTAGCCCACGCTATTTTACGTAAGATCACATAGCCAAAGTCATCCCAATTGTCTTGGAGAAAATAGGCATTCTCTTGATACGCTGAATAGAGACATTTTCCAAGTCTACGGTCAGGTTTACAGGGCTACCGATGAGCGAGATTATTTGTCAACTCTATTTTCTTTTCCTCAATAGAATTTTCTCGTCTCTATTTTTACTTCAACGTCCCTATGTCCCATGGAAGTGATGGTGTCGGGCAAAAATTCGAGTTCGAGATAAGACCGAATTGGGGATGTACAGTACAACCTTCAAAACGTCGAGATTGAGGTTTTGGACAATCCCTCTGTGTGTCTGTCTGTCTTGCCGTAGCTTTTTTGGCGAGTTCTCAGGGGCGTAAGGGTTAACCGACCGAAATGAAATCATAGGGGTAAGTTATGTTCGGTTATAAGGGGCACTGCGACGTATTAATTTCTGTGGCACCTGGTCTACTCGTTTATAAGATAATCCAGTAAACGGGTTTTAGCTATGGTGTGCGAAAACTTGAGTAGATATTATCCGATGGTAATGAAATTTTCAGGGTATCTTCCCTTGTATGAGGACGCGAGCGCTATTGATTTTGGACCCGATCGGTCAACCCGTTGAGTGGGACACGCGCTGCAAGTGGGACTCGACCAATCAGATTGCTCTAGTGTGTGTGAGTGGGACAAATTTTCAGGTGTGTTACCGCTACGTCGTGTTCAATAACTTGGTGCTTGCTGTTCCCAAAATGAGACTGATGTCCGAAAGTGGGACATTTTCTGAATGCAAAGTGTCCGTTTTGCGTTTTTTTTTTTCTGCAATCCTTGTTTACGCAAAAAACTTGGTGTAAAATTACTTAGTGTCCTCGATTTTTTGCACGATGACAATACTTTCATGTGACATGGAAGTAATGTAAAAGTTCGATATAAGCACCCCCCCCCCTTCTTTTTCCGAAATTCTGGAATTTTGAAGTGCTTACTTAACCTTCTCTGCCTGACTAACGCATGTATAGGCAACTCCGCTAACAAATGTGCTGTGTTAGTTGCCTATGTTCGACAGCCTCTTTTCTTAACTGTAAGCTTGTTCGAAAAAATCGAGTTTGAGATAAGACCGGATTTGGTATGTACAACCATTGAAAGGTCGAGAAAAGTGATTTTGGACAATCCGCCTCTGTGTCTGTCTGTCTTGCTTTAGCTTTTTCGGCGAACTCTCACAGGCGTAAGGGGTAACCGATTGAGTTAAAACTTTAGGGGCATGTTCGGTTATATGGGGGATAGCGTCGTATCAATATTTGTGGCGATTCGTCAACCTGTTTGTAAGATAATCTATTCTATGGGTTTTTGCTGTGGCGTGCGGAAACGTGAGTAAAAATTATCCGATCGCAATGAAATTTTCAGGGTACCTTCCCTTAATATGAGCACACGAGCGGTATTGATTTTGAGCCCGACTAGTCAATATTTTTTAGCGGGACACGGGCCCAAAGTGGGACACAACGAATTAGATTGCTCTAGTGTGTTAGTGGGAAGGAAATTCTCAGGGTTACCGCTACGAGTTGTTCAATAACTTTGTGCTTGCTGTTCCCAAAGTGGGACAGAGGTCCAAAAGGGGTACAATTGGCGAATGCCATATGTTTCTAGTTATGCGGTTGTTTTGTAATTCTTCTTTGCATAAAAAGTAGCACAATCGTTACAAAAATGCCGGAAGCGAATGTCCCTAAGGTGGACACGGACCTAAAATGGGACAAAACGAATTTGATTGCCCTTGTGTTTCTGTGGTTTTCACATTCTTTCGTGTTTCATAGCCCATCCATAAAGGAAGTGGGACATGGAAGTATCCGCCTGCTACACGCCCTTGTTTTTTTTTTTAAGGTTGTCCTGATTAATAACTATATCAATCATGAACTCTCGACGATACCGCTTTACTGATATCGTTGATCTTTAAAAGAAACCAAATTACGGCCTTCTCGTGTTTTACTTCCACACCCAAGACAGGATAGGGCTACCTAAAACAAGGCTAGTTTTTTCCTGTGAACTTTATCTCGAAAGGCAGTTTAAAGGTATTAGAATCGCAACCTGCCCGTCCGAGGGACGGGTTAAAAAAATTTGCTTCAAAACCCGTGAAACGTCTTGTCTGTGAAGGGTCTATATCTTCATTTGAGGTCTGAAAAATTTACTCTGTTTTGCTGGCGGATGAGTTCAAGAGCTCTAAAATTACGCATAACGCATACGAAAATACGGCTTAAATAAGCTTTTTAATGCTAGTTAATTTTCGTTATTTGTTCGGTGACACGTATAGTACATTTTATACTTTCTTTTTAATCTCACTCTTCGTCTTGGAAAGCACTTAGATTTTTCTTTTAGGAAGATTCTAATCGCTCAAACATTGCGTAAACATAAAAAATAATATAAAGAAAGACAAGAATGTGCGTTCTCCCATAAGATCAATGTATAGTTCAATTCTGTTTATTTCAAAATTTAGTCCGGTGACAGTAGGTTTTCTTATAGAAATCGTTCTAAAGAGCGTGCCACAGAAATCTGAAGCGATTTTGATCACTCGACCATGGTCGAGTCTACTACCTTGAAGTACAACCCTTCCCTGCTCAATTATCAGCTCTTTGCGCATTTCTTTCCATCGTATTTCAGAGATATTTCTGAACAGAATTTCTGCCTTATCAACGATTAAAATTTATGTATTGTCTCTTTAGAGGGTCTCGACTCGGAGAAAAAATCAAGGCATTTTTTACAAAAATGGTTTTAATGAAAGACAACGATGAGAAACATTTTGGTGATGATGATCGTGGTTATTTACAAGACGGTGGATGTGAACTTGGTGGCCTACTGTCCCACCTTGTCCACTTGGCCTTGGAGGTTGGTGATGACTTCACTGGGGACGTGGTCGCCCAGGATCTTGAACAGGTCAATTCTCTGGTTGGCGCCGATGTTCTCGTAGGCCGCGAGCTCGATTCCCTCCTGGACCTTCTGGATCGTAGCGTCTTTTGGAATTAGATAGGTTTTCTGCGCCTGCTGGATGGCCTCGTTGGTGAAGAAGGACCCCTCCTTCTGAGGGTGAGGCGCCGCGGATGCGGTGGCAACCACTGCCAGCACGACCACTAATGCCAACTTCATCGTGAACTGGAACGAAAAAAAAATGTAGCCTGTAACTATGTTATCCATCAACGATTTGGCGACCACCACCAACTGCGTCTCAAAGCCCTTGTATAGGTAAAGAGGCGCAAGCGAGGGTGAGCGCTGTGATTGGTCGGCGAGAGAGAGAAATAATACGACTTGCTGTGTGTGCGAGAGAGACAGACATACTCGCTTGCATAGAAAAAAATGGCTGCCGCTTCTATACGGCCCGTGTACAGTGAACCGCATAAGTCGTGACCCCCCCTTGACCATTAAATGGCTTGTAGCTCTCAAACACTACGTAATACAGTAATCGTGCCGTGAACAATATTGTACATCTC
>Ga0058701_10003245_pt1 | contig 12795 bp, 19 predicted proteins | sample AgamicOrMae_FD_97039 | JGI IMG/M metagenome (GOLD analysis project Ga0058701, IMG submission 97039) | Agave microbial communities from Guanajuato, Mexico - Or.Ma.e | ecosystem: Host-associated > Plants > Phyllosphere > Phylloplane/Leaf | place: Guanajuato, Mexico | collected 2012-06-04
CCTTAAACAAAAGGAATGAGGGGGAATGCACCAAAAAAGGGAATGAGAAACCTGACCAAAATTGAGGTTTATCAACTTTCCTATGCTTAGTGCTTACTTGTCCCAAGCAAGTTTAGCTTTAAATTAAGAAGGTAGGGAGATCGATCCCTTAAACACCCTTCTTAGGCGGGTGATAAAAACAGATCAATGAACACAGTTACGAAATCAAAGGTAGCAAAGCCAAGATGAAGAACAAGACAGACACATAACTCCTTTGGGATCACTCACTTGGATGCGCACACCAAAACCAAATAGGATCCTCAAGGCAAGAAAAGAGGCTGCTTAACTAACAGTGGGCTAATGTGACCATGGAGATCGTCACTTTAAGATCAAGTGGAGCACTCCTCTCTGAGTTTTTAGATAGGCTCATGGACACTCTTAAAGTTGAAACTAATTATGCAAACTACTATAAGCTTGGAGTAGTCCTTAATCTCCCCTACTCAAGGCAAAACACACAAAATGTGATTAAGAAGGCTTTTAAAAAGGTTGTAGTGGGATTTCATTGGTTAGGGTGAGAAGGGGCGAACTTTTAGGAGAAGTGGAGCTATTTAGCCTAGGGCTAGGGAGCGGGAGAATGTCCCACATTATTAAGAAAGACAAGCACCAACTTCACCTAGAAAATTAAAAATTCCAACACAAACCTGCATTCGAACACTTAGGGAGGGACCCAACTTGATTTTAATATGAAAACACCATGCCAACCATTCTATTTGAAATAACTTCTGCCTTCTCTTTTTTTGTTTTGAATACACACTTCTTGCTCTTCTTCCTTTTTCTCTCCTTTTTTTTTCCAAAATGTTTTATTATCTTTTTTATAAAAAAAAATCGAGCAAGCTTTGAAGCAAAGAACTAACGCAAGGTGCATTGTTAAAGAGAGTCTAGCCTCCCCCCTTTTTTTTAGGCATAGAACATCAAAACAAGCACCTAAAGGTGTATCCACTCCTAATAGTGAATCCAAATTATGAGAAGTATTATTCCTATAATCACTATGGAAAGAGGGTAAGGAATGTATTAAGGCCATGATGGAACGAGTAGGGACACAACAAAGACGACTAGGGCACAAATGGGTGATAAAAGGGGCACAACATCATTTAGGTGGATTTTTAGGCTTTGTAGCTTTAGAGAACAAAGAATGCGTCAATCACATCAAACTCTGTGAATTGTTTAATGTAGCTTTGAAGAGAATCGAGCCAAGTTCTAGAGATATAAACATAGATGAGCCACTCAAGAAGGAAAAAAGAAGGCATTGAAAGTGAGTGGTCAATACAGGCCCAAGTCTCACGGGTCAAGTCACCCCGGTATCATCCACTAACCTTATAAAATGAACCAGTAGTCAAGCCTCCTAAATCAAGTTAACTGAATCTCAAAGGCAACCGGTAAGCACACAAGGTAAAGTAATTCTTAAAAGAAGTTCATGAGACCATAATTCCAACAATCAAGGCTAAGTCACAATTCAAGGGCACAACCATACTCGTCAACCAACAATTGTACCACCCATTCTCATCATATAAGGGTTTTTTTAAATGTACAAATTTTTTTTTAGTTTTTCTTGCTTTTCTTTTGGGATTAACAAGAAGAATGAAGATTAGGGTTAGGAATGTACCTCACAAAGACAACGAATGCAGTTCTTAAACACACCTCCACTTGAGATCACAAAAGGTAAGAGGCATAGGCAATGCAATGAAATACCTACACGCTCTAAACTACATGCTTTTTTACTAATGCAATCCCTTAAAATGCAATCAGCCTTAAAAGGACACTTACACTAGTACTTACAATGTATATGCCTAACTACACATGAACCCAAGTCAATCACCACCAATTTAATCAACAAATCATCAAATCCTCAAATCTATAGTCATGAAATAGTAACTTGCACCTCAACAACAACGAATAGCACCAAGGCTGACAATGTCCACACCATAAGATTCCCCCAAATTTTGAACTCACTAGCTCAACCCCCCATCTTGGCAAATGCATTGTTCCCAATGCAATAATCAACTAAGGAGTGCAAGGGTAGGGGGAACTTACAATACATCAATAACGACCAGGGAGGCCACCAAGTAGGGCCAACCCTGCTACTCATCAAGGGTGGTATTCTAAGTTTTGTTGGTATTAGCGCTCATCAATGGTGTCCAACCTCAAGTTGAGGAGAGGGAAGTAACCATCAAGATATTCATAGAACTGGCCCTCATTACATCCGAAAGACCTCTTAGAAATACAACCCCTTATCAATGGTGGCTTTAGCATCCGCTTGATATGAATGGCTATCGCACTTTCCACACCTCCCTTACCATCCCCACCTTGAGGTAGAGGCTCATCCTCTTCAGTCTTCATAAACACATCATTGTTATAAAAGCAATTGGAAGAGCTAGCACAATTGCTCTTAATAGGGTTGGGGAGGGGAAAAGAGGAGTGTCATGGTGGTTTTCAAATATACGCCCTCCCTCAACCTTGAAAATTTTCATATGGGTACAAGCGGCCAAATTCAACTATCGCTAAAAAAAAAGTATCCAACTTCTTTATTGAAGACTCCAACCCCTAAGTATAAGCAATGCTCAAAAGAGTCCCCCACATGAAATAGGGGACTTTTTACTAGGAGCTTGAATGGCCTTAGAATCACTACAGCTATGAGCCACATAACTTCTGGAATTGTCCTTCACTTTGCTACGCTTAGCACAGGTAATTTCAACACAGAATTCTTGTTCATTGAAATTGTCATATGTGAGGATGTGAACACCAACATGCGGGAGTTTTAAATGGCGGTTAACTCGTCAAGATTTGTTTCAAAAGGTCCGCTAAAAGACCAAAATTGAATGTGTACGAGCTAATTTTTGTAAGAGGTGTTCCAATTAACTTTAAACGAGCTTAAAAACGCCCAACACAATCAGCCCTACATGGGCTTATCGTGTGTCATAAAATCAACCTACCCTATGAATTCAAGAAACTCATTCAAATCATTCAACAAGCCGAAACTCTCTAATAAGTCATAATTAATACACTTAAGCTCAACTATTTTACGAGAGGCAACTAAGTCATAACGATTAATATGCTCTTCATAAACAAATTGAATCTCATACTTGCTAGTGGCCTTCTTGGCTTGCTTGGAAGCTCCCAAAAGGCGGATGGCCCAATTGTGGTGGTCTTCTTGCCCTTGGTAGTGTGAAACCCATAAATTCCCAAAAAGGCCAAAATGGATGATACATTTTAAAGACCTCAAATAGAGCAATCAAGTAGAGAAACAGAGTACACACCTGTGAAGGAGCTCTAAAAGGCTAAACTTTAAGCTGAAATTGAAGGTTTCTCTATCCTCAAGCTTGCAAGGCCTTCAATGTTGTTGGATTTTTATATAGATAGAAAATGGTGAAAAGGAGGTGTAAAGAGATGGGGATTTGGAAGATTGAAATGAGGGGATGTGATTCCGGTGAAATGGTGGTCGAAAAACACCCAAATGCGCTGGATTTGGAAGTGATGAAAATGGAGATTAGGATTTAGTGGTGAAGAAAGAAGAAAATAGGGACGAATGAGGGGCTTTTAATGGAAGGACGAGTGAGGAAAGATGAAAAGAGCAAAAAAAATGGTGAAAAATGATAGAAATTTAAGAGAAAGGCAGATTTAGCAATGGTGGGGGCAATTGACGTGAGCGATTGAGAGAGAAAATGTCGTGAGTAGGCTAGAGGAGGAAGAAGAATTAGTGAGGAGAGAGAAAAGAAAAAGGAAGGAATCGAAATTGAGGGGGTGACAGTAGTTTCAATCACATGACAGGCAGCCATTGCGTAGGTTGGCGATGGGCTGTTGCGCTGGTAGCACCCACACCAACCCCTAGAAATATGCCCAAAAACTACAGGTAGGGTGACAATAGTCATGTGGAAGATGACCACCTATTGCCAGAGTAAGCCCAACAACTCAATTTTTTATGCTTTATTTACTAACTCCCTCATGTCTTATTTTAGACAAGGCAAAGCGAAGGGTTCGGGATGCCTCCCAAAAAGCACTCTTTTAAGGTCATGAGCTTAACCTTGAGTGATTCACTTAGAAGGAGGGTAGAAGGTGCGGACTTCTTATCTTCGATGGGGTCACCGATTACGTAATGTTTAAGCCTTTAGCCATTGACCTTTAAACACCCTGGACGATTGACTCCACACTCTGACCGCCTCATAAGGAAAGGCATTGACTACCTTGAATAGGCCGGACCATCATGAACGGAACTTTTTAAAAATAATTTGAGTCAGGAATTGTATAATAACACCAAATCACCCTCGTTAAACTCCCTCTTTAAAATGTTCTTATCATGCCACCTTTTCATCTTCTCGTTGTACTCCCATGAGCTCTCGTAAGCATCAACCCTTAATTCCTCGGGTTCATTTAATTGTAACAATCTCCTTTCCCTAAAGGCCTCGAGGTCAAAGTGCAAGCTCTTAATTTATTAAAAGGGCTTATGCTCTAACCCAACAAGGAGATGACAAATCTTCTCATAAATAGGTTGAAATGGAGTGGTTCCAATCAGAGTCTTATATGCGGTGCAGCGGACTCATAGTGCGCCATGAAACTTGTCAAACCAATCTTTTCTTAAACGGGCTGCCGTCTCTAATATGACCTTAATCTCCCCGTTAGAAACTTCCAATTGACCGCTCGTTCAGGAATGATATACAAATCCCTTCTTGTGGTGTACCCCATAATGGGTGCGCGTGGCTTTGAATTTTCTCTATATAAAATGGGTACCATCATCACCAATCAACACTCTTGGGATGCCAAATCTAGGGAAGATCACCACTTTGAAGAACTTCGTTACCATCTCAGCATCATTTGTAGCGCTTGTAATAGCTTCTACCCATTTAGAGACATAGTCAACTGCCACCAAAATACCTATTTTCCCTTGAGGAAGGGACAACGCCCATAAAATTGATTCCCTAAATATTAAAGACCTCAACTTTAAGAATATAATTGAGGGGCATCTCATTTCGCCTTATCAAGTTTTCGGTTCTTCGAAATCTATCGCATACTCAAACATATGTGTTGACATCTTTGAAAAGGTTTGATCAACAAAATCCAGTTTGGAGAATCTTAGCGGCGGTTTTGTCAACACTACCATTGCCGCCATATGGTGAATTATGGCAATGAGATATAATAAAATGAATCTCTTCTTTGGGACCACATCTTTGAATAATGCTATCACCACAAATCTTATACAAACAAGGGTCTTGTCAATATTAAAGCTTTACTATGGAGAAGAATCATTCCTTTTGATTGGAATTCAAATCTAAGGGCACGATTTTGCTGGCCAAGTAATTCACTAGATCTGCATACCAAAGGACATTGGATATAGCCATGGCGAGCAAGTGCTCATTCGGTAAAGAATCATCAATGGGTGGAGTACACCCTCCATTATGTTCTTGATCAACTGGTAACTGGGAGAGGTGATCCACCACAACATTCTCACTACCCTTCTTGTCACGGATTTTAATTGTGAATTCTTAAAGAGGTAATCATCTAATTAACCTTGGCTTGGCATCATTCTTCTCCACCAAGTGCTTGAGAGAGGATTGATCAGTAAGTAAAGACCACAACTTTGGACCCTAAGAGGTATTGGAAGAATTGCTCAACCGCAAACACCATGGCTAGCATCTTCTTTTTCACTATTGAGTAGCTCATTTGAGCTTCATCAAGTGTCTTGCGTGCATAATACATCACGTACGACTTATTATCTCTTCTTTGCCCTAATAACAAAATCGCTTGTATCACACATCAACTCAAATGGTAGCGACCAATTCAATGGTTGGATCATGGGGGCTGATATCAAAGCCTCCTTGATTCTTTTAAAAGCCTGCCATACTCATTAGTAAATACAAAAGGAGTATCCTTAGCTAAGAGTTGGGTGAAAGGCTTGATGATCTTGGAGAAGTCCTCGATAAAGAGGCGGTAAAACCCCGCATGACCAAGGTAACTCCTCACCCCTTTCACATTGGTAGGGGGACAATATCTCAATAACCTCCAGCTTAGCCCTATCCACCTCAATACCCTGATTAGATATAAGATGCGCAAGAACTATTCCTTATACCATAAAATGACAATTCTCCTAATTCAAAACCAAGTTGACTTTCTTACATCTATGGAGCAAACTAAATTTTCCAAACACATACCCAAAGTGGCTCCATAGACTGAGAAGTCATCCATAAAAACTTCCATGGTATGTCCAACAAATTCAAAGAAGATGGAAAGCATACAACGTTGGAAGGCAGCGAGAGCATTACATAAGCCAAAAGGCAACCTACGATACCTAAAAGTGTCGTAGGGGCATGTAAAATTCATCTTCTTGGTCATTGAAGTGGATAGGAATTTGAAAAAAAATAGAGTGTCCATCCAAGTAACAAAAAGAGTGTCTAGCTAACCTTTCCAACATGAGATCAATGAAGGGAATGGGGAAGTGGTCTTTTGGGTGGTAGTGTTGAGCTTTGTATAATCGATACACATCCTCCATTAGGTGAGCGTTCTAATAGAAATGAGCTCATCCTTCTCAATATTGACAATGGTTATACTCCCCTTGGATCGAGCTCATTCAATCACTATCCGAGATAGAATAGATGATGCCAGTAGCAAGTAGCTTGATAACCTCTTTTTTAACAACTTCTTATATATTGGAGTTCAAACGAAGTTAAGGTTACCTAAAACATCTATGCTTGTCATTAAGAAGGATTTTGTGCTTGTAAAATGAAGGGCTAAACCCCTGGATATCGTCAATACTATAACCAGTGGTGCCTCTATGATTTTAAAGTACACAGAATAATTTCTCAAATTGGACATCATTAAACTTAGTACTAACGACAATGGGAAATGCTTGATTGGGGTAATAACTTAGATGAGGCAGCAAAGGCTTTAACTCCATTTTAGGCGCATTTTCTTCATCAACTTTTGAGGTTTGATCATTCATGAGAAGACCCTCCTCATGCTTGCCCATGAATGTTGGGGCAGAATTTAGGATCTTAGAATATATGTCCCTTTTGTCATCCACAAGCTCGACATCCTCACCTTTAGGAGCATCAACCAAGCATGCCTACAAGGGGTCTTCAAGTTGAGGAACACCACCTTCTCATTTAACACCTTCTTAAGAATGTTTATCCTGTAGCAAGCATCTTCTAATGAGGGGGAAGACATCACTGGGGTAAGACTGAGCTCAAGTTTTTTCTCTCCTGATTGTAGAGAATGCTTCCCATTCTTAACATCTATCGTTACTTGGGCCGTAGCTAGGAAGATACGTCCTATAATGATGGGGATTTGAGCGTCCTCTTCGTCTTCATGACTACAAAGTCATAAGGTATGAAGAACTTGCCCACTTGAAGGGGCACATCATTAAGAACACCCATTGGATACTTTACAAAGCAGTCTCCAAGTTGAATCGATATCATAGTGGGCTTGAGTTCCCCGACTTGGAGTCTCTTGCCTATGGAATAAGGCATGACACTCATACTTGCCCCAGGTCACATAAAGCTCAACATCCATCCATGGAATCTTCATACTAATGCCATTATTTGGCCGAAGGAGGTTCTAATCTGCCTTAATCGAAATCAACATAAACCACCCACAAGATTCCATGGATGTCGATGAAGAGGATGATCCAACTCATAAGAACCAAGAAGAATACCAACTTTTGATTTTGTGAACTTGATGAAATGAAAATAATGAAAATAAATTAACCCACCATGCAATCTTCTGAAACCGAAACACTAAAGATTGAAAACAGGGATGACTCTAAATTACCATTCTATTACTAGAGATAAAGATGAAGAAATTTTGAGAGAGAAAAATGGCTTCTAGCATTTTCATTCAAATTGAAAATTCAAATCTTTCAAATCTAAATATCATACAAGATAATGAGGCAACAAATATAGTGGTCCCCCTTCCCCAAACTTAGTACTAGCCAATAAAATTACAAGGATTATACCCAATGAAAATCAAGCTAATTGTACTTCTAACGGGGGACCACTGGAGAAAATGATGAGTAGGATTTTGGCTACACATACTCTCAATTGATGACAATATCAACCAATCCAAATGAAGAAAATTAAGAAGAATATTTTTATGGGAAGCATTTAGAACTGACCACCAGCAACCCACAAAATATGGACCCTTAAATCATCCATTTGATGACCCACTTACTTCGTTGATCCAAACCAAGCACATTACCAGTTCTGCACTAACCTTAGCTCGATTTACACCCCATATCTTGCTCAATTCTTAGAATCTGGATAAGTTCCATAGCTCGTTGGAAAGTAAATGTTCATCTATGTATAATTTGCCTAAATCGGAACCCATTTACCTAGTCAAAATCAAGCTAAAAGTTAAGGCATCTGTATTCGCCAGAAAAGAAAATATTGAAGAAAAAATGATGACTTAGAGGGAAAAGTCTAGGCTCCTTATTGAGGACAACTAATTACCTTGTCACCTTTTCTAAGCTTGGTTAGACCCTCACTTAGGGCCCCAAGCATGAAAAGACCTAGAAGGATCCTGCCATAATGCTCCACTTCCATGCGTGATTAGTGAAGTTTCATGCCTTGAACCCTTAAGTTGTTTAAGGATCTTGGGATTGGTGGATCAATCTTCATCAAACACCCCTTTCTTGAGAAGCATTTTTCCTCAAATCGTTGTTGTTGAACTCTATTAAGGGCAACCTTGAGTACTTCATGTCTCCGTTGGGTTCAAAAATACCTAATGTACTAAGTGCATTACATCTCTTGAACATCTCTTGAAGATCAAATGGCAAACCTCAGCCTCCTGATTAAGCATGCTCTCTAGTATGTCGACTCTGCAGCATGAGTCATTGGTAGTGGGAGAGGCCATAGATTGTGGTAAACTGAATTCCACCTTCTCATCCCCTACTTGAAGGGAGAGCTTGTCGCTCTTCACATCTTTCATGGCTTCCGCAGTAGCTAAGAAAGGTCTCCCAAGTATGATAGGGATGTAGGAGTCCTCTTCCATCCCTATAACCACGAAGTCACATGGGATGAAAAATTTGCCCACTTGTAGTGGGATATCCTCCAAAATGCCTATGGGATACTTGGCTGATCTATCAGCTAGCTACAAAGAGATAGTATTAGGTTTCAGATCGCCCATTTGCAGCCTCTTACAGATGTAGAAAGGCATGATGCTCACACTAGCCCCAAGTCACATAAAGCCCTGCTGATAGTAACATCCCCAACTGAACAAGGCATGGAGAAACTGCCTGGATCGGAAAGCTTAGGAGGAATCTTGTTCTGGATAAGAGCCCTACACTCTTCAGTGAGAGATACCATAGCGTTCTCGAGTAACTTCCCTTTGTTGGAGAGTAAGTCCTTTAAAAATTTAGCATAGGAAGGCATGTCAGTTCCAAAAAGGGAATGTTGATGTGAAACTTTTTCAGCATCTATACATTTTCCATACTTGTGTTCCTCTCTAGCCGTTACCAACCTCTATGGATATGGTGCTGGAGGATTGTAAGGCTTCACTGAGGGTGAAGCACGCTCAGCTGGAATCTCCGTAGACTTCTCTATATGGACCTTCTCACTTGAGGTTTCCATGGAGTGTTCCTTCTCAACATCTTCCTTACTATCAACTTCTCTCCTATCCTCCCTCATAGGCATATGGGGGTTTTCTAGCTCCTTACCACTCCTCAATGTGATAGCATTTATGTGGCCTTTGGGATTGGTCTCAGGTTGACCAGGTAGATGCCCCTGAGGCCTAGATGGGTGGCTCACCTGCTGTTCAATTTGAGCTATCTGATTCTCCATCATTTTCTGGTGAGTAGTCATAGCTTCAAGTTTGGAATTTAACTGATTAACTAACTCATCAAGTGCCTCATTTGTCTTGGTTTGGGAAGCTATAAAGCGCTCCATGATACTCTCTAGATTGGACTTAGGCGGAGGAGGCTGTTGTTAAGAAGTGGATTATACGGGGCTCTGTATTGGAAACCAGGAGGCTGAGGTTAAGGGGCATTAGGTGGAAGGGGGTTGTTGTTTCGGTAGGAGTAGTTAGCGTGGTTTCTCCAACCAGGGTTATATGTGTTTGAGTAGGGGTTGTTCTGTAGGCAAGGGTTGAAGTTTTGCATCGCATTGGCACGCTCAACTCCTTGGTAAATAGAATGGCATTCAACAGCCACATGGCCTTGGAGGCTACACATCTCACATAGTGCCCCAATCTCAAACATAGCACCTGAGGAGCTCCCCACTGGGCTCCCTGATGGAGTCCCAAGCATGTCAAACCTTTGTGCAAGGGCATCAACCTTGCTTCCAAGCATATCAACAACATCGACCCCATTAACTCCACTGGCCCTCTTTGGTGTAGCTCTCTCACTAGACCAGTGGTAGTTGTTAGAGGCCATCTCCTCCAACAAGGCCTTCACAGCCTCAATAAACCTCCCCAACAGTGCGCCACCAGCTGCGGTATCAATAGGCATCTTCTGTGACTGGTCTAATCCATTGTAGAAGGTCTAGATTAGTAAGCAGTTAGGTACTCCAAGATGTGGGCATTGGCGTTGAAGATCCTTGAACCGTTCCCACGCCTCATACAGAGACTCATCGTCCCGTTGAGTGAAGGAAGTAATTTCTGCTCTCAACTTAGCGGTCTTATCCGGTGGAAAGTACTTACGTAGGAAGGCTTTTGAAAGAGCTAACCAAGTAGTGATGGAGTTCGGCTCTTCATTAAGGAGCCAATCACTAGCTCTATCCTTCAAGGAGAATGGAAAAAGCCTCAATCTGATGGCATCTGTGCTGACCCATTAAGCTTGATCGTATCACACTTCGCTAGAAAGTTGTGAAGGTGAAGGTGTGGGTTCTCTGTGGGTTGCCCGCCAAACTAATTCTGCTCCACAAAAGAAGTTAGAGCAGGCCGCAACTCGAAGTTGTAGGCTTCAACAACTGGGTTCACAATGGGGGAGGTGAGGCCAGTGGCTTGCAGTAAAACATAGTCCCGCAACACCCTAGGATCTCTTTCCACCATAGTAACTTGTTGCTACCTCTTTCTTGCTCTGCTTTGTCTCCGTGCAGTGGCTTCGATCTCAAGGTCAAAAGGAATGAGAGGTTGATTCTTTTGACTACACCTGTGCATACAATGCCAAAAACTATACCAAGCGTAAGCAAGCCCAAGTAAGACTCAAAGGAGTCAGAGTTACAGAAGAGGGAAAAGAGGAAAGAAAAAGAAAAGGAAAACAAAAAGGAGAAAAAGGATCTAGTCTAGAACTGCAATTTCAGTTTCAATATTTGAAAAACTAGTTCCACGGCAACAATGCTAAAAACTTGTTATCTGTTTTAATTACCATAAACGCATGGTGCCACTGTAGTTAGCACGCTAAGTACGTGTTGAAATCCACATTGAACTATATTCAACTACCAAAACTACTCTTGCTGTTCAATCTAGATCACACGAATTCACGTGAAGGGAAACTAAAAATCAGTAGTTTCAATCTACTGAGAGCTAAAAATTAGAGGAAACAATATGAGAAGGGAATCTCAGGTTGAGGGTCACCACACTGCTATAACAATCAATTCAATCAATGGAATAGACAAATTTAATCACACAAGCAATTGAAGTGGACAGATTACAAGTTAAAAGCATCTACGCCTTCTCTCAAAGGTCGATAGACTGGCAAATCAAACCTAATTGCCTATTTTCATGGAATTAGGAATATCAAAGCCACAAAATTGAGTAATCAAGAATCCCAATTGAAACCCTAACTGTTTTCACGTTATGAAAATCAATTGCCTACAAAGACGCACTAGACAGAGGATTCAACTGTCGTTGATCCCCTAAGTCCCAATTATGAATTGTGAATAACACCCTTTTAGGCAATTCAACAAATAATTGGCGTTCTAAGTAGGAATACAAATTTGCAAGCATGACTAAATCACACACAACCTATGACATGATTCGATTTAGCAAAGCAGGGGCTAGTCCCAACCCAAGATAGGGAAATTAGCCCACAATCATACTGAATTCAACAATTATAAACTCCAATTCAAAAAACATTGATGAACACACAAAAACCCTAGAAATCAATAAAGGAGAAGAAAGAAGAGAAAGGACAAACTTAGATTTGATTGCTAAATAAATCTTCAATAATCTTCAATATTGACAGAACAAAGATGAAAGCGGTAATTAAATCTCTAATAAAATCCTAAAAGTCGCTCTCTAGAAGTTCTATCTCCAAGTGTTTTTTTTTTTTGAAAATCTCCCTAAAAAATTGCCTGAAAAACTAACAAAATCTCACAGAATGCGACAGCGCACGGCCGTGCGCCAGGTTGGACACGCACGATTGGACGCAAGGTCGTGCTTCCAGCTATGCGTACCTTCTGCCTTCAGTGAACGGCCAAGCGTCTTCTGCAGCCCCCTTGGGACAGTATTTTGACTGAAATTCCGCCTCATAGGCTATTCTTCATAGCAAATTTGGCTCAGATACCTGAAAAGCACGAAATATAGCCTATAAGCTAAATACACACAAAAAAATGACCCATTTATCCTCCCTCTGCTAAGATGAAGCGCAAATTGAAGATATAATAGGGTAAGATTAGGTTGGAAAAACAGTCAAAATAGAGGTTTATCATGCGTGTGTGTGTATATATATACATATATTTATTTGTATGTATGGATGTATGTATGTATGTATGTACCTATATGTATATATACATATATGTATGTGTACATATACGTACGTACATCTATGTGTGTGTGTGTGTCTATATATATATATATATATATATATATATATATATATATATATATATATATATA
>Ga0058701_10003246_pt1 | contig 12794 bp, 5 predicted proteins | sample AgamicOrMae_FD_97039 | JGI IMG/M metagenome (GOLD analysis project Ga0058701, IMG submission 97039) | Agave microbial communities from Guanajuato, Mexico - Or.Ma.e | ecosystem: Host-associated > Plants > Phyllosphere > Phylloplane/Leaf | place: Guanajuato, Mexico | collected 2012-06-04
CTTTGCAGTTGGTGGATTTTTCGAATCAGCACTTCGCAGTTGGTGGATTTTCATTAGGAGGGGTCGCGTACTTCCTCTAAGATTCAAAACAGAGGCGTACTTAGGACGGTGACATAACATGTTGAGCGCAGATGGAAAAATTGCCACCAAAATGGAGTAATCATTAGGGGAAAATGTATTCTCTGGCGGAACCGCGTTTGAATGGTGCGGCGCGGCCGCAATTTTCGGCCCATCCGCATACGGCCCTCACGGCCACGGGCCCAAGTCGGCCTACCCCAGCAAAACGCGGCCCATCGCCGAGGTGTGTACCGGCTGTGGAGACCTTCTGCCAAGCTGGCCCAAGGCTTTTCCCTTATGTATTGCGCTATGAATAGACTTAATGGCAAAAGATGATAGTACAGTCAGTACATGAGTTGTGCTCTCGGATGCGTTACGCCATAATATTTGTGAACAGAGCCCCGTAGGCTTAATCCAGCTGCCCAAGAAACATCAGTGTTTCTTGACCTTCACCTTATCTAGAGGAAGCATTCGATATGTATCCCTGTAACAGCGGTTTATGATGCGTTGCCTGGCCTTCCGCCGCAAATCCACAAACCGTAGACTTTTCACGAGACACCTCTTTAACCCATTACAGCCCAAAGTATTTGGAGTGAAATTTAGCTTAAGAGAAATTGGAAGGATTATTTCCATTAAAATACGCAACTTTAAGCTTTGAAGAGTGCCTAAATTATTAAATTTAAAGTTTTCAGAGGGGTCATATTCTTTAAATTGGTACGATACTGAGCTGAAAAGATCCTCTAAAATAAATTTTTCTGTTTCCGATCGGCATCGCTGGGCGGAAGAGGGTCAAAGTGACGTATCGGAAAAAGCAGACGTGCCGCTTAGTGCCCCTCACCGAAACCTACCCTTCAGACCGTAATGGGTGAAAATGCGCAAACCCTCAGCCTTCTAGCATTCGACCTACCCAAAGCGACGTGTCCTAGCTTAAGCTCACCCAACCCAGAGTGAATGAAAATGATATGCGAATAGATTGTGTTTGGCGAGGAGTCGGTGCGACGTGAAGAGAAGACGCGCGAACAGTGTCGGAGTCGTCCCCATTAGATAAAGTGGCTGAAGCGGGTCACCTGTGACGCTAACCTCTTCTCTCCGCTCGGCCCCGCCGCTGCCGCCTCTCAGCGGAGCGCCCCGAACGCCGAGAATCAGTCCTGCCTCGGAGGTGACCTCCTCCTTGCTCCACTCCACACTGCCTCAATCGATCCTATCTCTGTATTCCCACACTTCGTCTTCGCACCTTGCGAAATGCACAACTTATTTGCGAGCGAATCACTCTGCTCGACTTTTTTAACGCCGCGTGTATTTTCCGACGTGTGTTTTATTTTATTTGTACTAGTCCGAAAATTTCCCTGCATTTACTGTGTTTTACTGAACCCGTTTTTACTTCTGGGCTAAAATTGATACCGTTACCAACATCCGTATTTAACTCATACTACATCTAATACTATGTCACTTGGGTATCTTGTGAACTGCCCTTCTTCCCCTTCTCCAAAGTTTAGATTCTGAAGTACTTTATTCCATCTCTTTTTATCGACTTCTTTTTTTGCTCTGGGCAAGTTTAATTAATTCGCTCTCCTTGTTTTTAGCCCGCCGCCTTTCGGTAAAGTGCTTAATGGTTTTATTTTTTCTCCAAACTATTACCATGTCTGATTTTTTTTCTGCTAACGTAAAGTCTTATCCTACCGCCGAGCTGGTTCCTTCCCTAGACCATCTTATTTTAATCAGTCTTACTTTAATTGGATGACTTTGCTTCGCCTTTTTTTACATATCCATGGTCGCCTAATGATATCCTAAAAACATCCATAGATTCCTTGACTTGCGGAGCTCTCATCGGGATCAGTGAAATCCGCGATTCCGGCGCAATGACCCACGGGGCGTCACTGATTCAGATTGCCGACCTTAGCACATCATCTTCGGGGAGCTTCCATCAACACAGATCTGTTGCATTCGAGAAATCGTGTTGCGCAAGCGGGGGCGATCGGAGCGTGACTCGTGACGTGTTTTATGGGCGCTCCCCGAGTCTTTCGACCTCGCCTCGGTGCTTCGTGGCTAAGCGCAATTCCTCCGTCATCCTGGAGAATGTAGACGGAAAGGTTGACGACTGACTTGCAGTGGCTGAAGCTAATCCCAAATCCGTAGTGCGGCACCCGGGTGACCGCCAACGCGGCCGTGCGCGGCGCCGGGCGGGCGGGCAACCCGCATCGCGCCGCTGGACCTGCGCTCAAACTCGTTTGATTTCCAGCCATAAAAGCAGGCAGCTCGACGGTTTTGCAGTGCGCTAGCTGCACGCTGCAGGGCAGGCTGCAGGGCAGGCTGCAGTCCCGTTACATGCATCCTAGCCACTTGGCTAAATAAGCCCAATGACCGGCTGCCATCGCACTTGTGAGCTTTAAACCCGTAACCTTCCCTTCCCTCATTCGCTCATTAACGTCCATGTGAGTTGAGGAAATGCACCGTATCGGCCGGGTATAGTCATTTGCCCGCCCTGAGGCCGTTTCCCGCCGATTCCGCTATTTACGGTGCGCTGGAAATTTTTCATCTCCCAGCCGAGTGGTGTGAAAGAGGAGCGAGGCACAAGGCATCAAGCTGAATTCCTTGCATACCCTCACTCAAGATTTTTTTTAGTGGTCAACACTATCAAACCCGATAGCTCCACCGACAGTTCAATTTTCGACGAATCTTACCTGAACTTGTATCACGCCCTTAGCCTTGAGTTCACACTTGCACTTTCGTCGTTTCTAGACCAGAATAGCAAGTGGAGAATGCAGTAGACTAGATCTAAAATAGCCCATACACTTTCTCGCTTCGTAAAAGGCCGCTATTTGAGAACATTTGTATTACGCTTTCTATCAAAAGTAACCAATGGCAGAGCCGCCTGCGCGGCTGACAACGTTCCGTGATTATATCTCAATTCGCTATTGCCACATTTTTTCTACAAGTATTTTGCCACAAAACCACAAGTTGTGTTAGGTCAAGTTTGTTGGGGCAGGCACGACACTTTCCTCGCTTCCGTTTTCTCCCCGACTTAAAATACGACCTCTTCGCTTCAAGCTTAACCTACACATTAAAAAAAAGAAGAAAAGAAAAGGTCCGTTCTCAACCCTTAAGTTCCCTGAGAATTTAGTCTAAACGTGGACCTTACAAGCTTTCACAATACATTTATCGTCCTGATAAATCCTGTATCCTGATATATGATCCTGTATCGTCGTGATACAGTATTTGAAATATTAATTTCTACGGCTAAGGTTGTTTCCAACTGCATCTCTTGGCGGTATTGGTAAATTCGATGTTTTCTCCTCTTAAAATTCAAATTTTATCTCTTTGTAAGGACATTTTTGTCAAAATATCTTTATTTTGGTAAATTTGAATAGAGAGGTCCGAGAATTTTCTCCGTGATTGTGTTTCTCTGTCGTATTTACTCGCTGAAATATAAATCTTAGGGAAAATCTGACTTGCGTTGAAGTCTCCTGTTATGCTTTTTACTCAGAACGACTGCAAAGAAAATTATGTTAAGCTTGTCGCAAAGTTAATCTTGATATGAAAATTAAGCGAATTGTGCATCCGATTTCTTACTATTTCGGCCCTCATGGAGTGTCCGGCGGCGGCCCTCCGCACCGGTCACTCACCCGCGCCGTCTGTCCGCTGCACTTTCCATTTATTTTGGTCCCACCGAAATTCTCAAAGCCCTCCTCTTTATACAATAAAAATGCGTTCCGTCCGCCGGCATCGTAATAATGAAGAATTGAAGGTGTCCGGTCCCGAGACAATTTTTCGTTCTTTTTGATTTCCTTAAAAACATCTTTGCTTTATTTTTATACAATGAATACTGTGATGGTACCTGTTGTCTGGAAGTACCGAGTATCTTCCTTTAAAAAAAATCACAGGAACGAATCCTCGTTATAATCGGTGTATTCGCAAAGAAGCGAGTCCTTGTTCTTCGAATTTTTCACATAGCCTTCACTTTTTCGCGCTCTTGCGTTCCACGGGTCCAATCTTTCGATTTGTTAGGATTTATGACATTCGACGAGGTAGATAAAGTTTGGTGCCATATTCCTCGCTTCGATACCGCTCCGCTCGGATGATACATGATACCGTTACTTTCGGGCAGTAGTCCGCCTGCTTACAACTTTGCAGATTCCTATGACAAAAGATAGAGCATAAGAGAAAGTAAATGCTACCAATTTAGAACACTGCTTTTGAAAACGGGTTTTGGCAGGTTGCTAGCCTAAAATTTTGTGTTAAGTGTCTCATGGAATTATGAAAATTATTTCTCAGGTGTGAATACACTTTTTCGATCTCCCTAAAAAAATTTCGATCTCCCTGAAAACATTTTTCGATATTTCCTTGGCTATAATCCGTCCTCCTTTTTTTTTCGTATTCCAACGAGCCGTTGTAATGGATTTCGTAATGAGAATCTCCACGGTTGCCAACTGCGGAAAAAAATCTTAATTAGATCAACCGACTGAATCAGCTATCTTCGCATCGATTTTAAAACACACAAATTTCGATCGCTTTTGAAAGTCAATCGTAGAAAAAAAATTCCGAAAATTCATAATTTAGAGCGGCGCGCGGAAACTTTTATTCTACTCTTATTTTTTCGTTGCAGGAGAGCTAATTCTTAGGTTGGCGACACTGCTCTGGGCTGACTTTGGCAATTATCTTCTCATTGGACACCGAAGCTGTTGGCGAGCGTCCAGGTGACGAGCACACGCGTTGGTATCCGTGTCGATCGCCGGACTTAACCAAAAGCCTTCTCAAGAAGCGTATACTGTCGCTCCGCTTGCCTACGAGTAACGAGTGCTAGCCATGTCCTCCATCGCGAACGAAATAGCGAACTGCCATTTCGCTGGAATAGCGGAATCGATAGCTGAATTGGCAAACGGACACGCACAGCGATTAGACTCTTAATCAGTCGTGAGATAACCTATGAGCAACTTGGAAAATCGTTCCTCTTAGGGAGAAATGAGCGATTTGGCAATTCTAGTCCAACCTAACCTAAAAACCTGTTGAAACCTTAACCAACTTTGTTTGGACTCCCATTTGAAATAGATTGATCTTTCTTGACGAGTGTTAAAGTCTCCTAATGCCTCTTCAGAGGGTTTTGATGCAACACAAAGTCTTGGTTCTAATTTTTTTTCGATGTGCTTTCGATTTCAGATCGTATGGCGGGGACCGGCGGTTGGAAGAGCGCGTCCATACTGGCATGTCTCCTCTGCCTACTTTTAACAGTCGTTCTCGTCCAAAGTGCTCCAGGTAAGACCCAGCATCCAGTGAGGTAGATCTTTGTACTTATGGGCTCTTTGAGAAAGGAATTTCGTATAGGATTCCCTGTAACAAGAAGAAGTTCCCTATATAGGAACATGAATATTGTTTTTAAAAAGCACTCGTAAATTTTTATTAAGTCCTTTTTTTTAAAAAAAGAAATTTTATTTATTTATTTCAGTTTATCCTAATTTTTTTAATGTTGTAAAATTTCGTTTGAATCAATGTTCATGCTGCCTGTTTCAATATGGGCTGTTTTGGGTGCTTTCAACCATATTCGTTTTTAGGTTAAGAGGCTCTCGAGTACCCATAAAATGTGTGGCGGACAGACGCGAAGCGAGAGCCAAAAGGAGGTGCCAAATGGTCTGTTTGTAAGCCAACAAGCATTATTTTTCGCGTGTCTTTGTCAACCGAGAGTGATCGTTAAGACATTTCCTGAAATCATTCTCAGCTCCCGTTCACGTAAGAACAAGTTTTGAAATACGGGTGTTGGTGTTCATCCGACATGCATTAATATAGGGAGACTTTGAACGCACGTACACGTAACCTAATGCATTTTAAATGGGAGGTGACTTGAACGCACGGAACCTAATACATTTCATATGGGGCAGTCGGGTCAATAGACAATCCCTTTCAGAAAACCGCCATTTTTCTAAATAAAACGTTTCTACCGAACTTCTTTTCTAACCGAAACCCAACCTTATCTCACGTATTAAACCAACAACTAACCACCCCTAAATTGATGAAAATCCAAGTAAATCTACCCATGATCAATTATAATCAACCTTAACATGCGGGAAGTAAACTGATGAGACGAGAGACTTAGTCTTGACTTGTGCATTGTTTTTAGCCGCTTTTGTGAGTGGCGGGAAGAGGACAGGTTGTCCAACCGGTTAACTTGAATATCTGCTAACGAGCTTCGCGGAGCAGTGCTTAGCAGGCCACCGATGCGGTCAGGACAAGGACGTAAAACAGTGCTACCAACACGAGTCGACGAGACGCGACAATTCGGTTTTCTGAAAGCGAACCTTTTTCCTTAGCGAAAGTCGCGGCGCTCTCGCCGTTCAGCCGCACCACACCGCACATATCTCACACACACGTTCACCAGGGTGAATACCTGAGCACTGGGCCCCCGCTTGGATGTCAATAGGTCCCATAGGGGTAAGGCCGCTCCGGGAACCAAGGTCCTTCCTTTCGTACGGATGCAAGTATATCGGATATGGATTTTACATATTAAATGCATGTCGGGTCAGTAAAAAAAAACTTCTGGAAAGAATACTCACAAGAACATGTAAATAAACCCGCTCAAGTCTCTTTTGTAGGGTCAAGGAAAAATTGGAAAAATTACTTTCCCACATAAAAAAAAGGATAACTTTTTTGCACGGATTTTTTAAGTACTCAGTTAACCCACTACCACCCAGCGATGCCGTTCAGAAACAGAAAATTTTATTTTAGAGGATCTTTTCAGTTCAGTATCGTCAAAATTGAAAAAGAATCACCCCTCTGAAAACCTGAAATTGAGTAATTTAGGCATTTTTCAAAGCTGAAAATCTCGTATTATAAAGGAAAAAATCCTTCCAATATCTCTTAAGATAAATTTCAGTCCAAATACTTTGGGCTGTTATGGGTTTAGGATTGAGAACTTGAAGCGTGAGCCAATAATTTTTGGCGGTTTGACTGTTTAAGTAGTTGATGAAGAGTCTAAGTGGGCGTGGCCAAGCGCGGCGTGGCGCGGCGTGGCGCGGCGTGGCTCTGCGAAGCGGTGCATCCATGGAAATGGAAGTTATTCGCTTGAAATCCCCCGAAATGGACCGTAGCACTTTGATGGTTTCGTTACGGACAATCAGCAGCGTTTCCGACTACGATGCCTTTTCTTACTTCAACAATTTTTGATTGCTATTCATTAACACAACAATAGTCTTCCTTCGGAGAAAAATTTGAATGCCGAAGATGGGCTATTCTTACGATTCCTCGACCTAACAAGCTTTTTCAGCTACTATTATGAATAAAAGTAAACAACCTATTTTTTTTAAATGGCTAATTGTAGAACTACTTCTCACATGTATTTTTAAGCTCATTACAAATTCTTTAAAGAAGTGCTTACAATTTTCCAAATCCTTTATAAAGAATGGTAAATAACGATGAAAAGGGAAAACAAAGAGTTGTGGGAATTGACCTCCCAATTTTTTCGTGATCATAAAATTTGTTGACATAATACACATTCAGCAATTACGACAAAAAAAACGCATGAGGTTATTCAGTGTAGTATTATACTTGCTCCACAATAAGAAGTCTCGAAAATTCGCTTTTTCAAACTGATGAAAATTTTGCGCTTTTAATGTGCCCTCTAAAAATGTCCTTGAAGGTAAAATGATTTCGGAAAGTAAGCTTATATCAAGTCGTGTCTTCTGTGTGAATCTGTTCTGCTCACGAAAAATATCAAAAGATAAGACCTTTATCTTTGCGGGAACGATTTTAGACGTGAAAGTAGCGCGTGTGGATCAAGTCGACGAAAATAAGGTGATTTACAAAAGGCACGGAATCGCTCAGATTTGGGTCAGTGGAGTACGTGCTCCCAAAATCGAATTTTTTAGTAACGGTGCGGAGATACATACAATCTCCTCAAATTATGGGCTCGCTCCGAAATGATTCGGGGAACACCGTATCAGTGACGTCATCATTTACCGGTATGCTGCCTCCAGTTTCCTTTCTGAACCGACCTCAATCCGTCAGCCAATTATTTACGTATCGAAACCTCATTCGCGGTTTTGGACCTGTGAAACCCGATTTGGCATGTAAGGCTCCTTTTCAAGATGAAGAGGTTTCTTTTCAGGCAAAAATAATGAAAACAAATTTACTAATCTCCCTCAGAAACGGTTTCCTAAAACTGGCATCTAAATCCTAATTTCCGGCATTTTTTTTAAAAACATCTTTGGAAAAGTAACAACGACTGCTTTTGACATTTCTTTTTTGTATTGGGGCCGAGTGCCTAGAATTACTAGCCCTCAGGATATTTAATTGCTGATAATAACCAATTTAATAAGTACTTGTTGGTTTACAAAAATGGTGTCAAAACTGAATGTTTTTTTTAATTTTTTTTACTGAAACCAAATTTCATATTAAGACATTTAACCAAACATCGACTAGTGTGATTCATCCAAACCTGACTTAACATCCTCATTGTAAACATCGTTTAGAAACCAAAGCTAAAACAGCAATATCAACACTAACCCAAGTGGAGTTTTCCGCGGTTAAGCTGTTACTTCTAATGGTTACTTACAAGACTACTATTCTTGCCGTTAGAATTAGCAAAAATACCGTCCCTTGGATGGCTTTTGTCGCTGTTTCCGTATTGAAGAGCAGCAGCCTTGAAGCCATCGTGCAACAAGAGTTATTTGACAACTTACTGCGGCTCGTTCCGCTCAATTCATGAGGCGATAAAGCGCGCCCGATTCAACTAGTTAATTGGCAATTGAAGGCGGCAACGACGTAATTGATAACCGATTTGACTGCATTGGTGTGCGGTGCGGTGCACGCGTTGAATAACAATTGAGTCGCTGCGACAGCGAGCGGAGTGCGCGCTTAACGCTGCGTTGACATCTCTGCGTAAAGCGCAGCGCCGGCACGCACGCACGCACAAGGCGCCGCAGCTGCCTGGCATCTTAATACGCCGCGATCTGACCGAAACGGGGCATCGGTCGAAATCTCGTTCGAAGTCATTTTGTGATTGTTACTCAACATAGACTTCCACGTAACACAAATATAAATCAATTTATGCCGAATATAAGATACGCTTCTTGTATACATTGAGGACCTATTTGTTCTCTTTCAGCTGATTCTAAAATCACTTCCATTCTTATATTTTTATTAAACTTCTTAAGTCAATTTTGAGAAATTACAGATTTTGCTTTCATTTTCTTTTTAGAATTTATTTGAAGTACAATATTTCTCGTCGAAGAAGAATGGAAAATGTAACTTCGCCCACAGTCGATTTTTTTTTATTGAAAACTGTCACAGATTTTCAAACACGTTTCTGTTATGACTTCGGTGGACAGTAGACGCTCTTTCTTCTTTGAATGCAAATTAAAGTGCTGCGTTAAGTCTTGTACCCTCTAGAGAACATTGTATGCTTTGAATATCTAGTCGCCGGTAATTTATTTTCGAGTATTTTGTGAGTCGCAGAGATATGTAGTTAATAAGAAATCGTCAAGTTAACGCAAAAAAGTGCTGACTGCGCCGCTGGCAAAAATAAAACCGGTATCGGCGGAAGGGAAGTTAAACCGCTCTTAATTAACATAATTGGATTCACGGTGACTTTATTATTGACGGATCCAAGTCTGAACTGATAAAGCTTTTCAACTAAGAATTCAGAAATCGCGCTCAAAATGCTATTTTCGTTTCCTTTTCAGAGCGAATTCCTTTGCGGGAGATTTTAGATCTTGGCAGGTTTGGCGAGAGGACAGGGTTTTTGAATCTTAAAAGGACAGTTTGAGTGGTATGCCCAGATGTAGAACGGGTTCTATCGACGCCTTGGCGGACTGTAATGTATTAGCGGAACATCGCCACTAATTTTATGCAAGAACGTGTCTATAAACAAATATCTGCGCGCGCATTAGACAGAACCAGATCCCAGAAGCTGGAATGATAACAGATTGTAAGGACCGCTTCTTCTTGTTGGGAACTAGTTTGCGATATTTCTTGAATTTCAGGATTCTTTAAAATGAAGTTAACATAGCTTGCTATCTGAGGGGAATATTTTTGTACGACTGTTCATTAGAGTTCTTGATTAAACTGATATTTCTGAAAAAGAAAAATGCAGGCTCAATTGAATAAAAAGAGAAAAATCGGATCGGAGACTTGAACGCAAGAACTATGTGAACCGCTTCTGCACAGAAAATTAGTTTCACACCCAAAACAGATATATAAATCTCCAAAACGGGTATTTTGTTTTTACTGTGTTGATTTCTCGCTCGGCTTTATTACTATGGAAGAAAGTTCAATTTTTGAAATTTTAAGTTGTTTATGAGAATCGTGTGAAACAGTTGATTGATCGGGAGATAATTTGAGGCGAGTAAATCGGATGAGAGCGTGTTGCATCTTCGTCAGCATGCATGCAGCTGCTGGTCCAGAGGTCAACGCCATGCCCTCCACTACTTTTCTCTTGACTTATGGGCAACGAAGATGGCCCGATTAGGGAGTTGGAGTAATCGCCCGGGGCGATTGCATCCTGCACAGCGACTTGCACGGCCTCTCCTCAAAATGAATGCTGGGTGGGCGACTTGTACCGTATGAACCGTTCACAAATCGGTGGATTTATCGTGCGATGGACCGTTTACTTCTGCCCTTCCCGTTACCCACCCTCTGGCTCATGTTTAGCGACTACGCTGACGTTCTGACATGTAATGATAACGTAGTGATTCACTAGGACGAAAGATCTTTCTATCTCCGTCTCTCATGGAGTATCTTTCCTCTCATGTCGCCGACGAGGAAAACTCGGAAACTTGCTGGTTTTCTGTTTACAGCTATAGGGAAACAGTTGCAGATACCGTCTCGAAATTCCGAAGTAACGCCTGTAATAATAGTGGGAAAGCAGGTTGATTGAGTCTGCATCACGCGTAGCTCACTAGTACGTGAGGATATACCCAGGCATCCCCCCTTTCCCCCCTTCCCCCACCTGCATCTTTCGTTTCCGCCCGCCACACCGATAAGAGGCGCTTGCTTGCGGTTTACCTGTCGGAGGATAAGATACATTGACTCCGCAGTCCGTTCCCGTGCTTTTGCGGCCTCGCGCCTCACCTCGCCTCGCCCCTCGCCTCGCCTCGCTGCGTCCGCCGCGCGCCCTGTATAAGCCTCAAAAATTCGACGTATCATAACAGAGCTTCTGCTTTTCGTGCATTGTACATTTTAGGATTTTCATTCCCTTCTTCTTGTCAGCCTAATAGAGGGACTACCTTACTAGTAGTTGTTAATCATCATTATGGATCTTAAGATCTAGAATTTTTGTCTATAAGGGTGTTGATATTTACCCGAACTGCATTAATGTAGGGAGATTTGAATGCACGTAACCAACCTAATGCATTTTAAACGGGGAGTGACTTGAACGTACGGAACCCAGCCTAATACATTTTAAATGGGGCAATCGGGTCATTAGACACTCCCTGAAGAGAATTAGGTAATTTTTATGGGAGTAAAAGCGTACTGAATCAGAAATATTTGTAATGCTCGTGTTTATGTCTTATTCATTCTAAAGATTCGGAGAAACACGTTGGAGCAAGTGTTTCTGTGCGAGATTTATTTTAATACTCTGGAAACATTATAAGATCATTGTTTGCAGACAATTTTGATCTTTTTACTTTGCGGATCGTCCCGTTATTCTGGGTCGACCGTCGACGTCGCATCTGTGTAAACCTTATGATGAGTGCATGTCAACGCTTAACTCGTTAATCTCGTCGATTAGGATCAGAATAAGCGTGCTTTAATTGCAAATCGATGACGTAAGCCGAGTATCGCAATTTTGCGGCCGTTGACTCGTTTTGCTTCGTCAAGTAGTTTGGCAAATAAGGAAGAGTGTTGGGCTTTGGTATTGAGTACCTAATATTAGCATATCCATCATGTGGTAAAATACTCGACGGAATATTTACCGAGCGCTTTAAGGTTCTGTCAACGCTGCCCAACAACCTTAAGTCGTTCGCCCATCTGGTCGGACTTGTTAGCCTTTGGCCAGGATTCCTTGACTGTGGTTAGTGACAATATATCTGCCTGCCCTTCTTCGTATCTTTGCGTTTATATATACTTTCCTCTGTGCTCGCTTTCAACTCCTCTTCAGCGACTTTCTTCCTCACCTAAGTTAACCCCCAACCGCCCAGCGATGCCGTTCCGCAAACAGAAAAAAAATATTTTATATAGGATCTTTTCGGTTCCGTATTGTCACAATTTAAAAAATATCGCCCCTTTGGAAACCAGAAAATTAATAATTTAGGCATTTCCCAAATCCCAAAATTGCGTATTTTAATGAGAAAAAATCTTCCAATTTCTCTTAAGTTAATTTTCACTCCAAATACTTTGGGCGGTTGTGGGTTAAACCTAATATAACAACGCAGCCTAGAATAACCTAACCGAATCCCAACTTAACCTAATTTGACTGACCTTGACCCAATACATCGTAAGAATAACCCAATCTTACCTCATCTATCTAGTCTTAAGGAATGCTTTTAAGAACGGATGTGAAGCTGAGAGATGCAGGAAAAGCTAATTGATTTAATCAAGTAATGTAAATTAATGTTTAATTAATCGGGACGGGAGCTTAGTGGCAAAGATTTACGTTCTTTGACCGTTATATAACTACTTGGTTAGGGCAGTTTACAGGTTCGGAAGTGTGTCAGATCCAGAGGGCAGGAATCACACCGCCAAGCTGAGCTGCCCCTTTCCACCCCTCCCTCCCACCTCCCCCCACCTCCCCCCACCTCCCCCCACCTCCC
>Ga0058701_10003247_pt1 | contig 12794 bp, 14 predicted proteins | sample AgamicOrMae_FD_97039 | JGI IMG/M metagenome (GOLD analysis project Ga0058701, IMG submission 97039) | Agave microbial communities from Guanajuato, Mexico - Or.Ma.e | ecosystem: Host-associated > Plants > Phyllosphere > Phylloplane/Leaf | place: Guanajuato, Mexico | collected 2012-06-04
GTTCGAGTGATCCAAAGATGCACAAATAGCATGAGTGAAGGTTCAAGTCTGCTCGTAGCTGTTAAATAAGGTTCCATGTGATTATAAAAGACTAGTTAAGGTTAGTTTAGGAGATCGGTTGGATTGGTTTATGTTTAATTGGGCGTTCCACCGATATTTCTCTAGTTTATTGAGTTGATAGGTGGTAGGTGAGGCTAGGTTAGGTTAGGATAGGTCAGATTAAGTTTCCAAACACACTTGCAGTCAAATCGGTCAAGAGCGGGCATCTAAAAGCAGACCGCAACCCTCTCCTCAAGGATTGCGGACACATCTGGATCACCCGAACCAAAAGTTGATCGATCGAAACGGAGATTGGATCAGTCGAAACCCAGATCACTCGCTACGGGTCCACAGTGAAAAGTGTCTGAAACTCATTCGTAGGTAACTCACTTGTCGGACTGAATGAGAATATCTTTCGAATCGGTCTGATGTCTGCCTAATATCGGAATTAATTGATAGCTGCCCCATCTGCCGTCGGAGTAGACGTTCAGGGGAACATTAAGACGGATCTGTTTGGCATATAAAGGCAAACCTATGGAAAATGGAGGTGCATCCGGTGTCATCAAGAATACCAATCTGCAAAAAGACAACAACTTACAATTAAAAAAGGGATTGTGGAATCAATCTAAACACGCTTTCTAGATACATTGTATATTTGTTAGGTGGTATTTTCTCCCTCTCATGTTTTCCCCTGGTTAAAAATTTTATCATATTATGAGGATGAACGTCATACAACCACCCAGGCGGTCGGGTAATCATAGTAAGGTCAGGTTTCTTATGCCTCGCTTCGCTAGCGCTCCACTGTCGCCATGCCTCATGCCACCAAGAAGTACGTGACGCCAGACTTGGAAATCTCAACCGTAACAGGTTTTTCGGGTTGCATCCCTTTTGCCCCGTGTTGCTGTCTGCGGGTTTCCGATGGAAGGTGGAACACAAGAGGTGGGGCATTCCACCTTTCAAACATAGAGTTAACTTTAATCAGGGCAAAAAATCCGCGAACAGGGGAAGTACTACAACTGTCCGCCATAGATTTTCTTGAAATTTTCAGGAGTGCAGGATAGCGGTGTGGAAAGGTGCCCAAGCAAACTTGCTGCAGAAATTAATTTTTACTCTTAAAAAAATAGCGTTCAATTTTGAACAAAAATATTTTTTTCGATACAATTTAAAACCGTTAATCATTCCTTGCATATCACTTAATGGCAGCGTCTATGGCAAAAATTTTGAAGATTTTGCGATATTTCCAGCCGTTTCCAAAACATTGGCAATTTTTCGTGTTTTTACATTTTTTGTTTAATTTTTAGCGCTGTTTTTAAGGCGGAAAAAATGTATCCTAACTGCGAGTTTTGGGTTTGGGCCTCTTTTTATTTAACTATGCGTTAAAGTTCTAAAGGTTTCAAAAAAATCGGAGGCGGCAAGTTAAGGTACTCCCTTTGTAAGCCCATCTCAGCGGCCACAAAACTGACACCTACGTACCGAATCCGCTAAAAATCTTAACAGATCCGCTAAAAATCATAACAGATCCGCTTGAATTCTTACCTGATCCGCTCTTTTCGGACCGGATTTTAAGCGGATCTGGTGCGTAGATGTCGGTTTCATTGCCGCTAAGATGAGCTTTGCGGATTTTTTGAACTGGGAGTGACGTGATTATCTTAGTGCGGGTATTTCACTGAGCAAAGTGAAGGACTCTTTGGAAGAGACACCAACCTGATTTTTTCTGCGCATTCCTTTGACGAAACCTCGCCGAATATCCTTTCAATTGGCTGATTCGTTCCGTTTTCCCACACGAAAATTATTAAACTATGGCCAGAATCTCTGATCGACTCTGAGAGCTGTTCATGAGGCTTCATCTAAAAAGACACGAGAAAAGAGTTTTCAGAGCCATTTTTCTGCAGTCTCAAAAAATATCACGATGACAGGAGGCGAATTTTAAGTTTAATCTTTCAACGACCAGCGCTGTTACCTTCACAATTTTAACATCACGTGGATCCAGCGGAGGCAATACTTTTGTAATGGCAACGAGTGGACTTGTTTTTTGTTTGGTTTTACTTTCCGCTATGACGTGTAGGCTACGCTCTTCAGAAAAGCGATCAAAGAACTCTTGAAAATTGCGACTGGCTCGAGTTAAAATCAGAATTTCCGAGTTTGTGAAAATCGATGACATATTTTTGACGGAATCCAGCCCACAAACAACTAAATGCGCATCTCTTGAATCGTCCACCAATTCACACTGTAAAAAAAGAATTTCTTTAAAACACACCTGTATTTTTTCATTCAGAGTAAAATTGCTCTTGATAACGATAACCATAGATCACTTTCATTAAAACAACGTTAGAGAAGAATTTCGCATCACTCTGAACAATGTTTTCGCTTTAAGGATCACATAAAGGAAATCGGCACTACAATTAGGTGATTCAACATACCTTCATGGAGAATTCACTTTGCAAAATATCTCGGAGCCTCGGTGTCAGGGCGCAGTATTCACCATCAAAATCGCAAACCTTAAAAGTATCTGTCGCTGTGAGTTTCTTACCCAAACACAACTGAACTACATGGCAAAGAAACTGTTCCTCATCCTGCAAGTAATAAGACATCGCTAAAGGACCGGTACCCTTCATTTCATTGAAAGGGAAGTACGTTCCCTGGTAGCACACCAGCGCTTTTTATGCGCATTAAAAGCGCATTGTGGTATTCAAAATGCGCTTTTAATGCGCATAAAAAGCGCTGGTGTGCTACCTGGGAAGATTACAAACCTCGAGGCCTGTTTCTCCATACGGTACGAATTCTACGGCCGCCGGCAAGGACTTTGGCACAGGTTTCTCGGTAGTTCGGTATTCCGCTTTAGTTATGGTGACTCCTTTGTATGTTAGGGTTAAAGACGGGAGATGCAGCCGAGCAACCGTTTCTACAAAACGATTGAGATTAGATTACCATTTCTCACAGAAAGGAGCCTCACGCAGATGTCGCGGATGCTCACCGTCATTTGTTCTTTCGTTGGAGTCGATATCCATCCGACGGATGTGGTAGAGGAACGAAGGATTTTGGTTGTCCTCACAGCTTTGAAGCTGGAATAACGTCAGCAGGGAGTTAAGTAACGTGGTCCAGTCTTCGTGAAAACCCACATCCGCAACCCAATCTGTTCAAAGCAAACTGTGAATTAGGAACGCTTTTCAAATAAAGCTCCCGTTCACGCTTCGAGAAACGCTCTGTTCGAGCAGATGGAACGACGACCCGCCTCTTCCGATGGGAGCGAGGCACAAGACACCACCGAACCTGAGTTAAACTAGCTTACCCGTGCCAAGATTGATGCCGCTTACTTCTAGGCGGCAGTTACTTGAAAAGGAAGCGGCATCGGGCTTTGTTGTCAGACGACCGAGTGATAGCATAGTGAGGCACAAGACACGTAACCAAACTTTGGTGACATGACGATATAGAGGGCTACATTACGTTAGGTTTGGTTGGGTGCCCTGTGTCGCACAGCTCGGCTTGGCAAGAAAAGGTGGTACACATGACGTGGAACTGTAACTTCTACTCTTATTATGCACATAATGAATGAGAATGCGGAGATTAATATGACTCCGCATGCGAAAGTAAACCACGCCTAAACTAAACTGAAAAGTTTTCTAAACTGAAAAGCGTGCAGGTCTTCATAGATTACTACGGGTTGGAGGCTATGGTAGACTAAAGACCTGGATACTAGAGAGGAGGTACCGGGTATCGGCCAGCATGGGCGGCCATTTTGTTTCTTACGAGACGACTAAATGCATTTGCGGCGTATGAAGAAACTTCGGAATCAAGATGGCGGCGCCCATCGTATAGCACCCTCACCCTCAATGTCTCCTCTCGTGTGTATCCTGGCCTCTATGATAGAATTCCGTTACCTTGTGGATAGATATCGAGACTTCTGATAGACTTCAGTTTGTCGGAAACGCCGAAAGATCGGTTTTTAATTTCCGAATAAATATCTTCCGGCTCAAGACTTAGCTCCACGGTGTCCTGAAGTGGTGGCAGTTGGGTCGCACGGTCTCTTTCCGCATCTCTGGCCCGAACTTTTCCATTCGCGATGAGGACACCGTTTCGAGTGACGTCAAATCGCCCAGTGGCCGGCAGGAAAATTAGGCCGAGTTTGACGATACCTGAAATCCACGCAACACTGATATTCCACTTTGAAAATGTGGAAATGATCGCTGCTGAAACACAATGGGATAATTACCTTGCTCTTCCAGTCGGATAACATCGGAAAACCGGACGTTCTCAAAAACTACCGGTGGATTACTGGAGGTCCATCGGTTGAGATCCGAAAATCTCTTCCAAACCATCACCTAGAAAAAAGATTACTCTGATATACCAATCACATGTTGGTTCTCTACAAAATATTACGCAACGCATTCGGAAAACCTGGAGAACATAGAAGTATCGGTACTTCCGGAGTTAAAAATTTCTTAATCGATTTAAAAAAAAAACATTTACTGCATCGAATTGCATGTATCGTACTATCATAGACAGAATCCCCCCACCCTGCAACCACCTGTACACCGGTGCGTTGTGGTTGCCTACCTTAGCTCGGATTCGGACAGGTGATTGGCTGATGCGGAGCTAAGGTAGGCAACCGCACCACATCGATGTCCAGGTGGTTGCAGGGGGGGAGGGGACGTTTTTCTGTATATGATAGTACCTACAGTTAACGACTTAGTTACCTCTCAGACGGAATTGAATGATATAATGGTACGGTACCAGGTCAACCAACAAAGTGTAGTAATTTAAGAATAAGTCGTGGCTATTCACACGCCACTGCAAATATAGAGAGACTTGAACGCACGTAAACCAACCTAATGCATGTTAAATCGGTGGTGACTTGGACGCACGATAACCAATCAAATACATTTTAAATGAGGCAGCGTGTGAATAGTCACTTCGGTAAAAAACATATTAACTACTAATTAGGGTCTCATATCTGTCCTATCTTCGTCATTTGTAGCTGGGATTATTTATCCTGAAACTTATATCGAATCCATGACGCGCTTAAATTCATATCTTCTGTAATAATACTTCGGTGTAGATGTGTACCGGTACCTCATACCTACTTCTATTTTAAATGTATACCGGTATTCTTCTATTATGAAGAGTATTTCAAATTACTTTTATTTTTTTATTCACCTCCACAGTTAGGTATTACTGTGTCGATATTTTATCCAAAACCTTCACATGCTATATATGAAGTAATTTTCTTCCATGGTAAAAAAGAAGTGAAGTCTGGTCGGTTCTAAAGATGGTGTTTGGATGATTCCTCCTCGGCAGGCATGGGTCATGGCTTTGTGTATCTTCACCGTCAGAAATATAGCTCACGGTAGCCCGTGAAACGGTCGACATTTTAGAAGTTGGCAATACATGTACGAAAAAATGATCGTACGACTTACCAATACATATGATGTTAGAAGGCACAGTTCGCCAGCGATTTCCATACTTGGACTGGTAGTATTCAGCTCGTGGACGATTTCTTTCGCCAAAGGCTGAAGATAGAAAGGTTGAGCGTCAAACAGCACGGTAATTTAAATAAAGATACATCGAGGAAATCTTTAGAGATAAGCTTGGCGGGAGTATCTTACCTCGGGATTGACAGGTATAGGGAAGACTTCATCGTGATTCCATTCTAGAAGCGGCGTAAGAGAAGGAGTACCTCGTGAGACTGGCATGGGCACGTCGGGATAAAGATGCCATATTTGAGGGGACAAACCCTCCAAAAATAATCTAAAAACGTTGAAATACAGTCAACAAAAGAGTGGTAACGAGTGAAAATCGCTTTATTTTCCATGAAAACTGCTCTTTACTCACTTCCCGATCGCTTCAAGTAATAATTTAACAGGTGATTCGGCATTCTTTCTCGTTAGGGGGACGTTGACGGCTTCACTTCCTAAAGAACGTTTTAAGATGGCTTGGAGAAGGCCGTGAGGAGCTATTTCAATCACGAGGGCATTCTTCGGGATGTGGGCAGAGCCTTCTTCAAATAACACAGGACTTAACAAATTGTTGGTATGATAATCCGCTGAGCAGAGGCGGACTTCGTCACTTTCCCAATTTTCTTTTGGAGCTGAAGTACAAACCCATTTCGCAGATCTCGCTTTTGGAGAAGGTATGACCTTAAAATAGCAACTAAAGATTAGCGTAGATTGGAGTTAGGTATCATTATTCAAAACCATGTCTCAAAAATTAATCGAAGAAAAATTAGAATAATTGGAGCAACGTTGGCAAGGCTGGAAAAAGTACTTTTTCTTCACCTTAAAGTTACCTTAAATTTATGCAATGAACAAACCTCAGTTGTGTAATAGCCCCTAAATTAGAGCAGGCGCTCTTTTCGGGTTATTTTTTTTTTCTTTCATTAAAAATATTTAAAAAATAAAGAGTGATGGATCGATTTTACGACTATTTTTAAGTGCTCGGTTTTGGCTTACAACTCTTTGAAGTCGACTTTACAAACCAAACAGAGATTGTCGTTTGATGCAGTATTATTCCATATCAACTGTTGAGCCAGAACGATTGTCATGTGAGAGCCATCGTTCGTTCTTTGGGAGTTTTGATAAGCTTACAACCTGTCCCATAGTGGTAATTCTAACTTATCATCTAAAGACCAGAGCGATATAAAAAGAGAGAAAATTCCGTACTCTGAGAAGAGCTTCGTGAAGGAACGGTGCTGCTGGCTTGATGTAGGGGCTATGGTACGCGATATTGGAAACGTTGACACCTCTCACGAAAATCTTCTTCTCTTTGAACGACTCAATAACTTTTTCTACCGACTCCGTCGGTCCAGAAATGGTGCAGCTTGATTTCGAGTTACGGCAAGCGACGAAAACGTCCGGGGGCAGCATATCCTTAGCCTCGTTGTAGCCAACGCCTGAAAATAACGCATTAAAATGAGAAAAACTGTCATTAGAAGGCTGAATTTCCCGACAGTTATGTTCCAGCTTTCGTCGGCATGCCAAGCGGAGCAACAGCAAAGCAACAGCAAAGCAACAGCGGAGCGAGGCAAAAGCCACCCAAACTAACCTAAGTAGTTGCATGTCGTTAAGTAATGACTGATTGAACCAAAAAGGAACCTAAAGGTGAGGAACTCACCCTTTATGACGGAAGATGAAGGTTTGTGAAAAAAAAGACGCTCTGACACATCACAGATTAAAAACTACCAGTTTTGGGTGCGATCGTCCGAAAACTTATAAAATGCTACACCGTTTCAGCCCAAGGGACTGTTGTATGCCATTTGTTCAATATTTAACCGATTTGTATTTTGGAGGAAGGAAAATCTTTTTCAAAGTTAACCCATCATTTTCCAACCCCAAAATACAAATCGGCCAAAAATAAACGAATGGCAAGCAAAACACACTTCGGCGAAAGTGTGAGCGCCTTACCAGTTTTAGGACAATTAGACCTGAAATTATTTTTTTTTTTAAATTATCTGTGGTAATTGTGAAATAAGGTTATGGTGGGTTGGGTTTGGCTTGGAAGAGGATGATCTTCGATACGAAAGTAACGCTACCGTTACAACATATTTGCATTATTCAGTTTGTAGCTTACACTTGATTAGGTTAAGTGGAGTGAGGTTAGGTTAGGTTTAGTTGGGTTAAGTTTTATTAAAGTTTGATTGGACATTTAGGGGGTATCAATAATGCTTGAATTCCAATGAGCCGGGCACAGCCATTTAAGGTCCCTATATCATTATTCCCATCATTTCTTACCGACGGCAGCCATCAATCCTGGAATGAGGTCAGCTTTCAAGGAAGCCATTCCTCTTTCATACGCAGCCAGAATAGTTTGTTCCTCCGTGAGGCATCCATCAGCGTAACTACAGCCGAGCTCTCCAACAGAGTGACCGATCACACCGTCGTATTTTACACCCAACCGGTACAGGAAATTCGTGAGAGCAATCTGTCAAAGAATCGAATATGTTTCAAACTGCATTTCTGTGCAGGCGTCCTCGTTCTCTTTCTAACGTAATCCACTGGTGGCCCAAATATGAATACTAAAACTTTCAAGGGTGGCACTTCCTATCTCTTGCGTTCCACCTTTCATCGCTAGCAAGTAAGCTGAGTGCGTTAGAAGGAACTAACCTAACCTGCATGGTTGTATATCGTTAATCCTCATAAGAAAATGAAAGAGTAAGTTAAGATTGACCTAAAAAAGTAGAAAATGCCACCATACAATTTTAAAGTGCCCTTTACCTGTACGGCCGCAATGCCAACGAATGAATGTAGAATGTTGTCAAAGATAGTTTCGTCTGAAGTAGTAAGAATGTTGATGAGATCTACTCCTTTCGGTTCCAAGACTTTGTGCAATCTTTCAAAAGTCTCTCTGATGATTGGGAACAGAATGAGATCTTTGCCCATTCCCGCCCATTGGCTTCCCATACCCGAATAGACGAACCAGACTGGGCGCCGATTTTCACGCTACATAAACAAAATTATTTATTAATACGCATACTTTAAAACATTCTTGTACAAGGAAGTCCTACGATACAGAAGTTCTCCCAAACGGAAATTTCAATATGACAATGAGACGGTCCGATTCAATCTTCCCGAAATTCTGAACCTCCGACAGAGAGCGTTCTGTGTGTATGACTCACGTCGAAGGACATCGCCCCTCTTAATGTCATTTACCCCAATGACGAATTTCTCCGCTTCATCTTGGCCGTGGAATCCGTAACCTCTCCATTCGAATCTGGTTATAGTCGGGGAAAACACTTCTTGAGTAAGGCGAATATATTCAGGATCGAACGGGGACGACGTCACCTGTAAAAGGTGACGACGTTGAGCTTCGTAATTAGTACCGATCGGTACGGACTAGAGAGCCTCATAGGGAGAGAGGCGACAGCTTAATCCCGCGCTGTGCGCTGATTCGTGGGATCCATGAAACCAGCAACGCTGATTGATGGGATGCAAAGGTGACGTGGCAGCTGCCGCCTCTCTCCCTGCGAGGCTCTCTAATACGGACCATTGATAAAAAAAAAAAAAGTCCAAAAAAACTTGCACCAAATAATCTGTCATTCTACAAAACCGATCAAGTGTAACAGCAATAAATCTCAGTAGCATACCTTTTTGAGCGACTTCTCGACGATACCTTCGTTACGACCAGACATAAGAATCAGATACGGAATAGGATAGTTATTTTCATAGTTGGCAGGCTTGGCTTTCCCATTGGCTCTTAAGACAACATGGCTGACAACCCCACTGTACGATAAACTTGATAGGGCTACAAGTGTGTCTGGTGTTACATCCCATTTAGTCGGTTCAGTAATCACCTTAAAAAAACAGAAAAATATTTTACCACTTAACGTGGGGCTTGCACAGTGGGTCACAAAAGTCATGACCCCTGCTCCCATAAGAAATGCATTGAAGCAGGGATCATGATTTTTGTGGCCCACTGTACTACCAGTCAAAAAAGTATTGACCGCCCCAATTTTATAAACCCCCGTAACTCTGGAACAAAACGAAATACAGCAAAGCTGGAATCGAAGTGATAGATTTCTTGAAGATCTAGCGATTTTATTTCGTACTTTTCCGACGTATCTCTCTCCGTTTCAAAGTTACGGAGACTAAAAAAATAAATAAAAAAAATGGAGCGGTCAATACTTTTTTGACTGCTAGTACAACCATACATGTTTGTAGTTTCACCATAGGTAAACTTAGAGCCCCATCGTGTCGAACCTCCCTCCTGAAGCGTTTATGAACACAGCACGTCAAAAACTCACGAACTGTGAATTAAATATCCTTAACAATCTATACAGGGGCTATCCGAGCCAGGTCTTTGTGTTCAAGACTGCTCGCTCTTTCACGAACAGCGCTCATTTTGTAAGTAAATACCCCTTCAAAAATACTAACCTTAAAACGTCCGTTGATGAGACCTGGGATGTTAGGATTTGGTATTCCGTGATGTAGAGTCGGTGAAATGATGCCAGTTTCCATGGCGAGAATGAGTTTCGTGAGGCCCGTGTGTCCCGCGCCACCTTCCGTGTCACCCGTCACTGGTTTCACCGACCCCAAATTCAGAGGCGAGTCCTTGGGTCTCTTCGCATTCAAGACCTCGTCGAAAACTTTCAGCTCCCCTTCAACCATATTCTAAGGCAAAACACAAAATAACTGAAATATCACTCAACTTTCATAGCACAGTAAAGAGAAAAATAAAAATCAGAGCCTCTTGAAATGAAAAGATAGCCGTGATTCTTGAGCTACTAAGTACATAAGTAAAACCGTGGTGTCGACTCACAATGTGCTGCCAAACGTTCATACACTTGCGTTAAAGTCTCCATTTACGGAGCGTCTTCCAGGTTACTTAAATGGTCATCATTGCTCAATTTTGAACGAGAACACTGTATTTCAAAGGTGTCGTTTCAAACCTATGACGTTCCACTCTCTAAACTTCCACCCATTCCAAAAAAAAAAGAAAACACCTTCTAAATCTCATTCGTCGTAAGAGCGTATGCATTTTTGACCCTCTGCCTGACCATTTTTATCAAAAAATAGTTCAATTACCGTACCCCATATTTTTAAAGGCGTTGCAGATGTGTCTCCATCTGACAAAGGAACATCTTGAAACAGGTTTTATTCATTTCTGAGTATGTATGACCCACCCCGGTCGAGCAACCTTAATTCTCGGCGGCAGTAGGGCCGTCCAAATACTAGCAAGTGCTCTACTTTAGGCCACTTTGGATACCTTCTCGTTGCCCTAAAAAGCAGGTTTTCCCCGTAAGACAACTTGAGACTGTGCCTTATACTTCATCCCCCTCCCCCTAGAAGAGCACGCAGCACATGGACAGTCCCTAAATGCCGCCCAGAAGTAATCGGTAGTAGGCTTGCTTGGCAACCGACAGGCTGAGTTAAGTGAGGTTGCGTCCCTTGTATCTGGCTCCGCTCGACTGGGCCACTAGAAAGGTTGAACACAGCGATGAAAAATTCCACCTTTCTTTACAGTGGCGTAATCTTAACGAACCGACCACTTCTTAAAGACAACTGTGATCCTTGCAGAGATCATGCAAGGTGGGCGACCCCTTTGTTATTGTTCATCACAAACATTGTTAAATAATCTGCAACGCTTACTCTTATACATAATCCGTCCGCTTCCAGAAGTTTTATATCGTTGGGGTTGATTCTATTTTCGAGGTAGAGTGTAGTGACGTATTCGCGAAGATGGTCTTCATTCAGAGAAAGGAGCCATTTCGGCAGGAAGCCTTGAGTTTCAGCTCCCGTCGCAACAATGGAGCCATAAGAGCGTTTGGCGATATCCGCACGCTGGACCAGAAATGTGACTTGGGCGTCACCACGACCCACGCCATCCACTGAAAAAAGAGATGAATTAAGAAACTTGCAATTATATCAACAGGGCGTGGGAATCCCAAACCTGCTTTTGGCGCCATCTTGCAGCAGCATCCCGAACTACTGATCCTCACCATGCAGTAGGGTCGCGTGCGCGGGCTGCTATCGATAAATGGCGCCAAAATCAGAGTTTGAGATTACATTACACAGATTTTCCACACCCTACACATTACCGCCTTGCGGGGCCAATCGGAACAAGCTAAAACAACCTTGACGACTCGAATCAAATTGGGCCTATTTTTCCAAATAAACACTGCCTCAAATTTAAGCACAAATATCATATCTTAAAAACTTGATTTTGCACTTTTAACGAATGAGTACTTACATGTTTAAGACCCGCGAAAAGGTAGGAATTTTTTCTTTCTAAAATGCATCCCGATTTAAACTCACTCAACAAAACCTAACAGAACCTTGTCCAGCCAAAACGAACCTAGCTGAAGGTACCGGTAACCTGCTATTACCATTCTCATAACCATTCCAAAGTTTTCCATTCAGAACTTCTGGCGGAACCTACTGTACTCCGCGTTGAAAAATATTCTTCTCCAATACGCGTTGACGTGGGCTATTTTTTATTTTTTTATTTTTTCAAAGACGAAAAAAAAATAGACGTTACAAAAGTCCAAACCAAACAACAGTTACATTTGTCTACATCAACTCATTACAAGAAATCAATTTCTAATTGAAAGAATCGCGTTAACGCTTCTCGCTTCAAACAAGGCAGGATGTATAGATGTAGGTACCGGTGTCGCCGGATAGGATTATCCCCGGATATTATTACCCTCTGCCTATGGGGGGTAATAATGTCCTAGGATATTACCCCCCATTTAGGGGGGTAATAATATCCGGGGGGTAATAATATCCGGTAACACCGGTACCGTCCAGCGGCAAGAATAAAAGCAAAGAAACATGAAGAGTAAAGAGATGGAATACTTACCGTCTATGTCAAAAGGCCGAGACCTGCTATCACGACTTAGCAAGCCCATACTAAGCTTCTGTTTGCTCATTTCTAGGAGGCCCATTATGCTTGAGCCGTTGACAAACACTGTGTCACACTCTCCGGACTGGATGGCTTGGCGCGCCAAATCGAGGCCGATGCCCACCCATCCGCCGGAAGCATCATACGCGCAGCTTCGACCTGGAGATTTTTCATACAGATCGTGTCACAATAAAAGTTTTCGCTTACAACTACGGCTTTAAAACAACATTTGAAGCTTGCATCCAGAGGAATACCCCTGTTTTTCAACGCTCAATTTTAGTTTTTTAGGTGTCTTTTTGGCCACACTGCAAAAGCAAACCGGTGTTTTAGGTAACGGTAGTCCCGCCTTTGTTTCGGGTATGAGGGTAAAACAGGGGAAGAGTGTTTTTTTTTTTTTTTTTTTAAGATACCCGATACCTCTGTCA
>Ga0058701_10003248_pt1 | contig 12790 bp, 9 predicted proteins | sample AgamicOrMae_FD_97039 | JGI IMG/M metagenome (GOLD analysis project Ga0058701, IMG submission 97039) | Agave microbial communities from Guanajuato, Mexico - Or.Ma.e | ecosystem: Host-associated > Plants > Phyllosphere > Phylloplane/Leaf | place: Guanajuato, Mexico | collected 2012-06-04
GATGCAAACATCAGCTAGACCTATTGTCTTCGACTCATTTTTATTTGAATTTATTCCCATTTGAGTGAGGGTCGCCAACACTGGTTCTTCATAGGAAGTCACTCGAAAGAATATGCAAGTGGTATTCCTATCGTGACGAGAAGTGAGAGGGTCGAGTTTTTGACGCTGTATACACGTCGAGATGTCATCGATTCGGTAGGGTTGCAGGTAATAAAACAAATCTGGAGTCCGTGAGGATCCGAGGCAACAATGCTGCTCCTAACAATACATTGGACAACAATAGAGGTGATCTAGACGTCTGCCTTGCGAAATGGGAATAAGACAGAGGCGTTGCAGCCCCGCGATATTTGACGTACGGGAGCGTGAGACGTGAAAGATGTTCATCAGTAGCAATGTTGAGGCATGCGGGCACCCCCGCCTTCAACGTTATCCCATTACACCATGTGGGTTAAGCAACCCCCATACGGGATGCAACCCCGCGCTATTAAACCTTCAAGTCCATTGGCAGAGCAAAAAACTTTGCTTCAGATTTACTTACTTGATAAGTGAACACTTGATGCTTCTCCCAAGAGGTCATTATGGCTTCACTGGTGGACGAAAAATGGAATCTTTCTCATTCACACAGCGATTGAACCGATGAACTTCGATAGGCTTACCTTTAAGTAAAACATGTAGATACTTAGAGGTGTGTTTTGTTTTGTTGCAGTGTCTGAGCAGGGCCCCCATGAGAAGAGACTTCTCCACACGCTTCTAGACCATTACAACGTGTTGGAGCGCCCAGTTGCCAATGAAAGTGACCCGTTACAACTAAGCTTTGGATTAACATTAATGCAAATAATTGACGTGGTGAGTACACACTACGATTTTACGTTCCCATCTCAGACCCTCTCCACTAGTAGCGAGTCCATCGTTACAGTTGAGATGGTCCATCTTGCGACTTCTATTCGGTGTCATTCTGTTCGCACATCTGGTAACTCCACTACGTTCTTCACTCGCGACCATCTTCAGTGTTGGTCATTCTCATTAGCTCTGCTTAAGACCTTTCTAACGAAGTTGGCCGTTTTCCTTCGGGTATTTCTCAGCCGCTGCTAGGTCTTTCGTGACGTCTGTTACATCTTCCGAGATTTCCTCGACTCAATGCGGTGTTTTGCCGATGTGTGGGCTTTTCTTTTGTCCTGTGGCTGTTTGCGTTTTGGTACTCGCATCTCGAGGAAACTGGCGAGGATATCTTGTCCTCCGGTCGCAAGAGAATTGTCCTTCTTTTCCGGACCGGAGTAGCGGCGAGGCGCGGGCGGCGCGCCATGCGGACATCAGCAGATAAGAAACATTTCCTAAAACGCACACACTAACAAAAATCGGAAGAACCTAGAACAACTTTCAGAACAGAGACCCTCGTGAAACAAAGTTAGGACAAAAAATAACTAGCAAGCTGCGAAAGCTTCACTATAAAAAGAAAAAAAATATGAACACGCGGCTACGTTTCTGTTTTAGGGCAACCGTGAATATCCAGAAAAAAAGGGTAGGCAATCTTAGCAGATACATCCCGGCCAAATCCTCCAGGAATTCGGACGATTTCTCACTACCGAAAGCTTAAGTCAGAACAGATTAGATGAGTCTAAGGTAGGTAAGAATATAAATTTGAAAAGGGGATAATTTTTGCGATCAGTATGCAGTCGACGGTTTTTTTCCGCAGAAGGCAGGAAATCTTTAGGGCCGAGTTCGCAGGCGTTGTGGCAGCGCGGGAATATTTGAACGCATTCCTCCAGCTAATCTTCTCTTTAAAGGAAAAAGGGGCTCTCGAGGGCGTATTTTCTTTAAGTCCTGACTATTTACGACTAGGTTCTCGAGTGTGGCAGGTGGTAAGTAGGACTGTGAATCGCGGAGAGCAACCTTAGGCCTTAGGTAACTGATCGTCCGAGGAAATCGTTCCTTTTTCCAGGCCGAGTTCCGCCTAGCATATCCTGCCTGTCAGATAACAAGTCCAAGGATTTCGTTGCAAAGACGAATTTGAATTCGATCGAGGCAATCAGCAGAGTGTTCTTTCAACCCCACGATAAAGTATAGACAAAAGCAAGCCCTCACATATGGCTACGATCCTCGCTATTCTGAATTAAGACTGGAAGTGCTCACAAGCTGCCAACTTCTAAAGGTCTCGTCACGTCAAACGTTAACTCGAGATGACTGTCCATATTAATTTAGGTTTACGCAGGTCCTCATCAATGCTCAGGAGAAACCTTTGAAAAATATACAGTAAGTGAACTCAAAGCCTAAAAACTGTTGATAAACGTGTGAAACCATATTTATTTCCTTGAGGAATTTTCTCAAGCAAGGCGTTGCTTTGCTTGAAAACTGCGCAAGGAAAAAATATATTGGTCCAATAACTAAAGGGTGCCCAGAAATCTGTGCTTTTACTATAATGAAAGAAAAATGTGGGCGTCTATTTTATGAAACTAAATTTGTAACCTCTCCTTCACAGTACATCTCTTTGAAGAAATCGCTCGAAGCTGTGGTCATATATTTCAAGTACGACATTTTTTAGAGAGTTCTTGGATGATCAAAATATATCGACATGAAAAGGTGTACCTACATTTTGAGTTCATTCACCTTTCCTATGAGGCTAAAATCAAAATCTACCTCGCAGATTCCAAAGACACTTGCTTTAAACCGGGAGGTAAATATACAAAAAAATCAATCAGAAAGATAAAATCGTTCCAAAAATCGAGGAGGCCTACATTTTCTTCCCATCACCTAAGCAAGACAGAATGTTGCGACTATACTTCACCCCAGCGGATTCTAATTCGACATGGCACCAGCTTGAAATAAACCACACCCTCCTCGGACAATATGATCCGCTTAATCAGATCGTTCGTTGCAATTAGTGTTGTTTTGTCATGCGTGATACTCAAATAAATCAAATAAATGCTCTCTACCCGCACTTGGATTAACCATCGATTTTGGGGTGTATTACCCCCCATGGATTCTCGTCGTATGTACATGACAAGTGCTGGTAGATGCGCTACTGACTTTACAACTTCAAACTGACGAACTCTGCCAACAAACTGAACAAAGGTTACAATGCAAATTAAATATCAGGGTGATGAGGGATCATTGAAGTGAGATTTCTGACCGAAATTTTTGGTATGGAACGCCTGGATGAACTTCGTATGGTAAGATACAGGGATCTTGAAGCTACCGCGAGGCTAGAGCTTGGTAGAGCACAACTTGATCACGAAAGGTGGAACACAAGAGGTGAAAGACACAACCTTTCAACTTAAAAGTGACGTAGGTCTCAACAGCTGTACATCGGGAATAGGCCTGAATTGAGGTTATGTTTTTGCATCGGCAAATGATTGTTACGGATCTCCTACAACTGCGATCAATGCCCTATCCGCGGTTTTTCATATTTTTTCGTAGGCTGCGTTATCGCAACTTGCGCGCAACTTGTGATCCCATGCTTGGCAGCGGCAGTCCCACGACTGTCAGAAAATATGATAACACAAGATTTCGAGCCATAAATCAAGTTCCCGTATACTTGAATCTCTGACTGTTTTGATACGAATTATTTTATTATGATGATTTTATTATGATTGGTGGGTTCTTTAACCTTGGAAGCACTAGAAGTCGACGCAATCAAGTAAATCAGAGTAGACTTTTTCTTCCAAAATACTGGTTTTACGGTGGGTCACAAAAGTCATGCCCCGAGCTTCCATAAGTACATGGAAGCAAGGGGTCATGACTTTGAGACACATTGCGTTCTCAAATCTTAAAACACTCCATATATACGAATGAATACACTCTTGGCGATGAGAAGGTTGGACCTTATATCATTGCTATCCACATTAGCTCAACCGTTCATTATATTAAAAATGTTAGCGATTGTCAGCCGCATCGATTAGATTCCGTTACGGGTCTTTACCTATCTACACTCGAGAAAAGAATTATTTCACCCTTTACACTTCCGTTAGATATGATCAAACTAACCTCAACCAGCCCAAGCGAAGATACCGAAGGCTACCGCAACTTTCACAAGATCTGCATTTTTCTTTATGCGATCTTTTCCCTGCACTCTCTCATTATTTTCCTTCAATCGCCGATTTATTCTGGTCCTGGATTATTCATTCGGTTCCCCCTGCCTTTTTTTGTCTTCGTGGCCGAAACGATCTCAAAGACCGTAACGAATGAACTTTCAATAATTTGGAAGAAAATGACACTGTTGTTCAAAGGTAGACGATTGTTTTCAGTCAAAAGGATTGATTCCTTGCTCCGACTTTTTGTGATGATCGCTTTTTAAAAATCGAAAAGATGCATAGGCGCTATCTTTTAAAAGGATAGCTGCATAGCTTTAGACCAGTACAATGCTTTTCATCGGGCAGAAAATCAGTTAGAAAATTTTGATCTTTCAGCTGTGATTTATCTTGGTATGTTTCAGCAAATTTCATAGTCGAGATACAACTACGCAGGGAAGGTTAGGTTAACATCATTGGGCTACTTTCAATCACAATACTGAGTTATGGCCAAGACTGATATTGAAGAACAGTAAGTAAATGTAGGCGGCAGTGCCCTTGTTCGTAAATGGCAGTACGCTTAAAGATCGTTGGTTTACGGTAGGTTAGGATAGGTGCTTCGTGCCTGCTTCCCATGAAGCTCCGCTTGGCATGTCGTCAAAGAAGGAACACAAGAATATTGTTTAAGCGAAAGATGAGACAGCACAGTGCTGGATAACGCAAATTAACAGAATATTTCTGTCATTCAAACAAAATTTGGCAGAGTATCGAGACCATCTGGCATTACTAGGTTAACCTTACCTACATTTTTTTTACTTAAAATACTTTTGGCATGAAGTAATATGCCCGCTAAGCCAACCACAAAAATTCACGCGCGCCTTTTGCGACACAAGGGTTTTGTTCTTTCGAATTGCGCGACTTTTTGGGGCAAATTTACTGTAAGTGCAAGCGGCCCGACATTTTAAAGCAGTCATAATTTGAACAATGTACATCTCTGGGTTCTGCATGAAATGGTTTTTATGGAGAAACTTCTCTATAGTCATGGATGGCTTTTTACGCAGATAACTAGGAAGCGGAAGGGGACTCTCGCATGCAAGCACGAATTTCCGCGCGATAATATCAGAATGTTAAACTAACAAAAAGTTTTGAAATAATGTAGTACGGAACGCCCTCGGACCGGAGAACGTGCTGAAAAGCGAGGAAGATGCATAAGGTGAAGAGGGCGATGATAAAACGAGGCGGGGCTATATGGTACACTGGGTTAACGAACTAGCTAAGGTAGAGGAAACTAGTGTGGAGGAAGAAACCCCAGAAAATTGCCTTCCGAAAATATCGATTTTAGGCTTAAGCTGTTATTTCGGTGCATTGAAAAGAAAAGTATATTATTTTCCCAATTGTTCGAAAATTGTGATTTGAAGGGTTGTTATTTTGATACAGATTTCAAAATCAGAACACAGCCAAAGAGATGAGTAGGAGGGATATGCCGAGACTACAAGAAGCGTTGAGGAAATAGATCATACAACAATACTGTTGGGAGCAGAGATTTCATCCATAAAACCGAACCAAGCGAGGAATGAGTAGTACCGTGAGATATTCAAATTATCAGGAAAACGGGGAGTCGGGAAGGATTCTATTTTACGTGGGATCATTGACATTCTTGGCTTCAGCAGACCGCGAAGCTGCCGAAAATCAAAACGAGAAACGTTCCGGGCACTGCACCTCAAAGAACAAAATCCGAGCGTACCAGGGGAAGTATGGACTAGAGCAAATTTGTCAGGTGGAAAAATCGATCTATAGTGCTCCGTAGTCGTCAATCTCAGTGAAGCAACAGCAAAGCGAAGCAAAAAGCAGGTGATCACACAGAAACCTTAACTCTAACAAGCCTCATTATCTCGTTTATCCTTATAAAACGTAAATTCAAGGTGCAACAGAAGACGTAAAAAAAAACACGTTAACCCAACGTCAACGTGCCTAGGTTAACCCGTAACAGCCCAAAGTATTTCGGAGTGAATTTAAGCAAGAGAAATTGGAAGGGTTTTCTCCCCTAAAATACGCAGTTTTAAGCTGTGGAAAATACGTTTATTATTATAATTCAGGCTTCCAGAGGGGCGATATTTTTTGAATTCTGACATTGCTGATATGAAAAGATCCTTTGAAATCAATTTTTCTGTTACCAAACGGCATCGCTGGGCGGTGGTGGGTTAACCTAGGTTAGGTGCTTTGTGCTGTACTTCGTTGTCACTCGTTGCGGTTTTCCGGCGAAAGGTGGAATACGAAAGCAGCCTTTTAGTGCAGTTGCACAGGCTGAACGCTTCCGAGTTACTTTGTGTTGAGTTTCTGGATTTTTTTCCTGCGAACTTTCTTTCGTTTCTATAAGCTAAAACAGGATATAAATAGGGTCTACAATTACGTTTAAGCAAAACGAAAATCGTGGAGAAGGAGAAGGATCGGATGTCAGCGTGTCACAGATGACGGCTTTCCGTTCCGCCCCCAGAGCAGGGATTCGCTCCTCATATTCCTCGGGAGTGTGGTCATAACAGCCCTCACCCTCTGGACATAAATCCTTATCACCCTCTTTGCTCATCTGAAGGGACCGTAGGGACACCCTCTTTAAGACGATATCTTCGACTTTACCACCCGACAAAATAGTAAAAAAAATCATTTCTGCAGCTGGCCATTGAAAAACCAACTCATGACTGCCTCCAGTGATACGTTCCAGGGTTCATGGACACGGACATGGGTTGCGCTAGACGCATCCAGCTTCCATGAATGAATGTCATGAATGAATGGGTATGAAATCAATACGCCCGAGTCGCCAAAGGCCTGCGAGTTCCATCAACTATTGGTTTAAAAGTCTTGATATTGTTATCGCACTGCATGCTATTTAAAAGTGCTAAAAGGCTTTCCGGCGATCAAAAAATAATAATAAGCCCCAAGTACCTTTTTTTACGCAGCAAACCCTGTCTTCGGGTTGTCTTTATAAAGCCATTTTCTAAACTTAAAATCAGTTAGGCACGTTGTTTTTTTGTTGTTTTTGTTGTTTTTTTCGGGAGTTTTCGGTTTTGCACGGAACGACGGCGCGGCGGGTTCGGCGCCCGAATGAATGCCCTTATCCTTCATGTCGAGTTCGGTGCCATTTGAGTTATGGGTCGGACCTCGGCGGGTCGGACCACGAATCGGAGCGCAGCTTATGGGTCGCCGGTCAGATATTTCCTCACTGCACCAGCTTAGCGCATTCTGCGATGTGGCAACACTAACAAAATTTTGGAGATCTGCACCGAGAGTTATCTCTTGTCAATTCGTGACAGAAGACGTACCTCTGAATAAATGCCAGAGAAACATTCCCTACAACGGTTTTCTTTTTTTAAAAAAATATATTCAGATAGATCGAGTTCTTACTAAAAGTTCAAAGCATCAGGCACTCAGAGCGGAAAATTATCAAAACAAAGGCATTTAACACTACCGAACCGAATTTTATCAAATGTAGGTCTATATGAGGTTGGTGTCCTCATAGTCGCACATCCTCACATGATGTAATAAATATTTAGTTAGTTCTATTCGCACGCCTGTGCTAATACAAGGGAGACTTGAATGTCCGGAAAACAACCAAATGGATTCTAAATGGGAGGTGTACGGAAACCAACGTAATACATTTTGAATGGGGCAGCGTGTGAATAGTCACCTCGTAAAAATTTTAACAAAGGTGTATCAAACAGGAGAAAAATACAACCTTGAAAACTGAGTAAGAGGTGGAATATCCAAATCGACGAAAGTGAGACGTAAAAAATGAAGCCGTCGATATTCGAATCTTCGTACATTTTAATCCATGTCCCACAAAGTCGGTCTAAATTCGTCCCAGTTGAAATATATCAAACGTTTTGAAAGGGCTGTATTTCGGAAGTTTTAATGAAAAGCTTGAGGGTTTCAAAGAGAGATTGGCCAGCGATGCATACTCCACGTTTGAGCTGTTTTTATTTTTTTATGATTTTAATTCCGACTGTTTTCTTTTTTTTATTGGTAAACAATCAGACCTTTTGTTGCGGCGCTGCTGAGTAAGTGGTTGCGTAGGGCTTATGACCAGTGTTTTTACAAAAGCTGATAGGGGAGCGCAATTCGCCAGAAGTCAGCTCTTCGGAGATTCTGGGAGGCCGCGAAAGAGATAATTTATCATTATCAACTTCCAGACTCTCTTTTTTTTCGTGTTTTGGGAATCCTGTAATGACCTTTCTTTTAGGTACAGGAAAAATTGGAGGAATGTCACAAATTAAGGTGTATCAAAAGTTCAACACTATTATGATAACGTCAGAATCGTGCGTCGTGTTCTTGATACACTCTAAATTTGAATCAGTGAAAGTCTCTGAGAATCAGTGAAAATTCACTGAATTCCACAGACTATCATACAAATTAAGAGTGTAACCCTTCCGCTGAATTGTCATCAAACCCGCTGCGCTTGTGGCATCTACCACTGAGCAATTAAAATCAGGCTTGGTTAACCATTAGGTTAACCTTCTTTAGGTTACGTTGCGGATTTTGTGCCACATTGATTTGTAGAGGGAAGAGCGTGAGAAGAGAATCTATTCAATTTCCGGTGTTGAGGTTTTTTCCTGGTTCGGTAGCCGAGCGGAAATTCTGGATGCGCTTTCAAAACAGCAAAAGATCATGACCGTCGGAGAATTAACATGTCATCTTGAGATTGCCTCATTATGGGAGTGAACTTGAGTGAGATGACAGGAGTAAAAAAACAAAAGGGGGAGGGGGAGTGTAGTTGGCTGTGAATTGTGCTCCAACCTTAATTTTACGCGGCGTTTCACATTAATTGTGCTGGCCTGAAACAGCGACTAATCGAAGTAGTGAGAGGCAAACAAAAGTGCTGCGCTGCGCTAGAGAACTTAGATATTTTATTGCCTAAGAGGAAAAGTCCGTTTGGAAGGTTAGGTCAAGTGAAATTTGATTAGTTTGTGTGTTGTTACGTAGGTTAGAAGAGCTTGGGTGTTTTAAAATACACGACTTTGACTAATTAATTTCAGTTAAGTGGGTAAACTGAGATGAGGTTAAATTAGCCTAGGTTTTGTTACAGATATTGTACCGTACAACCTCCAACGAAACGTTACTGATAAATGTGAACGCACTCTCTTAAGGAGAGATTTCGTTTAGCCGCACCCAAAACACCGTTCTTTTTTAACTCCACGACGAATAGAAGCCCTGCTCCTCAAGCAAGTAGACTAAACAAAATCAATAAGCAAACCGCATCTGGAGTCCATCTGAGACACAAAAGACGAGCTTAAGCATCAATTTTGGATCAAACACACACCGCAGGTCAGACCACATCCGCTGGGCGACTCAAACAGTGTTGCCAGATTTTTCAAATATATCAATTTTAATCGCGCTTTAAATTTCAACTGGAGGATAAAATGGTGATCAGAATAATTTTAGTAAACCTATTACAATAATTGCAAGTGACCCAAACAAAGTGTAATCTTAGACTGTTGGTGAGAAATGCGCGGTTAAAAATAACCCAGTCGTGATGTCTGGCATCACTGGATAAGGTTTCCAAGTTAGCTAGCAACAGCCGTAGTGCAGGCTGCACCCAGCGGCGGCTGTTGTTGCCCATCTTGTAGATAGTAATGAATGTTGCAGAGGTTATGCGGAACTGGGCGGGGACTCCTACCGCATCAGTTCAATGCAGGGACCAACATGGCAACACGGGACTCAATTTTCAACGAAGAAATTTCTTTCATGGCAACCAAATTAGGGTGAACGGGGCACACTCACAAAAAGTATTCTCAGATCTAGAAAACTCCTCTTGACATTGTGATAATATTTTCTTTTTCTTATGTAAAAATAATAATAATGAATTGTTTGGAAGGAAAGTATATAATCAGATTTTAAAAAATCCAGCCTTGGAAATATGATTGCCCTCGGAAAAAAAGTGGTATGGACCATTTAAATTCTGTTGCTTAAGCAGCACCTCACGTCGAGATAAGTTACGTCTTACTAATAAGGCACTTCGAACTTTCCACGGAACCTTCCGCCTCCTTCGCATTACACAAGAGTTGATCCCTAGAAAGATCCGCCGAAATGATCAACACAACTACCACCTACTCAATGAAGAATGTATATCCCATTCGAACAAACTTTTTTAACTTCCCGATGGAGGAGCACTTCCGAACTTTGGCTGTTCCATCAGGTTACGAATTAGTGCCCACTCGCCGTGACTAATTTTGACCCTTTTTGGCCGACTGCCACAGATATCTCCAGGTTTCGATGTTGGAGAAATGTACAAGTTTAATGTTCCTACTATTTTGTATTTTCTCTAAAGATTTTCCGATACATAAGCCTACAATAAGGTTTTTATTTATGCCAAGAAATCGCGTTTTTCTCAATTAACAGAAATCGGTTAAAAACTTAGTAAAATGGTGTTTTTAAGCTGATGGTTTGTTGATTTAGCTTGTCAGGCAAGTAATACGGGGGGTTAGCTTTTTAATAAAAACATACCTGTAAAATAACAACAAATTTTCGACGTTGATACTCTGCGTTGGGAACAAATATTTGGGATGAAATGAGTTGAAATCCCTACTTTCAGAAGCGATTAAATACGATGAACTCAAACTCGGTTTATCTAGCGTTAGTGTAAGTTCAGTATAATATCGCTCGGTGGGATGATATAAAGATAGGTTGAATAAGTTTGGGCTAGGTTGGTTGAGTGCGGATGAGGAGAGTTATGTGAACTCGCTAGCTCACAGAACTGAAATTGTGCATTTGCGTGACGTCTCCGCGGAGGAGGACCAAAGCTGCTTACATCGGTGTGCCGACTTCAACTATTTGCTATAAGAGCTGGTGACGGACTTTATTGTGTGCAAGCTTGGTTAACTTGCTTGAGTTCCACACAGCTAACTTACGTTCACAATAAAAGGTGATTTGCCACGCTGTATCGAACGTCCCCGTGGCAAAGTAAAAAACTAAAAAATTTTTTTTTCAAATAAACTTTTTTTATAAAAACAAAACAAAAAAAAACGTTTCAAGCCGGGCTTCTTACGAGACGATCCTAACCGTTAATTCGCTTGTTTGTATTTGACACGTACACGCCGCCAAACAAAATGACATTTTCGGCGAATAAATACACGAAAAAACCGCTTCAAGTTTCCCAAAAATTAGTCAAAAAAAGCAACAGCAAGCTCCGCTAGTAAACGTTACCCGATTTGTCGGTAAACGTTACTGTACACAGAACTTTGTAACGGGAACGTTTAACAGCAAACCTGTTAACGTTTACTTGCCAAGTTTCCCTGTCGCACTTTTTAGCTGTATTAATAGGTTTTAGTAAACTTTCCAAACTCACTTTTCTCAATGTACGCCAGCTTTGCTTTGCATCCAATGATGTCAAAGATTTTCCACAAAAAAATTGAAAAGAGAAATTGTGTTTTTGACGTTTAATACAATGCGTTTCGATAAAAAAAGTCAACATTAGGGTGAACCCATCTCGAGGGTCGACGTAGTTAGAAATAGGTTGATGAGTGCTCGATGTTCAGCTCACAATCAGCTTCAGTTTGAACGGCAGAGATAGGAAATACAGTCTTTGAACTTTACAGTGCTGGAAATATTGCTAGCACTACCGTACTTTCCAATAAAACTTTACAGTTTCGAACAAGTCGCATTAGCGTAAAGGCTGTCTTAAGAAACAGCAAAGTCCGAAGATTAGCGTTGCCCCGGAAAGTAGGCAACCCACACTGTGCTTTTCGTGTCCTAAACAGATGGGCCATTCTTTTGTAATGACAGGTTCTGCTCAGGATTAAGGTTCGGAACAAAAACCTTGCTCCAAAAACCTACGCTCCGACATAACAATTGACCATACGAATGCATTTTTATCAACTACATATATTCGAGGGTGCAAAGGTTCACGAAGAAAAGTACGAACGCTCTAAATTAATGAGGTTGCATTTTCTACCTCATTATACCTTTCGTTTGTTAGGTGGAGCGTGGTATTTTACCTAACCTTACCATACCTGAACCACGAGGTTGTATTCAGTTAATCATGGAATTGGTTAAATCAGGTGAAAACATAGAATAAGTAAAATGACGGGAAAACGAGAAACGCGAAGTTACTAGTAACTAGTACTTACTATGGGGAGATAACTTCAAAGAATAACAAAAGAAATATTTTACCGCATTAAAGTCATACTTCCCAATCAAAATGTCTCGACGGACACTGACGCAATGTTGACTCTGACTACGACAAAGTGTCTTAAGTTTACACAAGTTAAAAGAAATAGACTTGAAACGAAGCGGCCAGTAACTTTGAGTTCTTCGGTCCCGTAGAAGAAGCACTGCTAATTCAGCTGCACCGCTTTTGGAACAGAATCATTATTTATAAGCAGCTTTGATCAGATAATTAGCCTATGTTACGAATTTGATAAGATGTTTCCCTGATCGAACGATAATAGAAAAGGATCGTAATACTCGAAACATAACCTAAATGGTCGGCAAGCCTTAACGGTGCATCCTACGGTGCTACCTTTAAAAAAATGCTTGACGAATGTTAGGTTATGATAATAGGGTAAGTCAATTCAGACTGACACTGAGAGAAGTGACACTGTACAGATCGGCCGACATATGAGAGGCAAAAAGTGGTACAAAATAGCTGGACAATTTTAACATTAAAAATACAATTCAAAATATAAAGTTAATGTTCTACTCGGTTACCCCTAAAATTTCGGTGGGTCTAGCATTCCGTAAGCGTTTGGTATATACTACTATGAAGGCACTTATACCAGTGCTTTCACCCCCCCCCC
>Ga0058701_10003249_pt1 | contig 12787 bp, 8 predicted proteins | sample AgamicOrMae_FD_97039 | JGI IMG/M metagenome (GOLD analysis project Ga0058701, IMG submission 97039) | Agave microbial communities from Guanajuato, Mexico - Or.Ma.e | ecosystem: Host-associated > Plants > Phyllosphere > Phylloplane/Leaf | place: Guanajuato, Mexico | collected 2012-06-04
ATGGAACTGAGACTGTTATCACAGGGTTGATGGTGCGCATGAGGGGTCTTTAGTAAATATGCCCCGCAATTTTGGAGTATTTCGACAACCGTTCACCTCTGAACTATCAATCCAAAAGGTATTGTGCAGTTCTTGCCGTGCAACAAGACAGTGGCCAATGTATTCCTCCATAAGGCGTAGCCTTCCAGCGCGACCAGAACCGGACAATGCCTTTTGGACCGCTAGAACATCACCGCTGCCTACTCCCTATCTTATTGAGTCATGTTTCATCGGCCCCTGAGTAACATCACATTATCAGTTCATGGCAAAATCTCTTAGTAGCAAGATGTTAAAATCAAGCCATAGACGTATGAAAACGCTGTTCTGTATTCATGACTGCATTCAATTGTCTGCCACCGAAAGGCCGTCCAGGCTCATTATCAACTAAGGTTCTTACGAGGGGAATAATGACCAATAAAAATTCTTCGTAATGCACAGTAAAAAAAATGCCAAACAATCACGAAGCACACGCAGGCTTGCAAAGACTTATTTCAATTTTTACTGCTTATCGCCTTTTTTTGTGTTTTTATTTCAAGATTACACCCACCAGGCGATTTTGATGGGCTATGAAATACTTTTTATGGTTTATAGACGAAGATGTAACGATGCTGATACACTAACATCAGTTACCTTCTGGAGATTTCTTTATGGCTTCAAAATGTTGCTGCTTTAAAGAAGAGTTTAGATATTTTGGGATGATTCTTCTTAATATTTATTACGGCTATGGCAGTACGGATGCAAAGCAGGAGCAATTGTTTCATCCTCAAGCCATGCCCTTCCAAAATAGAGCCTATGATCTGATTGGTCATAAAATTCACAAAAACAACAGAGTTGGAAAAAAATGTAGCTCCCTGCAAAGCAGTTCTTAGGTCTGGAAAAACAGGGTAATTAGTACTTATATCCTCAGTTTTAAAAGTTGAATGTTCCACCTCTAAAGTTTTGCCCTAGCTTAGTCTTACACAACTCCATGAGAATAAAGTACATTTGGTAGCGTTGGTATTGGGTGCGGTACCCTTTAACTCTTTATCTCTCCGCTCAGGGTGGTGATGAAAGGACACACAAAAGGGGTGATTAATTAAGCCCCTGGAATTTAAAACGTGAATAAAAACTAATGTTGTTGCCCGTAGTAAATAACATAGGCTCGTGTGCTAGCAATACCTACTCTGTAGATACAAACACGAGTTGTAACACTATGCAACATGTTGTCACTTCAGGATAACATGCCACGCTGATACTGCCTCCAATACTTCCAAGTCCAACTTTTTAGGGAAACGTTCTCCACCTCTGTGTTCCACCCTGACAATGAGCCAACGTTTGTTTACATTATATGATGAACTACACGAAACCGCATAGGCTTACATTTATTGTGACTCATTTTTCCAACAATCTGCTCTCACCGACTCTCCGGTATCAGACTTGAAAACTGTTAAAATAAGGTCGGGAGAGTTGAGTAACTTGTGCCTCGCTTCGCTCAGGTGATTGCTGCAAGAGTTGTCAAATGCAACATCCAATATTCACTGAAAATGAATGGAAACAACCAAAAGACGACGCAGTTGATCTCTTCTTCTGACCAATCAGCGGTCCAGTCTGGAGGCAACGATGTGAGTTGCACCTCCACCATGTTGTTACCTTGAAATGGGCTCCCTTCCAAGCCAATAACGCCATCCGGACTGCAGCAGTTACAAAGGAGAGCTGCACAACGCCTGGCAGCGGCGACAACCACCACAGCACATCGTTCTCTGGGGATCGATCTGATCCCCCCCCCTCAAACAGGAAGCCTCCTGCGCTGCCCCTATACGAAGGACCCGTCCAAAGGATTGCCTCTTAAAGTCGCGGCTTGCATCTTGGGGTCACCAGCCTCCCTTTCTCAAGTCGTGATACCTTTTAGAGTGGTTAGGCGTCGTCACTCTATCGCTTCACTCTTCGTCCTCTAGTGTTTCACTCGCCATTGTCCCGTTGAATACTGGTACATAGTGAGGCCCGAGGCACGTTAACCTAAACCTTAGAGGTGTAAGGTAGCACCTGTTTGACGAATACGAGTTAAATGAAAGCGAAGCGAGATGCAATGTTAACTTATACGAAGGAACATTGTTCTCGCGGAGTAGCTGAGTGAAAAATGGAATCAATGCGGATCACAGAGGCAGAAAACTCTAGATTTTTGACTGAGTGTTATTTCTCTGTGTACTTCAGAAGTCGATGAACCCTATTTGTAGAATTCGTTAATGGCGGAGGAAGCTTAGCGCTATGGATGTTTGCTGAAAGAATTGTGATGCGGGAGATACACAATCCTCACGGCTGCGGATCCTTCGTTGGGTGTTCTGAATGCTCGTCACCAAGCAAGGAAGTTTCCCCAGGCTGTTAATATAATTCGAGAGAAGCGCTCCAAAAGTTGGGATATAGATACATAATCACCATGGATATTCGCATGCTGTAAGGAGAGGTTGAACCAAGATATAACCAAAGCCATTAACGCATCCGTAAAAGTGAGTCGTCGTTAATTTCTCGTCTTGCTTTGCGTTACCCAAACCACTCTACAAAAAATAACTAGCCAAAAGGTTTCCCATAATTTTACACTCCCCAGGTATCGTCTTCCATTCTCTTGTCTAAACGGTCTGGCACGGTGCCAGGAGAGATTTCTGCAAGCTAGCAGAACCTGGCTTCTGTAAACATTCAAGAGCCAGTATGAAAAGAAAAAAATAACAAGAGGCTGTTGCAATAGCTATAGAGGGACGGTGGTTACATTTGAGGTCAGGACTGAAATGCACCAAGTATATTGTTCGACAGTTTCATTGCGGTGGGGTTGGGCAGAGCGAAACGTCAAGTATATCGGCATAGTCAATTTTGTTGATGCCCGTGGGGAAATTCAAACCATGCGGCACAATTCGACGTCTCAAACTGCTGCGCAGCAGCACCATCAACCCCAAAATGCACAGTTATTAAATAAGTAATTATGCCTTCCCGTCGAGTGTGTACGAACTCATGGCTCGTGTTGTCGAACGGGTGTGGTTTTAGGTACTGGTACCCTGGCCTTCTATCTCGATGGCAATAAATGTCACCGAAAATGAGCAATATTAGGTATAGCGAAAGTCAGACTCAATTCACCGACTTTATTTGAAACTACGTGTCAAGTACCTCGCTGCGATTGCGCTCTGTTCGGGTTGGCGGAAAACCGTGGAACACTAGGAAAGAAAAATCTTGATTCAAACTTTTCACGATGCAGAAGATAGGGCCTCTTAAGAGAATCCAGCACTCGTACAATGCTTACAACGAGAGATTCACCGACGATCTCCTCACCTAGTGTTAGAACTTTTTACTCCACATCGCACTCGTAGGCTGCTTGCCTCTGATAGACCGCGCAACACTCTACTGAGCTCGAAGTCGTGAATTAGCTATCAGTTAAGGATTGAGGAGCGAACGAAATTGCTTACATAAGCTTTACACAAGCTGTCATCGAGACTCCTTGATTACCGGAACGTCAATTGATGCGTGACAGTAAAACGGTGATTATATATATATATATCTGAACCGACATCAGCAGTACTTCAGACTAGGTGACATGCAACGCCGGAAATTGGTGCCATGTACACCAACTTGTCAACATAGACGAAACACAAAGCGATCAATATCACAACCGTCGAGACATTCTGAGAAGAAACTCACGGCGTATTTCGTTCATATGCGATAGACTACCGTAATCATCATTTTCGCAATGCCACCGTTTTAGCGACAAAGTCCTACACATAATCTCCTTTGCACTATGTCGGAAGTGGAGGGAAGTGATTGTAAGACAATCTCCATGCAAAGTTCTCATCTGAATCAGCACTAAGAAATCTCCTGGGTTGCGATGTCAGACAACGTCGCGTCCTTATCACACAATCCCTGAATCGGACTATTTCTCTGAATCACTTCCCATAAGTGAATTCCATTATGCGTTATCACTGCCAAAAGTTTTGCAGTTGTCTTCGTTTTCCATTTAAAATATGAAGAAAATTAGGTCAAAAAGGAAAGTTGGGCATAACTTAGACCAAGATGCTTCGAGGCTCACACAGACACTCGAGAAAATAGAAAATCTGTTAAATGAAGGAAATACCTCAACATTGCCCTGATCAGAATATTTAAAAATTTTGCACAATGGTATCTCAAAGGACTAATTACAAATGAGCAAATTAATCAGCACAGATTAAGCTGGAAGAGGGAAATCACTCAGAATTATCTGTTTCCTGAGACCTGGAACTCCATATTTTTTTGGATGCCACATTTATGAGATTTTTTTTCAGACGTAGTTTACCCCCATTTATTCATTCTCCCTCATCAAAAGTAAAACTAATTTACTGCATTCGATGTTTACTCGTGGTGGTAAAACACTCGTTATCTTTTCCTTAATTGTCTGGTCAAGTACCTTTCAAAACGTTGGGTAAAATTACTCCTGAAGCACCCGTCTTTCAGTAAGCGTAAGCTATCCGAGACGTTTAACTGCTTGGAAGTTAGATTAAGTCCCTTGCACTTCCTTCTGGGCGACAGTCGTCGGCGACAGAACCGCAGGCGTCGTGTTGAGCGGGCTTTGCGCAGCGGACGGCGCGAGCGAAAGCCCGGCGAGGTGTCGCGCTGCGTTGACGTGAAACATTTTTCTTGCCAGCTTCGTCCACAACAACTTATCAAACTTTTTTGGTCCCCCAGTTCGTATGGGGGTGAAAGTAAAACCACTCAGCACGATGTCTTCATTAAGGGTGTCTATGATTAGTCACATGAAACGGCTAGGGTCAGTGAGTTCATTTTCAATTGCATTTGATACAACCGATCAAGTTTGCTTAAGAGAAGTCAGCCGGGTTTTAGTGAGGTTCAGAAAGTCTCAGGAAAGGTGTTTCCTTCGCTGAAGCTATACTAGGTTCGAAGAGGCAAAATGATTAGCTGATTGAGAAGGACTCGTTTCTGTAGCATGAGGCAAGATCAAAATATTGTGCACTTAATCTTGAAAAAGGTATAAACGGTTCATTGAGGATTACGATATCTGGTCCAGATGAGATGAAAAAGTTGGAAAGACAAGCTTTAAATTGACATTACAACGTAAACATTGATTTTTGTGAATCGTCGCATTATAGCTTGCAATCCTGCTTAATTACGATGCGGAAACTTAAGTTGATGTTTTCTAGATGCACAGGTGATCTCGTCACCACATCATGACAAGTTCGACGCCAGTATCGTTGATCCCATGCGAGCAACTTGTTTATTGCAAGCCTAAATCAACATTCTCGCTGTTATGTTGACCCGTACACCTTAAGTCGCAGGAAATAGATCCTGAAGAAGTCCTCGACATATAACATGCAAGTGTGCAGTCGCAAACACTCCTCTCAGATCGTTGTACGCAAAGCGTGTGTATGTACGGTTGAGAGGGGAGTGCTTGAGGACTATTATGAGTAGCCAAAGTGCGATTCGGTGAGACCAAACTGGAGGGACTGGTTTCGTTGCCAACAGAAGTACCCCCGCTCGGGCGCCTTTCCTTCACTATTCTACCCAACCCCTCCCTAATTCGACCTCGTAATACCACCACACTATTATTCCAGGCCCCTCCAGGCCGCAGCCAAGATATCAGTTATCAACAATGATAATGTGGTTAGGCGCGAAGAGGAAATTCAATTAAACGCGTGCATCCACAATAACTAGATTTTGTTGGGATGCTTGGAGAACAGTAAGCAGGTGAGTTTTGTTATCAAACCTGATAAATCATTTTAAGATGTTCAGAGCGATTAGGTTTCACGCATGTAACCTATCATCATTGTGTTACTATAACACCATCAAAAACCCAGAGAGAGTTCCTCTTAAATTTGGGAGTAGTACAAGGAAGAAGTCGATGTCTGCATCAAAGTTACAGAACGTATATCGATTTAGCAGGCTAGCATCGGAAAGGTTAGGTAACGGTTACACAGGAAGAAGAAGGTTCTTCAATAGATGACGACAATAATGAATGTTGGTTTTCAACCCGCACATTTGACTGTTTCGGCGGAAACCCCTCCAAATTACTCCGGGTCAAAGAAGACGCTCGCACGTTTGTTTGCCGCATACCAGCACCTCACAGAGTAGTTTCAGAAAGCGCTCAGCGTTGTTAGCATGCGGTTCAGTCGTTAAATAACCTCGCTGTTGAAGGTAAATTTCCCGGGTCAATCAATCAGTAGATAACTTTAACACCACCCACATGATCGCTCCAAACCCATGAACCTAGACGCTGGACTACTTTAAACATAGACGCTCTCCAGCATGCCAAAAGCTTTTGTGATAGTTCCTCGTTAAACTCCGCTCATTCAAAAGTAAGAGTACTTTCTGATCCTCCCAGTGCACCTCCTCGACTCTGCACTCTTAGACTGATCGCTCTTTCAGACTGCCTTGTGGTTCCACTTCGAAGGCGTGGGCCGAGAATGCGTCATCAGTTTCTGACACAACTTCAGCAACATTTGCTCATATTGTAGTGAGCTTTGAGTCTTTGCTGCTGTTTCTACTTCAATTTCAGCCACATATAGCCTACTATAAGCCCAGCGGAGCGCCGTCATACAGCTGGTAATAATACCTCTGCATCTTCGGTCCTTTTGCAGGGACGCACGTCCCCGCGATAGGCGAGGATGACAAACGGTCTCGTAAAGTGGTAAGCGGACCGACACGGTCGTTCGCCGCCTTATGCTGCAACCACCGTAATTTTCAAGACAAGTATACTTGTGGGGCTTATTTGGGTTTCGTTTTCATTCCATTTTTAAGATGATCGACTGGTCCACTTCATTTCTGCCCAAGAGATCGCACTAAATGATGTTCCAGACTATGTAAGATCTGACAAAGGTTTGCATCAAAAACGCCTTGAATATGATTAGAAGCAATTTTCAGAGAGTATAAGATATCTTCCGAACCTTCGGTACAGCTCAAATCCCCAACCGCCCAGCGATGCCGCTCGGAAACAGAAACATTTATTTTAGAGGATTTTTTTTTGTTCAGTATTGCCACAATTTCAAAAATATCACCCCTCTGGAAACCCACAATTTAATGATTAAGGCATTTCCCAAAGCTTAAAATTGCGTATTCCAATGGAAAAAATCCTTCCAATTTCTCTTGTGCTAAAATTCACTCCAAATACTTTGGGCTGTTATGGGTTAATAGGATTTTCTTCTCAGCATTAGGGGAGAATGATCCGATGATATATGTATCCAGCACAGAAGACTTCAAATCATACGTTACTGATAAACTGAACAGTTTTGTAATCCAAGTTTATAGCATGTTTGTCGTCAGTCTGATCAGAGTTGTCAAGGATCTTACAAATGGGACACGGCGATTGTCTCAGCTTAACGGTTCGAAGGTTCCCACGTACAAAACTTTTGTTTCAAAGCACATTGGGAGCTTCTGAAAACAGTTTCCTTCTAGCCTTCGCTTCCGGTAGGTCAATGTGGATTTGTATCAACTCGGAGGCGCCTCTCAGACACAACGGGATCCTCCACATGAATGCAATGTGTGTAGGTGAGTATGAGGGGATGTGGATTTCCTGCCCCTGCATGGAAGAATGACTTGAGTAAAAAAGAGGACACGCTGTGCTTTCTTCTTGAAATGTACTAACTGTATCTTGATCATGGCTGTCTAATTCCGTTCCCGACTTTTTTCCTTACCTTCAAAGATGCCTCACAGTGATCGAGAGCATTCTTTCAACTACGATTTCACTTTATTAAGCTTGTAGCTTTCTGCAAACGTGTCTTACCCATGAAAGTGACTTCATTGTCTTCATATTGTCAGTGCCTTTACATAAATTTCTTTTTAACGCAGTATTTATTTCGAACGATCGTCAATGATTTTTACACAGAGAATAAACGCTAACAGCAAAAATGATTGTTTTTTTTTACCACTTGCGTTGCTTGAGTAATTTCTGTCTTTTATGCATTTGAAAATCTACAACTAGGAATCTTAATATTACGCAATGTTTTTGGAGTGATGCAAGTGCATACAAACACTTAACATTTTCAACGCATTTGAGGATCATGTAACAACTTGAAAGAACCTTCCCCACAAAAGATAGATATCTTAATAATGTCACACATAAAGTAACCAGTGAAGGAAAGTTTCTGAAATGCTAACGAAAATTCCCTCCGTGCATACATTACGTAGGAGTGGTAGGGATGTGGCGACAGAGACCTAAATACATTTTGCGGCTTGTTGTGATTCATGTGTGTTTCCAGAATGTCTGGCGACATTTCTGAAAGATGTAATCCTGTGCGCCTCGTGGTTGAATAAAACGGAACGATCATATTTCTGTAGAAACACAAGTTGCGTAATTTTGTTGGGGCACAAAGGCCGTGTAATTGATTGTACTTGTATTCCCCATGTCTCCATATTTACGCTCTCCTCTTATTTGGCTCTTTCCCTCTCTGCGCTTGTTTATTAGATTTTATCTTGTTTAGTTGTTTCATGGTCTCCCGAAACATTCAGATTGAAGAGAACACACTTAAAGCTCGCTGACTCAATGCAACAACACGACAAAAAAAGAAAGAAAATAAAAGGCTGTACATAATTATTTTAGTCTTCTTATTCAAATACCAAAAACTGGGAATTTTCCCTCTCGATGAAGCTAGTTTTACAACTCGTGTACTTTTCACCTGAAATATTATTTGCATGCCGAAAATCGGGAAGATTAAATTACGATTCACCTTTTATAGGGTGTATTCACCTAGCACAACATAGACACTGAAATTATTGCTTAAAAGGCAATGATTAAGTAAAACTAGACCGGTATATTCATCGTTTTAGGTAATAGAAACTACATTACACATATAGGAAAAAAACGACAAAAAAACATTCTATCTTGACGTATTTAAATGTTTGAGCGCAGATATTACTACATTTATGTGAAAGTTTACGTATTCCCACAGAGAACTGCTTCATTTTTTCAGATTGAACTTTGAAAGGTTACCGTGAGCGAGAATAATTCCAAATTTCTTTGTTATAGCGTTTTGTGTGAAGAGATTGTTCCATATTCCGAGTTGTAGTTTATCTGGTATAAAACTGGGTTTTGGTGCTGCGATTTTTGATAAACCGCCAGTAAAATTTCTAAGGGTACGAAGATCGCATACATCCCAATACATGCATATCATGTGCAGATATCTAATTTGTGTTCCGATGCCTGTAAAATTGCTTAACCAAGTGTGAAAAGTCCCTAAGTCGGAAGAATTGCTATGTCAACGACAGGCATGGATCAGGGCAGCGTACGTCAACCTGACTTCGCTTGTTTTGTATGCTATTCTTTGCATACATCGATTACATCCTCCCCCGTTCTGCCTTTTTCGTTCACATTTAAAGAGACCGATGTGCGTATCGTAGAGCAAATCGGATTCCTTGCGTTTGTTTTGTCTAGATATCTCCCATTTTCGAACCAACTCACTCCAAGATACACTTTGTCCAGGTACTCTTGGTCTCGATACTCATGTTCGCAGACACTGGATTCCTCTTTGCATGGACTCGTTTTTTCTAGTTATCCTTTTTTCAGGTACTCCTCAATCACTTTTTGCTGAGGAAACGAATGAAGTACAGACAGCAGTGCCTGGTTCAACACTGCATGTTTCAAAAACTTCACTTTCCACTGTCATTCATTCTCCACCCACTTCTGAGTTTAGCGAGGTGATATGAAAGGAGTCAAACTTACCTAACATATTAATCAAGTCTCACTGATTTGAAGAGCACGGCAAGCATCTTATACCTCACTTCACTACAGTGTGCACCAACAAGAAGATGTACTGTGCTGAGGGGTCTTTAGTGTGGGATGTAGTATTCTCCCCAGTTATTCGATCGCTAATAAGTAATTGTGTAACAATTAAGAGTTCACTGGCAGGGTAGGCTCCCTTTGTCTACTGTTGAGCTGTGACGATGATTTGTTTAGCATGTGGCGACATCTGCTGGCCAGATGTGGGACTGAGATTTATTGGAGTATTTCGAGTTGGCAAGGATCTGTCGATAGAGGTTGAATATCGTGGGGTAGCATCAGAGCTTACGGCTCCCTGTGTCTGTTTGTGTGTGATAGCGGGTTTGAGGAAGAAAAACTTTTACTCAGCTTTCGTTGAAAATCGACATGCAAGTTCGACATTCAGAAACGTGCTCCTGCACAATAACCTCTTTTATAATAAGACATTGCCAGCCTCAAAGATGTATTCGCTTGACAATCTTTGACAGGTACGCATTATCTTAATTTACCCTGTGAAAGTGTATCATTTTTTTAATTTTTTTAGGAGACAATCGAGTTTAAGATGAATATTCTCAAGGTTTGAATTCGTCTCTATGAATCAATAAGTACACCTCGGACATAATCGTACTAAGATTTCTCAATTGTTTTAGATACTTCTAGGAGCCGAAAGTTTCATTTGTTAGGCATTCTTCTTTCTATTCAACCTATTGTGAAATATTTGTGTTAAGTTTTAAACACTGAATATGGTTCAGTATTTTAGTAAGATTCATGATTTTGTAGATGCACAACGGAGTCCATAGTTTGGAAAATAAGGCAAAAAACAAAAACAAAACAAAAGAACATGAAATTTGAACAAGTCAAAACCGCTTTATAGATGAAATTATTTCCAAACTCTGGTCCTGTGGGTTGTTCTAAATCCTCTAAAAGTTCCTGTGCCAGTTATTTTTTTTTCTCTTAACTAGTGATATTTGAGACGCATTTTAAGACAAGATGAAGAAATTTAGATGTTCTAAAATAATATTGTATATATAATAGATTTTCTATTTTTTTCCTTAAGAATGGGCCTTTAATTTTTTCATCGTTTCCAGTCACTGAACTTCATTTCATTCAATATATAGAATACGATTTACATTACTGTTGCCAGACTCCAGAACTCCTTTTTTCCAAACAAAATGTTAACTAATCAATCAGAGGGAATAACCTCGCAAATAATTTTATTTTGGAATTTGTCATTTTCGCAGCTATCCAAAACAGACCCGACAACGAGATATAACGTTATCTTTAATGATTCGGGAGCAATCGCGATGAAAATTGACAAAATCGCGAATATCTGGCATTATGGGTTCACATTTATCGCGTGAAATATGTCATCGATCCCACTGTTACTTCCATATCATCTAACATCTGAGCTATTGCGGCCCGTGGATCGAAGAGGTCATTCCACCAAGATGACAATCAGTCACTGCTGTTTGAAGTTGGTAACAATTGTTTCCTTTGGCGCTTTGTGGATAGCTGATAATCAGCAGTTGTTGAATCTCCTGTCATATTGAATTGCTTCAACCCGTCGTCACTTCATTTCACTTTCGATTAATGGGCATTATCGTGTCATATGCTGAGCCGTGGTCATTGGACGGAAAAACTTTCCCTTGTAGTGTTCAACTCCTCTCTGCCCGAAAAATCTTCCAATACAGTGAAAAAAAGGTCATCAAAAAGTGCTACTGTTGCATAATTTTGAACTCAGCAAGCGATTCGGAACACATTCTGACGCAGAGTTTTGTTTTTGGAAATTCAATAACGAAGTAGTTGATCTTGCTATTCCCGTTTTAGTTGTAAAAAAAGACAGTTCTATGAAAGATTAGGAAGTTGGAAAAGCAGCTTGATAAACGAGTGACAGGGATATAGTCTAAACAACTATGAGCATGGGCTGGAAAACTAATCGGTAGCTTACGGAATTCTTCACCAAAGATTACGAAGCTGCCGGGGAAAGCTACTCGAGAAAATAGACCCGAAAACTTAACAAAAAAAAAGGAATGTTCCGTTAGATAAAAATGAAAAACATTTTTCAGTTAAATTGGAGCAATTTAGATTTCGATTCTTGGGCTTTCTCGTTTTCGGAACTTTCTGCATGGGCGGAAGAATGCAACGTCACTTGGAGAGTTAATATACAGGAGAACCTAGACAGGTGGCAAGTAGGCTCGTCATACACACGCAAAAGAAATCATTCACGAACTTCCTTGCCACCTTCTGATCATTAACTATTTCCAAATCAAAAAAGAACACTGGGCTAGTTTCCCACCCTGTAACCCATAATCCGACTAACCGGGCCTCTACGTGCACAAGCGGAATCACGAACAAGTACAAACTTTCTCACTGCAGACAAAAAAGACACGATGTAAAAAAAAGAGCAAGAGCGTGCGGTAAACGTTACCCCCTCCCCGCTTACCCGCTTCTCCCTCTATCACCCAGCTTCTCCCTCTATCACCCCACTTCCCCTCTCATTCTTCCCCCTCTTCTCCCCTCTCCTCATTGCCCCTGTATGCCTCCCGCACTTCCCCTCCGTTTTCACACCACCTCGGACGCCGGCTTCTACCCCCACCTCCTGAATTCAGCCCCTGCTGTAAACAGACGCTGTTTTATGTAAATATTTCGCTCCTACACGGTGGCACGCTTCTGCGCGGGGCACAGCGGCGCCATTGCCCCCAATTGTTGCGAGATGGATGCTGGTTGCGCTGCAAAGGCAAAGTCCAGATCACCAGACCACACATGTGCGTAAATAAAACCTCTATCCGACTAAATCAGCATCGGCGACGTCTTCGAAGGACGCCGTGTTAAGTTACTGCTGTAAAGGATTAGATGAGGGGTCCTACATATGGGACGCGGGCTTAAATCAATGACCCACTCACCACGTAACAACTTTAATTAAAGCGTTGCAACTAAACCAGCGCTATGCATATCCAATTTTTCATTTAACTACTTATTCATTCATTTTAACGTTTTTTTTTTTTTTTGTTTTCAAACGAAATCTTCCACTCTCCGAAGCAGCAATAATAA
>Ga0058701_10003251_pt1 | contig 12783 bp, 13 predicted proteins | sample AgamicOrMae_FD_97039 | JGI IMG/M metagenome (GOLD analysis project Ga0058701, IMG submission 97039) | Agave microbial communities from Guanajuato, Mexico - Or.Ma.e | ecosystem: Host-associated > Plants > Phyllosphere > Phylloplane/Leaf | place: Guanajuato, Mexico | collected 2012-06-04
ACATAAAAAGAAAGGAAGTGGCTATTCGCACGCCAGCGGGATGCGTGCTAGTCCGTGCAAACCTTATTCCCTTTCCTGGATCTTCCGCCGCTATGCCGTCGCTTTGTCGTAGATGCTAACGTGCGACGCTACGAATCGAATGGTTGAAGGTTCAATTCTTGCGTGCGGCACACAAGTTTTCCCTTCTTTAGCGGGCGAATAGCCGCGGGTCGCTAATACGCCCGCCACTTGGCGTGCAAAAGCCACGACGTAAATTAGAAAAAAATTAAAATACTGTGTTTGGGACCGAGGGAGAACTTGCAACTCGAATGGCCTTACATAAATCTAACCGTGCGGGAAAAGAGAAGCTGTTGAAAACGTCAAGCTCAAAAGTCGAGCTGTAGGGAGAATCTGGTGGGATACTCGATGATTTCGTCCGTTTGTGTACAGAGTGCAGCACTAAACGTTTGTCAAGCTTTGGCTGCCGAGGTGAATCTGGGGAACGTCGACTGTCGAAGTGGAAGTGGGGACGCGACGCCGGCAAGCGAGGAATATTCTCTACCTTCCCTCGTGTCGAACGGGCAGAGAACGGGCGCCGGGAGATACCGTCGGCGGACACCGTTGCAATCTCCGCCCACCTCTCCTCCTGCGCCGATTATCAACCAGCTGACAGAGATGGGATTCAACCGGAGAAGTGTAGAACAGGCCTACAGCTTTTACTGTGAGTATTTCTTGGCTCTGGTGCTATCTGTCGATAGATGGGTCAGCTTGAATTCGTGCCATCCAGTGAATATTTCCATGGTGCGTCCCTGTGCTATATGTGTGCTCTAACGTTTGTTCCATCGGCAGATGAATACATCAATCCAGTTGTGACTGTCGAACGTCTTGTTTCGTGGCTTTTGGAACATCCTGATGTGGCCATCTCCGATTCGGACACTTTCTCATCTTTCGATGCTCTATCGGACACTGATTCTGTTTCGGAAGACGTTGAGGAAGGAATCAGTTCTGCTGGAGTGGTAAGTATGGAAAATTCACCTTGTTCATCGATAAATTTGCCAACCAAAGACCAATATTCTGAAGTTGTTGCAGAGCTCTGGTTTGACATTTTTCTAATTAATTTTAGTAACAACCATACCATATCTTTTGGTCGAGAATTCTCGAAGAGATGTCGATATTTTTGTTGCGACTGAAATTTTTTGCCTCAGGTCTCAAATTCGCATGGCGCGTACATGTCTCCGTCGGATTTTCTGAGCCTCGACGAGTACGCCACGTACGTCCGTGCGAACATAGCCGTTCGTATGATGGTTCGCTGCTGCAAATCTTATGAGGTCGTCAACGAGGGAGATATAGGAAAAGTTATCAAGATCGACTACGGAAGGCTTCATGATTTAAATGTCGAGGTAAGCTCTACAAAGAGCGGTGTGCAGAGTGGCCGTGACACAGTTTGATCTATCTCCAAGCATTCCAAAAATAGGGTTAAACATTATGTTATCTTTAACGGATAAAGAGGTAGACGCGGTTAAATTTGACGGAGTCGCGGAATCTGACAACACTGGGCCGGGGAAACAATGGAAACTGCCTATCAACCACCGAAATACCTTCGATACGTTGAATTCCTTACGAATTTAACAAATCATTTGCTCACCAAATGAAATATAACCTAAGTTTTCAAACCCATAACCATCCATAGTAAACTGATTTCGAGTCCTTCTAGGTCTTTGCCGTATATTTGGTTCGCTAAAATACCCCTGAAAATCGACATTTCCTAGGAAATCCAAAATATTTCATCGATAATGTTAGGGCCATACCTTATATAATACTTGAACCAAATTCAGCTGATTGTTTTTTTTTGTGTCCTGTCATATTCTCCGGTTTCATGCTATCGCTTCGCGCTTTGTTTTGCAGTAGCAAAACTAATTTTATCCTCCCCCATGTTTTTGAGTGTGTTACGAAGGGTCTGTATTATCATTTAAGGTCATAGAAATTCACCCTGTCTTGCTTGCGGACCGATCTCCAAAAGCATGCATAACGCAAATATTACGAAAATTTGGCTAAAACAAGCTAAGCTAGTTATTGTCGTCATTTGGTCGTTGACACCCACATTTTATATTTTCTTTTTGTTTTTCTCCTTTAAAAGAGCTTAAATTTTGTTTTTTTAATTCTGATCACTCAAACATAGCGTAATCCTAAAAAATCACATAAACAAAAGCAAGAATGCGCGTTTTACCATAAGAGCAATTTATAATTTAATGCTGTTTATTTCAAATTTGAGTTCGGTGACAGTCGGTTTTCTTGTGAAAAATGGATTCGGCGTGTCCTGAAAACGACGCCATAGAAATATGCGATTCTGGTCACTCGACCAAGGTCGCTCCTACTACCTTAAAGAGGCTCGATAGGGGACACACATCCAATACAGGAAGGCAGCCATTGTATGGTCTATCAATGTTAATCAGCAGTTACTTCATAAAGTAGGAAAAATCTAATAAAAAAGAAAAACAAGAAGCTACAAAAACAGCAAACAGGAAGCAAGGTGAAATAAAAGGAACAAGCAAGAGTTTAGCACCCTTATTCATCACTGTTATAGTTCACATCCCTTCGATATCCATTGTCTATTTTTTTATTTTTTTAACGCTAGCACGAAGGGACTTTTTATAAAATTTTCAGAAATTTTGTCATAAACCTGACAGATTTTAATACATACTCATTTTCTTCCGTTCTAAGTGGACGCAAATCTCTGATGATGAACCGTATTAGTAATTCTAGCGGGATATCTGTAATGTTCTCCTTTAATTTGTAAAATTGTTGAAAACAATCATTCCTAAGACAGATTTTTAAAAATCTGATATGCAACTTACTGATTAGTAGCAGAAATCTTAATGCAAAGATGTGATGAATCGCCAAATTATCTGAGCAGGTTAAATTTTAATCGCGTTTGAATTCGCTGGAGTAGCGAGACTTGGTAACACTGTCCTTAAGCACGAATGAAAGTGGACCGATTTTTACAGGTATGGTGGGAAAATCGCGGGAGTCTGTACTGGGTACGCTTCATCCACATCCAACTGGTAGGCTTCCCGCCCAATTCGTCGGAAGGCGGGGGCGGCGGTAGTGGCGGAGGTTGCGGCGCCCGGCCACGAGCTGCGCCCAAGTTCCACCTTCCGCGGGCGCGCCTGAGCGAGGCCGCCGCGTCGGCGAGCGCGGCCACGACCTCCTCCGGCACCGCGGACCACCCCGGCCCGAGCAAAGAGCCCCCCCACGAGGGCATCTCGTGCGGGGGCTGCTACGCCAACCCCATCTGCGGGCCGCGCTTCCGTTGCCAGCAGTGCGTCCGCTACAATCTCTGCGGGACGTGCTTCAACACCATGAGGTCGCATAAACACAACTTTCACCGGATAGCCGAACCAGGTGAGAATCTTCCTCATAGAGCCGTGGATAGTCTGGAGTCGGCTATACAGAAGTTGTAGGAATGGTTCATGCGTAAAATAACTACGTTGTGGTGGCAGTTTTTTTTATTAACAAGCCAGACTATGGGATAGATCCTCTAAAAAGATAATAAACAGGCTGTCTATAATAACAACCAACAAAAATCATAAAATGAAAACCCTGTCAAAGCTGTTGCATAGAAATTCAAAAAAATAAATAGAATGCGTCGCATATTGATGAAACACTTGTAGTGGAGTTTGTGTAATACTTTTTCATTGTCGCCGCAATTGATAGGCGTGTATGTTTAAGGCGGACTGCGCTTCCTGGTATCCTCCGCTAACAATGTAAGACAACAAACAAACTGGGAAATGGACGCGCGCCCCTGGCATATCTCTTCACTGATGCACGCTCTTCTTTTTGATTTCACGTGTTTTGTACCTGAAATGTGCGCATCTCGTCTCATTGACGTCTAAATAAATTGTTTCGGGATAGGTCTAGTTTGCGGAGGAAAAAAATAAACGTATGGATTGTCTTGGCTTGGGCTGCGAAAAGATTGAGCGGCCGGCGGACGGGCGTTCGAGATTGCGGAATATCTTGAAGATGCGAAGCTTGCGCGGACAAGCCTGGACCCAGTGCACAGTGCCGAGTAATCACGTGGGCATCGCCTGCTATGAGACTCACACCCGAGATTATGGCGTAAAAAGTACTCAAGTCATACCATAGTGGTTGAGACGAAATAATCACTTCATTCCTGTCTATTTCCCCCAGTCAAAATGTGTAGATCCTTCAAAATCACAGCGCAGCGATAGCTTTTTGAGGGACAGGACACGAAACCATTATAACCAATGTTCACCTAACCCCCTCTATTGTCAGTATATTCGGTTGGCCGAATGCGATTTTTAAGCGAACTTAAGCACGCTGTTGTGTTGACCCGTCTATCTTGAGACACTCTTAGACGCTGTATGTAAAGCAGCGGTTCATTCGATCGTGAACCCTGGATGAGTTGGGCGTGGTGCGTCTTGTGTTTCAGGCGGGGCGGCTGTTTACGCGGGCCGGCCCGGCAGGTACCACACATCAACGCAAAACGTTGAGCCGTCCAACGACACGGGTTTAATCGAAGAGTGGTCCCATTGTATCCGACGGCTCAACGTCTCGTCGAGAGGAAGCTGGGCGCTTAAACTCTTTGGCGGCCCGGGACATTTTTGGTTGAGCTGTGGCACGCAAGGGAAGGTTGGTATCAACTTACGAAGCTCAACGGATTGCCGATAAAAAGATTTTTTTTCGTTTTTCTGGCGTCTTTTTTTTTTGTGACTGTCTCTTTCAAGTTGTCACATTTGTTGTACATGCAGGATGTCTATAGTTCACTTAAATTAGGCTGAATAGTTATTTTACCTGAGATAATGAACGTGTTTCGGTTTTTTGCAGCACTGGATTCGGTTGGAAATGCAGCCGTCGGTGTTGATTCACTTGCTGACGATGACTGTGGACCCAAGCGACAACAGTTACATGCCCTCTTTAGTTGTAGTATCAGCTGGGGATTCTTTCACGGACATGACTGAGCTAGCGACGATAAGTATACGGAGCACAGCTACTGTCGTGCATCTCTTGTCAGACGTCAAAGAGGTCAGTACAATTGCTAGCGTATGTCTATTTCGAGAATCTCGCTATGTTCACAAGAATTTCTTTCCTTTCAGTATTACCAATACGTGGAGATAGCAATTAAACAATGTCGGAATGGAGGCATAGACTGCAGGGTGCATGCCTTGAACATCATCGGGAAACGCCGACCCGATCTTCCGCTCGCGCGATCCTTATCATTTTTATCGTCGGACTGCGAAGATGGAAAGGTAAGGGTCGCTAAATGGATGTCTAGACGGAGGCTTTCATGAGGTCTAGTGGTTAGGATTTCCTGGATTCTTGATTAGGAAACCTTTTTTTATTTTTTCCTCTGATATAAATCTACGAAGTAAAGACAGTGCGCGTAAGGAATTGTACACATACTACGTATCCTGAAAGGGGGGGGTCTCGAGAAATACCACTCAACGACTCAAGGGGCTAGGGGGCGGTCAAGGCCCGGGTACGTCATATTTTCAATATGTCTTAGAACTGCAGTTGCAGTAGGGCAGCTTGAGGAAGGTAGCGTATCGGAACCAGTCGCGGACAAAAGTGGATTCCGACCCGCTTGCACCCGGCCGGGTTAGAAAAGTCGGGCCGTGTAGCGAAACGCCGGTGAGGCTCTTCTTATTAGCGGAAGGCTACCGCGCCGGTTGCTGCCCGACGGTTACTCGCCATGGGGTAACCGGCGAAAAGTCGTTGCCTTGGCAATATCTATACGGTGGCGTGCTAATTCGTTTGCGTATGGAGTGCACGCTCAAGACTGTAGGTCCTCCTCTATGCAGCTCTGGCGCAGTCGGGTCTTTTGTCAGAGCCGCAGCAAATATGCGGTGAGGAAACTTGTTACCACCCTTGAAAGAACCAGGCTTTGTTCTTATTGCATAGGTTTGTCCTCGTCGGCAACAAGGCGTTGTGGCCGAGTGGTCAGCGTGTCCGCCTGTCAATCTCGCGGATCGGGTTCGATTCTTAGTTCCGCTGGATTTTTCTTTCTTTTTTTATCCGAGGTCTCGTCACGAAAGTACGCCTCCGAACACCGGCGTCAAACGTCTTCTGTCAGTGTCAGTGGCCAAGTGGTTAGCGTTGCTACGTTACCAGTGATGGTGTCTAGACACGGTTAGAGGCCCGTAGTTAAAATCTACGAATAAATTGCCGCGGGCAGCCTCGCAAAATCGCGGAGATCCTTGGAATCTGGCCGTACGGGTAACACCTCACTAGCCACGGAGCCGCTGAGAAGATACTTTACCTGACCTCAAATCTGACGAATTGCGCGTCAGGAGGCAGCCCCTCAAACACTCCATCCCGTAAGATCTGGGGAGATTTTTTTTCTTAAAGTTTGTTAATGCTTCTTGTGGCCTAAACCCGGGTATGTAGTATGTGCACGATCCGTAACATATTCCGATTACTCTTTCATTGTTGGCTATTCTCGTGATAATCCATTCTTTGTGCGTGGCTCCTATAACGATTTTCCATGCGACTATTTCGCAATGTTTCTTCTTGAAGATCGAACTTATTTTACCCTTATAATCGTTAAAAAAAATATTAAAAACGATTATTTCAATCAGATGGTCGGGCATGGTGTCAATCTTACGTGAAAGTTTGGTGTATTTTCAGGAAATCGTCGCTCAGAGTGGAGAAAGCAGGAATGCTATAGCTGCAGCGTCAACCAGTGGCTCCTCCTATCAGACAGAGGCTGGGAATAGTAGAGTTTACGTGTGGGGCCTTAACGACAAAGATCAGCTCGGTGGAATGAAAGGATCCAAAGTCAAACTGCCGGTCTACTCAGAGACGCTCTCGAATCTCTGTCCCGTGCATATCGCAGGAGGGTCAAAAACTTTATTTGTCGTGTCCGCTGACGGAAAGGTAAGAATTCGATCCGCGAACAGTGTTTGCTCTTACCTTTGCTATGAATTGCTGATGAATCGTTGTGCGCAGCTTTTCGCATGCGGAGAGGGCTCCAACGGACGCCTGGGTTTGGGCCACAGCAACAACGTCTCCTCACCGACGCAGCTCACATCGCTCAATCAGTATGTCATCAAGAAGGTCGCAGTGCACTCCGGAGGAAAACATGCTATGGCATTAACTGTTGACGGCAAGGTACAGTTTACCGTAGAGCTTGCGTTTCCTACCTCCCGTGATCAAACCTTGTTCAACCTTTTATTAAATTATCAGGAACAACTCGTAGGTAAAGTTAAGTGCCCTGTGTCTCGTTTCACTGTCGCTCCGCTGTGGTGTCATCAAGTCTAATGCCGCTAAGTTCGCAGCAGAAACTTCCGCCGACCGATCAGTTTGCGGCGTCGGACTTAAAGGTTGACATAAGATGGATAAGGTTGGATGAGATGGACGAGATGAACTCCGCTCGGAGTCACCACGCGAGGCGTACCACAAGAGCTCGTAAACGCCACGTTCAAAATTGATTATTTGGACCTAAGGACTCGTAGCCTGTTCTTCTTTTGCTAGCCTGATCAAAAGTTGACAATGCATTGTATTTTTTATTTTATTTTTAAAAGGAAAGCAGGTCTAGGTCTGAGTTTGCTGTTTGATTTTTCGCCCCGAAGGTGTTCTCGTGGGGAGAAGGAGAGGATGGTAAACTTGGACACGGCAATCGACTTTCCCTGGACAAGCCAAGAATTATCGAGAGCCTCCGCGCGAAGAGGATTCGGGACATCGCCTGCGGCTCCTCGCACTCGGCCGCGATTTCTTCCAACGGAGAGCTGTACACGTGGGGGCAAGGAGATTATGGACGACTGGGACATGGGGATACCGTTACCCAGCTCAAACCAAAATTGGTGAGTTTCGATTAATTACAAACTTTAAACTATGGAAATATTTTGTCCTAGCGAAGGTTACCTTAATAATGCGCCCTGAGTAGAAGGCCTCCATTCAGAGGGTGGCAAACCTTCTGCTGAGGAGTGGAATAAAGCAAGCAAAGATGGCGGCGGCTGCAGTCTGCCGATTCAAGATGAAAGTCGGTTCAAAAATGAGGAGCGTCGAACAACATGTAAAGCAACGTGTCACATCTTTAAGTACTTTTAAGAACAAACTCATGTTTGAGCAAGCAACAAATAACCAAATCGCTAACTGGATACCATGAAATATCGCAAGCGGCATCTAGCAGACGATCTGGCGATGGTCTGCAACCTCACTTTTTGAAAAATATTTTTTTTCCATCAAGATGCAAATTCTGTTTGGTAAACACTAAACGTAAATCTTTCGTAAAGTCATTTTATACCTCCCACACTATTATTTACTACATAATCGTGCTAATCAAGCCACATCGACTGTGTTCTTTGAGTGAATTGAGCTAGCAAAAGTTGGGGACAAATCAGAATGCCCTCATTGCCACCCTCTAACTGTAGGCCTCCCCTTTCTGAGCATACATTCTTTCATCTGTCCTCTACCGGTATCAATCCAGTTCACAGTTATTTTGCTCTCCCACGTGATCTAGTGGTTAGGATCTCTGGATTTTACCAAGGTTGCTCGGGTTTGATACCCGGTATGGATTCATCTTTTTATCTTTTCTCATTGCTTCCATTGAAGTATTTTTTCCTTTTTTTATGAGCGTTCGATTAATTTCCTCGTAATTTTAAATCTCAGTCAGCCCATCTGCCCACAAGCATTAATTAGTCGCAGACGTGCTTTAGATCCTTTCGGTCTAAAGCACTGTTTCGAGTTCCTAAAATAAGTGACCTTTGTAAATGTCTCCTTAATATGAACATTTTAGTACACTGACAATGAGACGCTTTTCTAGACACTCAATAAAAATTTCAGCTGCTGTCAAAAATTGACTGCATAAGTTGAAAGCTACACCTTGATGATTTTGTCACTTTTTTTTCATGGGCATTCTCTGTGTAAGGTACAAGTTCCAATGCAGATACAGGACTAATTAGTGTTAAGGATAAAAACTGTCTTTAAAGAGATTCTCATCCAATTTGGATATGTTTCCAGGTGAAGGCATTGTTGGACCATCACATCGTTGAGGTGGCGTGCGGAAGCCGTGACGCGCAGACTTTGGCGCTTTCCAGCGAGGGCATGGTGTTCTCGTGGGGGGACGGCGACTTCGGCAAGCTGGGCCGCGGCGGCTCCGACGGATGCCTCCTCCCCCGCAACGTGGAGCGCCTCAACGGCATGGCCGTCTGCCAGATCGAGTGCGGCGCTCAGTTTTCCTTAGCTCTCACCAAGTCAGGACAGGTAATAATGGTTCATTCAATTCAGATAGTTTTGAAGGTCCTAGTACTTTTTAACCTTATTTTCTGAACCTAACAAGGGAACCTCACCAAGTGTCCGCCTCCGATTTGTTTCAAATTTACGGGTGTGAAAGGGGATGGCAAGAAATGAGTTTTGAGACAAAAAAAAATAGCTGCTGAAGTTGATAACTACTATGTTCAAATTAGCGTTCAAAATTTAACGCAAATACCTTTTTTAGGTAGACCCGGAAAAATATCTTTCCTAATTGCAAATCAGAAAGTAGAGCCACTTTGGAGCGCAAATTTAAAGGATTTTTTGATATCTTGAACCGTTTTGGAGCTTTTGACATTTTATCGATCTTATTTAACATGTGGTAAAATAGGGGAAATTTTCATTATTTTTTACTTTTTGGCATCGCGGCCCTGAAAACGTGTTTCCTAGGTTATTCGGTTGTCGTATAAACGTGGAAACACCTGAACAAGGTAAAAAAAACACCTTTTTAGACCGCGATGCGGAAAAGTAAAAATCACTAAAATTTCCCCTATCTCACCAAATGTTAAATAAAATCGATAAAATGTCAATAGCTCCAAAACGGTTTAAGATATCACCCTTAAAATTTTCGTCCCAAAGAGACTCTACTTTTTGATTTTCAATTATGAAAGAATATTTTCCGGGTCTATCTAAAAAAGTCATTTGCGTTAAAATTTGAACGCTTATTTAAAGATAGTAGTTATCAACTTTAGCAGCTAATTTTTGTTTGAAAACTAATTCCTTGCCATCCCCTTTAACACCCGTAAATTTAAAACAAATCGGAGGCGGACACTTACTTGTTAGTGAGGTTCCCTTGTAAGTTCGCGTCACCTTTGGGGACCAAACTTCGCGCGCCCAATATGAATTAACGTAGCCTAATCTCATTGCGCTATTGTATTGTTTTCAAGGTGTGGACTTGGGGGAAAGGCGACTACTTTCGGCTTGGGCTCGGCTCCGACGCGCACATGCGATGGCCGACTTTAGTTGAGGCGCTGCAAGGCGAACGCGTCGTCCAGGTTGCCGTTGGCGCTCTTCATTGCTTAGTCGTTACTGATAAAGGACAGGTACGAAGTTTACCCCAGTGCAAAAGCTCGATGTATGGCTCTCTACGTGATATTCCGCATCACTGCCGTTCACTTTGCATCAAACCTCAAATAATTGTGATCTCCCAGGTTTACGGCTGGGGTGATAATGACCACGGCCAACAAGGCAATGGCTCAACTACAGTTCAGCGGAAACCGTCTCTAGTCCAAGGTTTACATGAGGTCCGCGTGGCCCGCGTCGCTTGTGGCTCCTCCCATTCGATTGCATGGGCCAGTGCAGACGCCCAATCTTGTGCTACCCAGGAACCAGTGTTGTTCGACTGGCCACGAGATCCTCTGGGCTGCTCTACTCTTGGTATGAAAAATGGGGCCGCGCCCCTTGTGTGAGAAATTGACACTCTTGTGTGGAGGGTATTGCACATTTCGCGTCCTGTACGCAGGTTTGCCTGATGTGCCCCCTCATATCATGTGGGACGTGACGTCGCCGTGCAAGCATTTGCATCTGCAATCTGCCAGTTCGAAGAACAGCGACGGTGCTTCCTCGCCAGGGTCTGGCTCCAAGTACAGGCCCTCCCTGTCGCGGATCCTCTTGTCGCTCGAGACGCCGGCCGCGAAACAACAGGCGCTCACGCACGTGCTTAACGCCCTGAAAATTCTCTATGCTAGGGACGCCATAATAGCTGCGCTGGAGCGGCAGCAACTGAAAGAGTGCTCCGCGACATCAGATTCAGGTCAGTGTTTAACCAATATTCGGCGCTCGAGCATTTTCAGCCCGAGAGGAGCGTAAATAATCATTAAAACCTCGTGTTTTCAGACTTTTCTTTAGCTGTCGAATGTCCTGAAAGCCCGATGGACAGTCTGAGTATTATAGGTTTACCAGAAGAAGTCGTCGACGGCGAAATTGCTCAAGGAGGTGGAGAAGCCCCAGCTACTCTGCCCGAAGCCGTTGCTCTGGTACGTTCAACGCAATCCTTTTTTCTGCTTAACTCGTTCCTTGCTCTAATACAACTCTTGTGTGCAGAGTTCTCATACCACGCCGTGCAGTGAGGACGGCCATCTTGTCGCTTTCCCATCCCTGTCGTCCTCCGCCAGTCTCTGTTCTCGCGCTTCTAAAATGTCTTCGAGCGCCATGAGTGTTATTGCCGCCACAGTCACGTCGAAAGCTCAGGTCAGTGGGAGAAATTGAGCGTCAAATGCGGATGCGAGCTCGCGGAGAGTGCTTGGCTTATGCTTGCTCGATTTTCAGATTGTCTGTGGACCCTTGGGATGCACTGAAGAGGCCGAGTTTCCCCAGCTCGACGTGATGTCTGCTCAGCTCGGCCAGGACGACGCCAGGGTCCTAGTCGACTTGTTGAAGTTAGCCGTGGCGGGACGAGCGGGCGATACTGCCAAAGGAACGCTCACTAATTTCTTTACGGGTACGCATAGCAGTAGTACTCCGTTGGACTACCTAACATCATGGCTTAGTTGTTAGATGCTCATATTGCCTGGTCCACCTTGATTCTCTCTTTTGAAGTGATCTGTTGTTCTGAAAACGACGATGTAGTTAGTTCCTTTTAGGTAGAGTTCACAAAGTAACCCGACCAAGACACCTTGCTTTCAAAGGAAAGCAACTGGGCAGGACTCCAGAGAAGGCAGTCGATAATGCTCAAAAGGCGCCTGTGGTGTGACACTCGTTTTTTGTTTCAGGTCTTGCTCAACTTAACTCTTCCGTCCGCGCAATGTTACTCGAATTGTGTGTTACTGAATTGGAGGACGTTGAAAGCAATTCTCATAATTTGAAGAGGACCCCTCAACCTGTCGTTCAAGAGAGTAGTCACCCTTACATAGACGATGTTAACCTTACTGGCCACGTACGGATACCAGGTAGGATTCTCAGCTCATATTCTCCCCTTAAAGTAGTAGAGTCGCTACCGGCCCGATCCGCGGGACGTGTTAAAAAAAAAAGTTGCTTCAAAACCCGAAACGTCGTAAGTTCTTTTGTAAAGTACAGAGAGTATATTTTCATTAAAGACCTAAAACTTCCCCCTGTGTGGCTTGCGCACGAGTTGAAGAGTTCCAAAATCACGCATAACGCAAATTTGATGAAAATATGGCCAAAACAAGCTTTTTAATGCTATTATCGTTATTTGGTCGGTGACAATTTTTATTTTTCAAAATTGAAAAGAGCTTACGTTAGATTTTGTTTTGAAGTCAATTCTAATCACTAAACGTAGCATAAACCTAAAAAATCATATAATCAAAGGCAAGACTGTGTGGTTTTTCATACGAACAATGTATGATCGTATCCTGTTTATTTGTAAATTAAGTTCGGTGACAGTGGGTTTTCAGATTCGGCGTGTCTTAAAAAGCATGCCACAAAGGCTTGAAGAGATTCTAATCATTCGACCAAGGTCGCTCCTACCACCTTAATCGAGTCGCTTAAGGATACTCTTCTGCGGCCGGCCCGATCCGCGGGACGGGTAAAAAAAAGTTACTCCAAATCCCACGTAAATTTTTGGGAGTGTTAAGG
>Ga0058701_10003252_pt1 | contig 12783 bp, 7 predicted proteins | sample AgamicOrMae_FD_97039 | JGI IMG/M metagenome (GOLD analysis project Ga0058701, IMG submission 97039) | Agave microbial communities from Guanajuato, Mexico - Or.Ma.e | ecosystem: Host-associated > Plants > Phyllosphere > Phylloplane/Leaf | place: Guanajuato, Mexico | collected 2012-06-04
GGTCTAAGTTCAGCTCAGCAGTATAATTTAGTATTTCAACAGGGATTTGTTCAGTGTTTAGATGTAGTGTTAGGTTTCGTTGGGTCTGACATTAGTTAGGTTATAGTTTGGGTTAGGTTTTGAGATGTTTGTTACAATATCGTTTTGTTATTTTAGGAGTTGTAATGATAGCTATAGTAGGATGAGACCATGTTTGGGTCAAGGTTAACTTAACTTTTGTTGGGAACTAGGTTATGTTAACTTAGGCTGTCGTAGAGTAGGTTAACTTAAGTCAGGTTCCTCTTTGGGTCAGACTTTCTTGTAGGTTGTGTTTGCTTCGTTAAGGTTAACCTAAGTTCGATTTTCTTTGGTTAGGTTTGTTAGGTTTACTTTGCTTAGGGTTACTTAGGTAAAGTTAGGTTACCTTTACATAGGCTACACGCTAAAAAAATAGTAGTGACACGTGTCGCAGTAGTGACCCAGAAAATTTACCCCTAAATAGTGAAAATTGAGCCACTAGTTTGCTAGTAGTGGATCATTTTTCATTATATAGGAAATGCATTTTTATATCTAAAGCAATTTTCACCGCGAAATTTTCAAGAGTGTAGATCCAGTTTTAATCCTTAAAGACTTCCCTAAATGATTTGTGCTCATTTCCACAAACGGTCCATTTCTTAAAGCGCGAGTGAATCATCTGGGACGGGGAACATCCCGGACGCGACAGTCGTAGCCTACATACTTGAGGCGCCAGCTGGGGGCCCTTGGGGCGCCTTGAGGCGTCGAGGCCTGCGTCGGCGACCCCCACTTGGGGATCCCCACCCGGGGAGCGGTCGAGATCTGGAGGGCGATGACTCGCGCGCTCCGCCCCGGCGCGGCGCTCCGCCGCCACCAAGGGCCCCGTCAGACGCCTTCTCTGCGGTGCTTGCGGCTAGATACGTTGGCGCCTGTCCGTCAGCGATACTTCTAGAATGCCCAGAAAAAATTCTTGGTGTCTAGTAGGTTTAGACCGAGAAGAAACTGCCGATGACTGGTGTTAAGCTTGATGTCTGGGGAGCACTAGCAACCTTGACCTAGGTTAATCCAATCAACTCTGTCTTTAACTACGTGGGTAGTGCATGTATTTTTCTAGTTAAACCGGTTTAACCTAGCTCCAGTTATGACACAGTTGACGTTTCTCGCCACGAGAAATTGTTTCAAGCACTCTCTGTCACTGAGACTTCGACCTCTTATCAATTTACTCTGCGATAGCAACGCTCTGTTTGTACATCTGAAATCCAAAGACTGTCAAATAGGCTGTCGATGATTTCAAGACCTTCCAACTTATCTTGATAACCCCACGTGGGAATGTGCTGATCTCTTAATTGGGAAGCTTGTATGTTCCAGAGGAAACATTAGAGGTGCGAAATTGAACCTTCCTGACATGTTCGAAACCCTTCCTCAACGACGTAGATAAGGTTACGTGTTCTAGTCTAGTCTCAGAAAACGTCCAGCAATACTCTTGAAATGACTCTTTCTTGCGTTTAAGTCTCCATGTACCGGTATCGAGGCGTGAGCATTCACTTCGTACAGTGGGTCACAAAAGTCATGTCCCCGATAAGAAATACATGGAAGCAGGGGTCATGACTTTTGTGGCCGACATTGTCGTTGTTTGATATTTGGAAAAAAATCCGCAAAAGTGACAAGTTTTATTTTTTGGTTACATATTTAAATCTGATAGAGATTTCCTTCAACTAGTCAGTGTTGTCGAAAATAGTGTTGTATTTCGAGCGGGGGGGCAATCGATAGCGCCAAAAACTACAAGCGCCAATGCCGCAAGCGCCAGTCCGTAACCACCAAACGAGAAAAGTCGCAAAAGCCAAAGTTCGTGTAGGTTAGGTCAAGTTAAGTTAGGTTGGATTAAGTTAGGTTAAGCTTGGTTAGGTTAGGTAAGTTTAGTATTGCGGTAGACCTTTGGCGTTTGCGACTTTTCTCGTTTGGCGGTTACGGATTGGCGCTTGCGGCGTTGGCGCTTGTGGTTTTTGGCGATAATGACACCTACCCGTCGAAAATAGTGCTGTATTTCGAGCGAGCTCATCTCCCTAAGACGGAATGGGTAATTTTTAGCATGGCTCCCATACGGCTGCACCGATCGATTGATTTCAGAAAAAGGTTGGCAGCACAATATTGAGCGCGGCCCGGCTTTGGAGCGGCGACGGCGACCGACCGACCCACATTCTGTGTCTCGTAATAATACTTCTCTCCGAGGCGGTCCGAGGCGGTGCGGCGTGGCGAGCGGGCGCCGCGCCGCTACCGAGCCGTGGCCTAAAGCCAGTCGACTTCAGGCGACTTCAGGCGACTTCAGTCGACAGTCGACTATCGACTATCGATCTGCACTCACACGTGAAAAGAGGCCAGTGCCAGTATGAGTCACACGACCGGCGAGCCGCCGAGCGCGGAGCGCCGAGCCGAGTGGCAACTGCCCCAGCTGATGCTGACCGGACCGTTCTGGACCGGGACGGGCCCATAGTGCCAGGGTGCCGTTAGCGCACCTCTACCCGGATGTCGCTCCTGACCTCTACTTCCGCTTCACTTCGTTTACAGCGCTAAATTTGGAAGTTTGGGTTAACGCACCTGTTTTAGGGAGTTCTTTTACCTGTTTTTGAGTGTGAAATTAAATCGGGCGTTACGTGTTTTGGTTACTTTTCAAGTTAGACCTAAGTTCAGCCTTATCATTCAAAAGGTCTCGGCGAGGGCTTTCCATTGATGTGGCTGAACATAGGTCCATCTTAAAAGATAAGCGAGCAATGCTTTTTTGGGTATTTTTCGAGAGAGACCTAAGTTTAGCTGTATCATTCAAAAGGACTTGGTGAGAGTTCCTCCTCCAGCAGTTCTATGAAAACTAGGAAGGTTTGTATAAACATATCTTCAAATTCTATGAAATCATGTTCAATGGAAATTAAAGTTTGTAGAATTTCCTGCAGTCCTATGGAAGGATGGTTCCTATAATCACCTCTGCAAATTCTACCGGAATTTGTTTTCTTTAGAAATTTGATTTTATCGAAATCCATAAAATTCTATAGAAACATGGCAAGTTCTCATGGGAACAACGCAATATCCTAAGCGTTACGATAGAATTTTTTCTATTTCGGTTAAAAAAATGTGATTCGATAGTACATTGAGATTTTTGATAGAATTTTGCAACAAGTGTCCATTGAAACTCTATAAAAAAATTGGGACTGGGAAGTTTTTGGAGAAAACAACATTTCCACCTTATTTTTCCTTTAGAAAAGTTTTCAAACTATCCAAACAGCCAATAAACAGCCTTAAACAGCCCTTGGCGTATTAAAAATAACCGTAGGTGCGCTAACCTGTAGTTCAACGCCCCGCGTAGGTAAGTCTACACGCCTACACTCAAAATATTCAGCATTTATAGCGAAATCTGGGATTCCACATCTCCAGGTCCTATCTCATCTCCCACGTGATGGAATATCCTTAACTCAACCCGCAGAATTTTCAGCAAAACCACTCGTGATCAAAAGTCAGGGATATCAAGTCCCTTCAAGGACTAAATTCGCTAAATGACCTAGATGGAACCTACGTACGAGCGGTGTACGTTCAAGAAGAGTGTGCTTAAGTGAAGCACAACCTAGCTTGATGTAGCTTCTATCCTCGGCGGCCGAAATTAAGTGACAAGTTTGAGTCAGGGCCTCCGCTCGGTGATAAAAGGTGGATGAGAACTAAGGGTGGATTCTGCTACAGTTGAAATGAAGAATGTAGAGACAATCATTGCGAAAATGGCCCCTTGTTGCGAAGAAGCGTGAAATGAGCCTCAAAGCCTCTGAGCAGGACTTGGGTTCCCCAGAGTTGCTCAGCGGTCCCTCCCCACTTCACGTGTTGAGCAACTTTCACCGCAGAGTAGCTACGGCAGCCTTCTTCGTACTTGCGGCGGGGCGAGAAGGATTCGGGTCCAATTCATAAGGCCCTGGCCGGCACGGCTCGGCCCGGACCGGACCGGCCCGCGATGTGCTCCGGTCTAGCACCGGAAGCGGGTGCTCGGGCCGGGCATGCCCGTTCCGGCCGGGCCGTCTTGGAGTCCCAGCGCCGGCGCCGGGGAAAGTTTCTACCTGTTTTCTACTCTGTGCCGGATATCAGCACGTGTCATTGGCGTAATGGACCAATTTTGATCAAGCGATGAAGGAATCCAGGTTATTTGCGAATTGGTCGGGTAGCTGTCATAAACGCCAAAAACCACAAGCGCCAATCCGTAACCGCCAAACGATAAAAGTCGCTAACGCCATAGGTCTTAACCGCAATACTAACCTTACCTAACCTAACTTAATCTAACCTAACCTAACTTAGCCTAACCTAGCCTAACTTGACCTAACCTAACCTATACGAACTTTGGCGTTTGCGACTTTTCTGGTTTGGCGCTTGTGGTTTTTGGCGCTATTGAATGCCCCCCAATTGGTCCACCTTGTCCACCAGTGCATCGACTAGGTCTATCGCGAATATACCGCATTCGTCACCCATTTTACGCGAATCATAACCTAAAATCTATTGGGCCTCTGCTTAATCTTATCACGCAAATCATACCTGTTTTACACTTATAATTTTTAACCCTCTACCGTCCAATGTTGCCGTTCGGAAACACAGTAGTTTATTTTAGAGGATCTTGTCAGTGCAGTATCATCACTATTTAAAAAATGTCACCCCTCTGGAAACCTAAATTTTAATAATTTAGGCATTTTCTGAAGCTTAAAAATTGCGTATTTTAATAGGAAAAATCCCTTCCATTTCTCTCAAGCTAATTTTACACCAAATACGTTGGGCTGTTATGGGTTTAATAAGTTATAAAGTATCTCGGATTTTAGGTTGCGTTCATGTGTTCAATGTCCTCCAATGTTACACATATATTTACTCTGAAGGGTGTTGCTAGATCCGACATGCATTAATATTGGGAGACTTGAACGCACGGAACCAACCCAATGCCTTTTAAATGGGAGGTGACTTGAACGCACGGAACCTAATACATTTTAAAGTGGGGCTATCGGGTCAATAGACACTCCCATTCTAAAAACTCGCCAGAAACTTACTCTATTGACGGCATGCTCTTAATTCGTATTTTTAGTCTTTCAAAATTACTGAAGGCATCGTTTTTAAGTTCATTTTTTAACCGTTCACAATGTTTCCTTTAAAAAGTTTTCCAACAGTTTTAATCTCTTTTCTTTGATTAAATCTCAAATACTTCGCAGTTCAAAATTCGGCGAATGGGAGGAAATCAGTGGAAAACACTAAACATAACATGTGTATCGTGAGACTTTGCGTAGTGTAACGCTGTGATGGTTTAATATATCATTATTACTTCTTTATTCGCTTGACCTGGAAGTTAATTATTGGAGTAATGATTGGGTTGCTCTAGGCACAGGATATTTTATGTTCAAACAGGTTACTTTAATTATGATAAGTGATGTAAGGTTATGATTTGTTATGTGCGACGTTTTGAGCTCGTATTCGCAGACATGCGGGCAACAGAGAAGGTGCGGTTTTAAAACTTTTTTTAAGGACATTTTAATATTCTTTCCGCGGAGGTACAAACGGAGTGAACCAGCCGGCGGGCGGATAACAATAAGACAAGCGACTTCAGCCACACGCAACTTTATGGGTACTTCCATGTCCAACGTGCTTTACAACGTCAACTTGTAAAAAGAACACAAAAAATACCCTAAAAAAAGGACAAGAAAATCGTCTAGATGACCTGTCTCACAAGCTTACACACTTGCAGCTACGCCGCACTCTAAATTTTGAAGGTTCCATTTTCAACCTTTTGGTTCAACCCCTGCGACGTTGAGCCGAGCGAAGCGAGGCACAAGCCACGTAACCTAACTTTACTTAACTTGGGGTTACCCAATAAAAGGGTTGCCAAGCCTGATGCCGCTTACCTCTCGGCGGCCGATATAGGGCCGCCGAGAAGTAAGCGGCATAAGGCTTAGCGACAGCCGAGCGGAGCGACAGCGAAGCGAGGCACAAGTGACTATTACTTATCTTGGTAAAAAGCTAGGGGCTTTGTTGTGATAGGTTAAGTTAGGTTAGATGCCTCCTCCATTGCTCCGCTTGATTTGACGACGGGAGATTGAACCAGAAGGTTAAAATTGCAGCCTTAGAAAATTAGGGTGCGGTTTTACTAACAAGTTAGGTTTTCTCCTATAAAGCTGGGTTTAGTATGTTAAGAGTTGTATCTTGAGGTTTGATTTGGTGAGGTTGGGTATGGTAAAGTCAGGTTTGGTAAAGTTGGGTTTGGGTCGTCAATCGTAAGGATGGTGAAATAAATTTAAATTATATTCGGCGCGTAGAGGAAAGATTCTGTAAAGTTTTCTTTTCCTTTTTTAAGGTTAGGTTTGTATGCCTTTGCGAGGTTAGTTTTTAAGAAATCCTGACATTTATTTCGATGTAGCCCATCCATTTCGTCCTCCTCTCCGATCAGCTGTTAAGAAGATAACTCAGCGATATATCATATACTGATCGACGTTGAGTTTTCGCCTAGTGACCCAGAAGAGAGCACATTACGTCCACTACAGTAAATTCGGTTGGAATAGGCAGTGTTTAAGAGAACGTCTTTTCCTGACGAATCCGCTACCTGCGCACTACTTCTATTTTCGTGGATCCGTTGCTCTGGTGTTCTGCACGCAAGGCAAGGGGAGACAAGCTGTTGCAAGCGAGCTGTTGCACATACACCACCATGTAGAACACGAACAACATGGAAAAAAAACTCGAAATTTTCTCTTTAAGACATTCATTCACCCGCCTTTATTTTTTCTAGAAAACAAATTCGTCCACACAGAAATAGCACCGATTTAGTACTCCATCTAAAAGGAAAGCGCTGAATGTCCTACGTACAGTGGGCCACAAAAGTCATGACCATTTCTTCCATGTATTTCTTATGGAGCAGGGGTCATGACTTTTGTGGCCCACTGTACATCGTAACGATCTCTTCTGCTTTGGCTCACTTGTCACATTAGTTAATGAAGGTTATGGAATAAGGTTAAATTGGGTCAGGCTTTCTTTCATTAGGTAAGATTACGATTTATCATTTTTGTCAAAGTCTCGGATTGCTTCACGCTGGCCATTTTAATGAATTTAAATCATGAAAAAAAAAAACCTTCTGGGTTGAAGGGCAAACAGTAAGCTTTGTTAAGATGCAGTGTAATTTTTTCTCTACCTTTCCATTTTAACCATAGATTATTACATGGCTATATACAGCAGTACCCTCGTTGAGATCTCATTGGGTTCAAGGCTATGTCACTAACCGTTAGGCCAGTGGCCTTACCCTAATTTCCAATTATTACAATTTATTCTTTTAAAACGAATGCAAACGAAATGCAAATTATATTCATGTATAATACTCCATTCCCCATGCCTTTGACTCGCACAAATCTTTCTACCTAACTTACTTTAAATTTGAATCAGTGGGAGGTCTCTTGAGATTCAGTGAAAATTCACTGAATTTCAGTCAATGGTAATGAAAAAAATTAGTGATACTATATCGACTGAAAAAATCAGTGAATTTTTACTGAATCTCAGAGAACTCCCACTGATTCAAATTAAGGGAGCGACAGCGGACCTGGGCTAAGGGCATCCAACCTGACCTATGTCAACCTTATCGCCTAGGTCCATATCATTCGTTTAAGATATTTTTGCCGCATGCTTCGATACCGCGTGGTTAGGCAATCGTCAACCTAGGTGAGGTTCTCATGTGAGTTACCTCCCAATCGATCTCCGACGATGTGCAAACTCAATGTATGGAAAACCTAAGCTTTAAAATTTTACAGTGTGATCCAGAATAGGTTCGAAATAGTTGTGCAGTGAAATATGAGAGGAATCGATGTAGTTCGTTGTACCTTTTCTAGTTCTTTATTCAGAACAGTTGCTCTGACATTTTTTGTTCCGAGTCTCTGATGCGACTTTGCTGCATTGTCAACCAGCCAAAAGAAGAACAAGTGTGGAGTGTATATAAGCTCATTTCCCGTGTTTCAAAAAGTTGCCAACGGATCCTTACCCATGCAAGCGCGGCGCACTTTTAAATTTGGAAAGATTCTTTTTGCAACTACAATGTTATGCTCTAAAAAAAGCTCTGGAATCATAGGTATGGCTAAGGAACCATGTCTCGACATTCCCGCCGCTAAGGCTCACTATAAATAGCCGAAAATTATGGACGAATACGAAAGAAAATCTCCAGAAAAGAGTTATAATTAGATCCGTGCTGCAACATTTTAAATCAGGTTTAACGCTGCAGTTTGCTTTTTTAATCCCTGAACAGGTTTGCTCCTACACATCCTGAACGGCGAAGATTCAATTTTTTTGTTCGTCGTATTACTAATTTTCGTCACGGAACCTCGCAGACCGATTGACACCGAAAACCTAATAAATGTAACATTACTGACTTGTTGGGGGCAGTTCCTAGCGCGAATATCCAAACGACGTATTATTTGCGATAGCAGAGTGAAGCGGTAGGGGAGCAAAGGGCACCTGATAAAAGCATTCGTATTTCGTTCATCGTTATATGTTATAAAAAAGGTTGGACCAGGATTGAGTACTAAAGCAGTGGTCCACATAAGTCATAAACCCTGCTTCCATGCATTTCTTATGGGAGCAGGGGTCTTTGTGACCCATTGCATCTAAAGTAGTAATAGGCTTTTTTCTCGAATCTCCAATATATTTCAGCACCGACTTTCATTTTCGATTTTTTTAAAAGTAACCCATAACAGCCTAAAGTATTTGGAGTCAAAAATTTAGCTGAATAGAAATTTGAAGTGCTTTTCCGATAAAATACGCAATTTTAAGCCTTCAAAAATGCCTAAATTATTAAATTTTAGGTTTCCAGAGGGGTGATATCTTTTGAATAGTGACAATACAGAACTAAAAAGATCCTCTAAAATATGGTTTTCTGTTTCCGGACGGTAGAACGAATCGCTGGGCGGTTGGGGTTTAACTTAAAAAGATCGTAATCTCTTAAAGATTTATCAGATACTAAGCCCCCAATATGTATACCCCGATGAAGCTACACCATGGTATCAATCTCTAAATAGCTCATCTCTAAAGTTTTGAGATAAGTGCAAGAATCATGTCGTTTGGTGTACTCACTTCTCAGTCAGAAATCGTCTCGTCTTGGCTCGCACTCTCTACGTACAGGTATCCAACACTAGAGCACCTTGTACCACTTCACTATCACCGTAGCACTGCAGCACTTATCACAAGATCGACGCGTCCAGCTCGTTGGGCTGAGCGATGCAGACTGACTCACTGACTGTAAGAGCGTTTCTCCCGGAGGTTTGGTCGTCCAGCGGCTACCCCCCCCCCCCTACCGGGCTGCCGGATACAGCTGGGCCGGAGCTATCAGCGTTGCATCCTTTGACCCCACGGATATCTCTCGGGGGTTTCACGGTACATGATTTCGTATGCGTACAGTACACGCCGGGATTGTTCACGGTGCGGATGAGTCAAAGAGGACACGGCCGCAGTAAGCTGCAAGGATGCGGAAGGTTGAATTCCCCAACTGGTATTTTATCTTCGCCGAGGAGAGCGTGGGTCAAAGCGCTAGACCTAACTATTAGGTGATAACCTAACCGTTTTTGGGATAGCTTTCGAAACGACCTGTCTTTAGCTTTACCAAACGAACGCACTTGGGGGGAGATAGGGTATTTGCTTCGTTTCCAGGAATGGAAACGCTGCTTAAAACTAAATGCCCAAAACAGGTATTTTCCTGTATTCTGTTAGTTTTTAAGGTTCCTCTTGATAAATACAGTATAACAGCACCTACGTAACCAAGTTTTGTATTCATAAGAAAGTGTAAAGGAAGGGAAAAGGAACTGACACTTGGTGTATCTTTTGCTAAACCCATTCTTTTTTAGTTATTAATTGAAGGACAAAAACTGATGGGAGGGTACATGGTTTTGCTCAAAAATGTTTCTCAGGATTCAATCTCATTTTTTTTCAGATTTGTCCTTTTAAACTGTAAAAAAAAATATTTGTTAAAATAATCGGAGCTGCTCTATCCACGTGAAACGTCGATTTAAAATGTATTAAATAGGTTGGTAGGTTTCCGCGCGAAGTCTCCGAAAATGTGTTCTAGTCCCATATGGAATGCATGTACGTGGACATCATGTTTTTCATCAAAGAGCGCACGTTACGTGGATATAATGTCCGTCTAAAATAAATCCCGGAGAGTCCTGTGAATCTAACTAAATTTATTTTCAGGAGTATTATAAAAATGGGTCTGTCTATTCACCTGATGGTATTTAAAAATACATTCAAGCCTTTTTACATGCGTTGAGGTCTCCCCAATCTTGCTGCGTTCTTATCATTTGCCGAACGTTAAAGTCTCTCAGTGTAAATGCATGTCGGGTATTAGCAAGTCAAAAAAATCTGCTTTAAATAGAGGGATGAGTTTGTAATTAATGACTATCTTGACATGCTTAGGAGTCTTGGGACCTGAACGTGAGTAAAGTAGGTTTATGGCGCACGACAGGTTGATTTAGCACGATTACACAAATTATCGACCTCCATCTAAGCGTGGCCATCATGACGAGCTACCGGTTGAGCCATTTTAATGCGCCAAAAATCGAAATTGCCCAATTATGCGTTTTCATCAGCACGAACGTAGAGCATCATAGCGTCACTAATCAAGTAACGTATCATTTTTCATCTTCGGTTTTGGCTTATTATTAAGGTTCATTTTAGGCTTAAAACCAGACTCATTACCAATATTTTCCAGCAAAAAAAGAAGTTTGCGCCTGAACTTTGGAAATATGTAAGTCATGCTCTGGGCTTAAAAGTGTACAAACGTATTTTTACTTAGTCGATGACTAAACCATAATGATGTAACATATTTGACAGGCCCCCTTAAACAAGTTTTCGAGCATTTCACTTATTCGTTCAATGAGATCTAGTTTCTCTCCCCAGCTTTTGGTTTACGCGGATGTCTATGTGTTCCGTTCAATTCATGAACCAAAACCATTTGAAAATTTGATGTACTAGCAGTCTCAATAGTATTGATCACTCCCACTTTTTCGAACTTCTGTAACTTTGGACCGGAAAGAGATAGAAAAAAACAGCCAGAATCACTTTGATATAGATCTCTTGAAGACCTAGCGAATTTATTCCGACGTATCTCCCTCTGTTTCAAAGTGACATAGGTCTCAAAAATTGGAGCGATCAATACTTTTGAGACTGCTAGTACTTAAAATTTACTGAAAATGGCCTGATGTGGATTTAGAGGTTCTTGTTGACGGTGGACTGATACTGTTTGTGGACCCATATTTCAGAGACGTCGCACTGAAACTGTCTGGTCATGATTGAATATGTGCGACCCCCCGCAGACTAAACTCTATCTCTTGTATTAACGACGTCCGACCCTTTCCTTAGGTTAACCAAACTGAGATTACCTATCGCTTTGCTTGGCTTTGAAGCGCGATGCTGCCTGGTAAACTAGAGTATCAGACGCCATCAGAATTATCTGCCGTTAGGTGAGGTTCATGTAGGAGTCTTTTGCCCCGCTCTCGTTCAACCGGGCTCTGCGACAAAAAGTGGAACACGAGAAAGAAAACGCCTTTTTTTACGAATAGTCATTGCGTTTCCGGTGAAGAATGGATACGCTCTTTGAAAGGTCTCAAGATTTATATAAAAGTGTCTCTTAAAAATGTCTAAAACGAGCGAAAGGTGGTACTTAGTTGTAAGTTAGACGCCCAGAGATGCCGTTCGGAAGCAGATACAATTATTTTAGGGGATCTTTCCAGTTCAGTATTGTCATAATTCAAAAAATATCACCGCTCTGAAAACGTGAAATTTCATAATTTAAGTATTTTCAAAAGCTTTAAATTACGTGTTCATATGGAAAAAATCCTTTCTATTTCTCTTAAGATAAATTGCACTCCAAATAAATACTTTGGGCTGTTATGGGCTAAAAATAATAACGGTTGCAAAAATACAATTGGAGAAGTATTATTCGATGCTCCTTTAAACTTTGTCACTTGGCATCGTGGATAAAATCCGTATGTTAATTCTATAGGTGTGATAAGGGTAGTGCATGAGTTCAAGACATTTTTTTAAAACTGATATTGGCCAACGTAAGCACTTCCGACGACCTAACTTATAGCGACACGAGAGGTAATACTTAACGTTACGTAGATACTTTCCACTTGCGTTCCGTAAGACATGGTGCCTGGTTTAGAACTCACGGCCTACGTAATAGGAGGTTGCGCCTAACTGTACGCGCGCTGACTCGTAGCGACATGGACCACTTATTTTTCTCCAATTTTCTTGTCTCCTTTTAAGGGTTATATCTACCGCTTAAATTTACGCCGTTTTCTTTGTCTCCAGGATCCGGTTCAGGGCATTCCGTTCGCGTCAGTGTAGATTACGGGCTTTCCGAATTGGAATGGAGCATTGCACAACGCACGGCTGCCTGTCACCGCCAAGGTAAGACAGATTGCTCATGGAAATCGACTGTGAGGAGGTAGGCAACCACACTGACACGCGAGTAGACTGAGTTGCCTATCGCCGTGTCAGGGGCTCATAAGAGATGGTTCCGAATTAACGCTTAGGTATTAAGTTAATATTGTGGCTCTTTTGATTGGCACGAGTCGTATATATGGTCTGGTATGATTCTCGCATCAGTTCGGAAAGGGTTTTAGTGCGGAAACTAAAATTGGGACACTATCCGCCCGTTATGTGCTTCGCTCCAGCCCATGAACAGACAAGTCAAAATTGGTATCATTGGATCATATCTATACCCTTATGCCTGGGAATGGACAACATATTCCTGTCCTACAC
>Ga0058701_10003253_pt1 | contig 12782 bp, 6 predicted proteins | sample AgamicOrMae_FD_97039 | JGI IMG/M metagenome (GOLD analysis project Ga0058701, IMG submission 97039) | Agave microbial communities from Guanajuato, Mexico - Or.Ma.e | ecosystem: Host-associated > Plants > Phyllosphere > Phylloplane/Leaf | place: Guanajuato, Mexico | collected 2012-06-04
CTTTTGGAAGGTGGAATTCTACCTCTTGTGTTACACCTTTAGTATACCATGAGAGTGAGGCCATACTCTCATGAGTATACATTAAACTAGGTACTGAATCTTACGGTGGCTAAGCTTGATGCCGCTTACTTCTTTAAAAAAAGTTAGTTCTATTCGCACGCCTATGTGAGGCTTGAACGCAGGGAAATCAACCTAATGCATTTTAAATGACAGGTGACTTGAACGCGTGGAAACCAAACTAATCAATTTCAAATGGGAGCGTGTAAATAGTCACTTCGAAAAAAATCAAACAAGTTTAGCATCAATTTTTTTAAGAGGCTGGTTTTAAAACTAGGCACACACTAGAAGATCTAAAATCAGCGATTGGAATAGACCCGTATCACAGCTACGCCTTGATTACTCGAACCCCCCTCGGTCCAAAATATCGAGGTTTTCGACCCTCCCCGTGATTCGTTTCCGCGGTAAAACGCTCAAGTGACAAGGATTTTACTTCGACTTATCGACAATTTAGAGATATCGAGGATCGATTGAATGTTAGGTTAAAATTAAGTTCATACTTTTTCGTTGTCAAACTAAAAACGAATATATTCCTAGTCCCTCGAAAGGGTTGTAAGGTTGGCGACAGTGGCGCAATGTAGCGGCGACAGAGCGCAACGCGACGGTTGGCAGCACTTGCGGAGCGGCAACTCGCCTGCATCTGTCTCCGTCCCTTCTCCCTTCCCTTTTTTAGTAGTTCAGTCTTGCGGCGGTAACGCTAGAGTGCGCATGTAGATCGTGGTTGCCATTGGCACTTGCGGAGTTCGTGTGTTTACCGTCCAGCTGATGACTATTTACACGCGTGCATCTGTGCACTCCTTTGTTCGGACACCTTATCAGTGCAATGAAAACAAGACATTTTGTCTATGGTGAGTCTCTTACTACCGACTATATGTAGCATGTGTGCGTTGAAATCTCCTGTTCTTATTCGCCCGACTTTGCGGTCATCTACGTGTGCGTTTGAAATCTCTACAGTATGCCCTCTCGACTGTTTGCCTCGATTTTGGTGGTTTATTTGCGTTTTAGTCTTCGATTATTTGCCCGATCAAAGACTGGTAAACTGGTGCGTTGAAGTCTCTCCACGATAATCCAGAACCAGAGCGTTGAAAAGTATTGCTTTAATATCATTAATCTCTAAATTACTCAAAGAAGTAGTATCGGCATTAAAATAAGGATCATTTCAAAATATCTACTTTTTTTGGTCATTAACTTATCATAATGTACAATCTCTCCGCATTTAGCTTGTGGTAATTAGGAGTATTCGATTAGACCAACAGTCTTTGATGTTCACTTATTTTCGGAGTTTCTTCAAATATATTAAGATAAAGTAGCGGTGTAACTATCTTAATGATGTTCTATTTTAATCAAGCGCAGTGTCGGTGTTTTCGTCAAAATAGTCGCGTTTCAAAAAACTCAAAAATATCGGCAGCTGTCAAGCGACGTAGGAACCAGTTTTCGTCATTTGGATAATGACCATAATTTCCGTTCTTTTTTTTTTCTTTTTCTCTCAAAAATTGTCCGCTTATGTACTCAAAGTAGGGATACGTTGGTTGAGAAACGCGAAAGCTGATGTTAAAGATAAAAGTAGTTTCTGTATACTTACGCGAATAGCTACGAGTATTTTATGGGCTTTGGTCTTCTAGGAGATTTTCTTCTTTACGTTTTATCCGACTAGGCTGTTTTCAACGCACTTGCAAATATTTACTTTCCCAAAAACCTCACCTCAATCTATGTTTTAGTGAAGCTTGACTTCAGCTTGTCCCTAAACCATTATTTAGTCGATTTCTGATTCAGATTTTTTTTTAAATTTCAGACATTATGAATATACATCCAAAATATTTATTCAGCATTTTCAAAACGGGTACTTTAATTCGCTGAGGTAACCTACAACATGTCATGTATGTATGTTTTGGATCACTCTAAATTTGAATCAGTGAGTGTCTCTGAGATTCAGTGAAAATTCACTGAATCTCAGTGACTCTCCCTGATTCAAAAGAGTTATTGCTCTCGATCTTGCTAATCCATAGGGGGCTTGTTTGACTAGGTTATCTTTCCCGGTTAAAAAGTCAACTGCCTTTAAATTAAATGAAGTGAAATCTGGCAACACTGCCTTGGGACGCACACCTTTGCGAGACTTGTTTTCTTAAAACGGCTGCGATTGTGAATAAAATCAGATCGCTGATTTCTACCGAGTTTTGGCGAGTAGACTCACATTTCGAGATGTAGAGTAATTACCGGTGTCTTGCCTGAGGGTAACTTTCGAATGCACCCGAGGTATATTAAGGTCGGCAAGCCTGTGGCGAAGATACAAACTCACAAAGCGGAAGATCAGACTTTGACCCGACCTTTTTGAATGTCAGACCGCGCCACGAAAAGGTCGCAAAACAAAATGCATCTATTTTTAGAGCAATCAGCGATTTGAACCTCCTCTGTTGAGAAAGGTTTCAACTTTAGGAATTGCTCAACAATCAAGGCCTAAGCCGACGATGTTTGAGAAATATCGGATATTACTGTAAAAATTGTCGTAATGAAATATGACAAGTTTTGGCAAGTCTCCACCAGTGGCTTATTAAGACAAAGGTATGACCGGTTTTCGCAGACCATCTTTCTGGTCTTTTTCTCTTCTGAATACGAAACAAAAACATCTTGTTTCTTTTTTTTTTGTTTGCTTAAGTTGGCTTGCCCAGGCTTGGTTCCCCGGGTTGAAGTATCCATAAAGTGTCCATAGTAATATCCATGCCGAAAAATACATTTACTTAAAAATACTCGAATGGACACCCATAGTTCATAGATATTGCATAGACTTGAATACCCATTTGTGTTTAATTTAATAGATGTATGATTCGGCATGGATATAGAATCGACACTTCAACCTAAGTTGTTTGGGCTTCTTTGAGTTGTTTTGTTAGGTTAGGTTAGCTAAAGTATGGTTTAGTAAGGCTTAGTTAGGTGGGTCTTGCGTATGTTATTGGTAGGGTTAAGTGCGTCTTTGGTAGGTTAGGTTCGGGTTTGAGCGCTTGGGTCTAGGTGGGGCGTTGTTATGGTCAAGGCGTTGCCTATATTTGGTGGGGGGGGGGGCAAAAGCCACAAGCGCCAGTCCGTAACCGCCAAACGAGAAAAGTCGCAAACTCCAAAGTTCGTATAGGTTAGGTTAGGTCAAGTTCGGTTAGGCTAAGTTAGGTTAGGTAAGGTTAGTATTGCAGTTAAGACCTTTGGCGTTTGCGACTTTTCTCGTTTGGCGGTTACGGATTGGCGCTTGCGGCGTTGGCGCTTATGACAGCTACCCTACTTGGTCATATCAGCTGTCAGATAAAGCTTTCTTAGGTTTGTCTTAAAATTAGCGGCATCAAACGGCGAACAACGAAGGAGATCACTCCGACACTGAATAGGTTTCAAAGCAAGGTAATGGATCGGCGGAAAAAGTTTAAGTACAAAGGCGAAACGGTCCTTTTCGTCACGACTCACTGAAGGTAAAGTCTAGACCAGAAGTCTAGAGGAATAACCCATTTGCGGAGGGCAAGGCTTTTACGGTGTTGAGTGTACCTGTACCTTGTGTTGTGGCGCTTCGCACTCAGCCGGCGCTCCGTCCGACAAAGGCGACCGACACGAAGTCGAGTGTCCGACACGGCAGACATTGGCTGCCCGACACGGAATCGAACTATCGTACCGCGAAAATCGCGCGTTTCTCTTTAAACGGCCTTAGGCAATCGAAAGGGGAGGAATGAAATAATGAACGCTGCGGGGGTCGACGACTTTTGACTTCGATTGTACTGCACTGTAAATCCCCGAGTTTGGATTTTTAACCCCTGAACCCATAACAGCCCAAAATATTTGGAGTGAAATTTAGCTTAAGAGAAACTGTTAGGATTTTTTTCTATCAAAGTACGCAATTTTAAGCTTCAGAAAATGCCGAAATAATTAAATTTCAGGTTTTCAGAGGGGTGATATTCTTTAAATTGTACCAATACTGGACTGAAACGACCCTCTAAAATATTTTTTCTGCTGCCGAACGGCATCGCTGGGCGGTAGTGGGTTAAGTTCCATGTTTCACTGCTAGGCTTTGTTAGCGTAGTGGAGGCGCAAGGCATGTTAACCTAGCTCAACTTAACCTTATTGTCAAGCCTGATATCGCTTACGTCTCGGTGGTCTTGGTCGTTTGCGAAGCGACGCACAAGGCTTCGTGACATGTCGTAGATTAACCTCTTATGTCGTAATAAAAAATTTAAGCAGGGTAAAACTAAGACGTAGAAAATGTTACTTTTTGAATTCGCAGTTTGAGGATGGGTGACGTATCTTAGGACGGCAAATCAAAATTCTGCTCAAAAGTGAAGGCGTGCGATTGTGCGCCTATCCTCTCATCATTTTTTTGAATTTTATTTAGTAAAATTTATGAATTGATTTTATTTGTATGCATCAAGTTTTAGAGCAATTAAAAAAGAGGACGTGTGTTTATCTTTACTGGTTGAAAAGTCATCAGCCTTAAAAAATTTGACAGAGTCGTGACTCGAAATCCGACAACACTGATGATACCCGACCCGACACCAAGGAGAGGTTTTCGTCGCCTCCTAGCGGTGCTTCTTGGAAACAGACGCATTAACCGTAGATACAATATATGTACCTAAATCTCAAATTATTATTTTTTTATTCAAAAGGATCGATCGAGAAACTCAAAAGTAAAATTTGTCTAAATAACGCGGATTTTACGGGAATAAGTAAGGTTATGTCTTATAATGTCAGATAAAGTAAGGTTAGGTTTGGTTCAGAAAGGATGAATCGGAATCGATGATGTTAGTGTTTTGTTATTATGGTTGGTTTGGATTGATAAGTTTTGGTATTTTTTAGAAATTATTCTTTTCTTGTCTACTGCTAAAAAATTTTGCGCAATTTTTTAGCCCGTTAATATCACTGTTTTTATCGAAAAATAGTCATCCGTGAGAGCCCCCCACCCTTCTCCCCCCACTCCCACCCCCTCCCTTCCCACAAACAAAGAAGAAACCGCCAAAAGTTTTTACAGGCGTAAAGTGAGGTTATGTCGGGTTTGGTCAAGTAAGGTTATGTTCCATATGGAGTCTATGGAGGACTAGGTGTACACTGCGTTTATCTGAGTTGTTAGATCAGATATTCGTTAACCCTTTTGTTTTACTTGCAGACAGACCTATCCTTTCTTTTCCTTAATAGCTTATTCCTCACCGAACGTGGGAGCCCTCAAGAACTTCCTCAGAAAAAAGCGGCAAAGTTTCCTCTCGCGTCAGTCAAAATTCATCGCGCATCTTTGAGACAGTCGCGACGACGGGACAGCTAACCATAATGTAACCGCAGCAGGTACCAGTTACAGCGTCTACATATGTAATGTTCCTACTGATTGATCCATCCCGGCAGGCGCATCCTCATGATTACACGGTAGTACCCGGTACCTACCTCAACCATTTCCATGCGGCCGACTGGAATAAAGACAAGGCTGTGGACGTAATAACTGAACAGTGCCCTCGCCTCGACGAGGCTCAGATGCATGGACACCTGTTCTTACAGCGGGAATCGTCCATAACTGGATGCAGTTGGGGAGGAGCTAGAGTATCGGTGTGGTTTCGAAGCATTGACCAGCCGCTTCGGCTGCGGTTTTGGGATTGCCTTTCGCGCCTCGAAACTTTGACTGACTATAGCATTGCGGGATTTCGACGGGAAATGGCGCCGTTTTTTCTTTTGATTATTTTAGTTTACTTGACCAAAATTTCGATAGGATACGATATTCTGTCGAAAATCACCTGAGTAGATTAAGAAAAGTAAGATCTGCTAGTCCCTGGGATAGCAAGTATTGGTAGGTAAAATTAGGCCAAAGAATATTAGGTTAACCCATAACAGCCCGAAGTATTTGGGGTGAATTTTAGCTTAAGAGAAATTCAAAGGATTTTTCCCATTAAATTGCCCAATTTTAAGCCTTGGAAAATGCCTAAATTATGAAATTTCAGGTTTCCAGAGGGGTGATATTTTTAAGAGGTAACAGTACTGAACTAAAAAGATCCTCTAAATAAATTTTATGCTTAAGAACGGCATCGCTGGGCGGTGTTTTAGGTAAATTTTAGTGAGAATTTTTTGAGACCGGAAGCATAGCTCCAGAAACGACGATTTCCTGAGCTTCCCAGGAAAAGAATACACGAGGCGGAAAAATTTGTATGTTTTCGCAATTTTAAGAATTGGCGGTTTTATTAGGTGGCCTGTTGCCTCAGGGCATGATAGGTGCTGTATTCTCCTGGGGGTGGGTAGGTGGGGAGTCTTGAAATTCGCGCTTGGCTGGAATCGGACAGCGTTGCCAACTTTCACGATTTCGTAATTTTTTATCACAATTAATTAACTTGAGAGTCGTCACAGGTAATTTACGATGTCGGGTATGTTTTGGATCGTGGATCGCTCTCCAGATTGACACTTAAAACATGGTATTAAGCATTAATTAATCACTAATGGTCAATACGTTAACCGCGTTCAAAAATAACGGTGTCACGAAATCTGGCAACAGTGGCGAGCAGTGCAGCGGAGCATACCGTAGAAATTACCGGTGATTTCAACCTGGAATGTTCATACAATACACATTTTAATGGGCGTTATGCTATACTGCTACACTTATGAGTTAACTCGTAGGTCTGAACTTTAAATGAGGAAAAACTTACTTCTTTAGGGATTGTTATGTATTTTTTTTAGCATCATTTTTTTCGAATTTTCAGTCGAAATTTTTATGATGAATTTTTAACGTTTAATGGATAGAAGTATTTAGGAGGAACTAAAAAATATGTTTGCCGTCGTTGATTTTTTTTTTCGTCGAATTTATCGCGTCAAAAAGTGGAATGTCAAATTTACGCCTTCCCCTCCAACCTGCCAGCCGCTAACTGCCCTCTCTCCCGGTCCTTTTAAAATCGACGAACAGAGCAACAGACTTCGGTTCTAATGTTTTTTAGTGTCCCTTAATCTGATCCAATCGTCAAAACATGAAGGTCTCCCCAAATAAATTTGGGCCAAAAATTTAAAAAAAAGCGTAGGGGTACCCCTTGCTTTTTTCCGAATTTTCAGTCGGAATTTTATTTGTTAATTTTTTAATGTTTGATGGTTGGAATGGTTTAAGGGGAACTAATAATTGCTTTTACCATCGGCTGATGCCCGCTTATTTCATGTATCCCTTCTAAATTAGGATTTAAAATCCTTACCCCAGAATTATCTGATCGCATGATTGAGCTTATTTCGCGGTCTTATTTTTTTTATTGCTGATATATTTTTTTTAAGCAATGTACACTTTTGTGTAAATTTAGCCCTAATTACCAATTGGATGTAATACTCTCACGATTCCTCTCTTTCCAAAATATCCGGTTTGTTGGGACCCAGAAAAGCAAGCTAACCATTTCACGCCGTTGAAACACGAATGACAAGAATCTGGTCGCTCACAGCCAATATATTTTTGTTGGGTGGTGCTAATTACCCGACGTGCAGTCAATAAAGGGAGACTGGAGCGCACGTAACATTTTAAATGGGAGGTGACTTGAACGCATGGAGCCCAACGTAATATATTTTATATGGGGCAGTCGGGTCAATAGACACTCCCTTTTTTAAATACACATAGCCTTGAATTGTTTTTAAAAGGTCGCTTTTGGGTCACGGTTAGAAAATGTTTCTTTTTTTCTTTTTTTCTGGCTAAAATGTCACTTAAGTCACTTTTTGGAGATGAAGTTGACTGGCAGCCCTGTAATTCATCCGTTTCATAGGCCATATTTATATCGAGTTGAGCTTAACCCACTACCGCCCAGCGATGCCGTTCGGAAACAGAAAAATGTATTTTAGAGAATCTTTTCAGTTCATTGTCACAATTCAAAATAATATCACCCCCCTGGAAACCTGAAATCTAATTATTTAGGCATTTTCCTAAGCTTAAAGTTGCGTATTTTAGTGGAAAAGAACCTTTCAATTTCTCTTAAGCTAGATTTCTTCATTCCAAATACTTTCGGCTGTTATGGGTTATTCCACTACCACCCCGCGATGCCATTCGGAGACAGAAAAAAATATTTTTAGAGGATCTTTTCAGTTCAGTATTATCACAATTCAAAAAATAACCCCCCCAGAAAACCTGATATTTAATTATTTAGGCATTTTCCAAAGCTTAAAATTGCGTATTTCAGTGTAAAAAATCCTTCCAATTTCTCTTAAGCTGAATTCCACTCCAAATACTTTCGGCTGTTATGGGTTAAATCATTATTCGGAAGTATGAAAAAGTTAGCTGCACCGATGCAACAGGCTCAGTTTGAGTTGCGTGTGTATCTAGTCCCGGTTCGTTTCCCCTCTGATTTCGCATGTAATATTTTTGTTGCCTGTATACCAAACGCGTTGTAGGTACGTTTCACGAATCGTGTTGTGTATCCATGTTAGAAGCGGCGCCTTAAGGCTGCCGGCTCCGCCGCCAAGTCGTGTTTATACGAACGGCTCTCCGAGGTGCCGTTTCCCGCGGTCCCCGATGTGCGTGTTCCGTTACGCACCTCAAATGTGACAAACACCGCCTATGGGATCAGCAAACAAGTGATATATTTAACAAACATAAATCGCAGCCTACAAAGTTGACTTGGTTCCTGTAAATAAGGACGGGCCCTAGGTCACTCCTAACCCATAGCAGCCCAAAGTATTTGGAAATCTAGGTTTGGAGAAATTGGAGGGATTTTTACCACCAAAATACGCAATTTTAAGCTTTGGAAAATGACTAAATAATTAAATTTCAGATTTTCAGGGGGGTTTTATTTTTTGAATAGTGATACTGAACTGAAAAGATCCTCTAAAAATATTTTTTTCTGTTTCCGAATGGCATCGCTGGGTGGTGGTGGGTTAACCCATATCAGCCCGAAGTATTTGGAAATCTAGCTTAAGAGAAATTGGAAGGATTTTTCCACTAAAATACGCAATTTTAAGCTTTGGAAAATGCCTAAATAATTAAATTTCAGGTTTTCAGAGGGGTTTTATTTTTTGAATTGTGACAATACTGAATTGAAAAGATCCTCTAAAAATATTTTTTCTGTTTCCGAGCGGCATCGCCGGGCGTAGAGAGTTAATCTACGGTTTCGTTGCCAGCTTACGATGAGACTTGATCAAACTGCTATTAGCGTATTTTCGCATTTTTTTGGATGTGTCTATTCATCCGACTGCCCCATTTAAAATGTATTAGGTTGGGTTCCTTGCGTTGAAGTCGCCCTATATTAATGCATGTCGGGTCAATAGCAACACCTTTTTTTGTGGGTAGGCTACCGGTATAGTGTAGTGACCTGAAGCAGAGAGTTTGGTCCACAGAATGAGAGCAGACGGACACCCACACATTTTCACCCCCCCTCCCTTCCTCCTTATGACCATTCCACTCTCTAAGCCGCGTCCTGCGTCCTGTGTTAATTGGTATTAACGCCCTTCGCCTTCCCGCCAGTTCCGAAACTAGGATAAGTGCTACCAACCTGCGAAACATAGACAACACAACGAAAACAGGTCAATCACAGTAACGGCTAACTTTCCGGTTTACCTAGGCTACCAACTTCACCAACAGAAAATTGCCTCATTAGGTGAATTAAACGTACATTTTAAGAACTCTCGGTTTTTTCTTAATTTTGTACTCCGCGTTTTTATTAGAACTATACTTTGGCAACTTTCGCAACTTTCTTCATAGGTACAGTAAATTGTTCTGATTCTTTTATTAATCCAGAAATCTGGAGCAGATTACGATAACTTATGTGGGTCTTTTCCGACAAAATTTCCTCTGAAAATTTAATATTGGAAATAATTTTGTTCCGTGAATTAAACTAACGTCCACATTTAACCGCCCCCCCCTTTTTTTCTTTTTTGAAGTGGCTATTTATTTTCGGTTCGTTCAAAATTCAAGCCTTTTTTTATGTGCGTTGAAGTGTCTCTTCCATAAAAATGCGTTCTTGTCTTTTGCCCGAGCAATGAAGTCTCCAATTTTAATGGTACATGGTCGGGTAAATACCGGTAGACGTAACCATTTTTTTTCGTATATTTTTTTTAGATGCCGCTTGCCTCTCAGTCAGTGACATAAAACTACCACGGAGAAGTGGCATTACTAGACTTTGCAATAATAGGTAAACTTGCTCTCCGCGTCGCTCCGCTTACAAGTTATCGGAAATAGGTTAAGTTAGCTATGGTGCCCTGTGCCTCGATCCGCTATCGCTCCTCTCAGCTTCTTGACAAGGATCGGAACATCAGATAATGCCACCCGAGAAAATGACAGTGCAGTAGGGCCAGCGAATCCCATGCGTGCATCCACCAGACGATGCTACCAGAAACAAAACAAAGTCGGCAACTGTTTCTCTCGTTTCTCTCTCTTTCACTCCCTCCTCTTCGCATAGCGCCTCCTCTCTCCGACTGCAGTATGACCCAATACCTTCTCCGCGAACATTATCAGTGTGTGTTGTGTGGAGCTTGTGTGAATTGCGGTGTGCATCGGCGGATTGCAGCCAAGTTGTGGAGTTTACTCCTCATCTCGTGTGGACTTTACTTTTTACTCGTTTCCTGTGGACTGAAATTTGGATGTGCTGGCTTGAGGATTCCGGCCAGCATGATTTTCGCGTGTTTTGCCGGGTTTAAATCCCGCCGCAAGAAAGGTCACAAGAGATTTTACGGTAACAGTATTATTTGGTTTGTTGTATGCCTTCTAGTTAAGACTCTCAACTGCACTTATTACGACTCGAAAATTATGCACTTCGAAATCAAGTTTGACCTAAGAATCAAGTAATGCTTTAGACCCATTTGACTGGACTGAGTTCGATAGACGTGTATGAAACTCTCGTTTGATGTTTATTCTTTTGCGAAGAGCCAAAATAATCCGATCAAAGGAAGTGAGCCATTTGTTTCTCTTCTCACACTGTTTCGTGTTACCGCATACACTCGCCTAATTCTACTCAAAAGATCCATAGTTTGGTGCGCTTTCTTGTAACCATTTTTGGGGCATTGGGAAAGCAGTTTAACTTGCGCTTTGCTTCGAAGAACCCAGCTTAAGTTAGCCTGCATCATGGAAGCTTTTTGAATACCTCAAACAAATGTTATTGTCTAATGTTTGCTAGTTTGGCTGCTGTCACAGGCTAGCTGATTGTTCTTGGCTGAAGGATATTTTGACGCTAGCTAAACTTGAGCCAGGTCATTTTAGAATTAGTTTTAATTGCGCTCCAGTTTTATCAAAGCTTGGTTATTTGGGAATTAGTTGAACTCAAGGAATGCTATTTCAGCGCAAGTTGACTCACGCTTGGTAATTTTTGGGTTACGTTAACTGGAGCTAGTCGGGTAAATTAGTAAAATGCGGCATTAAAAAAATAAAATAAAAACGTTTAAAACAAGATGTCATCGGAAAACGGAGCTGCTGATGTCCATTTTGTTGTGTTTGGCTCGGTTCCACTGTGCGACCGAATGAGTCCCGTTCAGAATCGGAATGACCGTGCATGTAATTGTGCTTAATGTGTAATTAATTAATATAAATAATGAAACAATACTTTAGTATTTAGTGTTGAAGTTTACATGTCTTTAAACGCGTGGGACAACTGTTTTTTTTTATTTTTTTTTACAAAGTAAATCTACAGAGTTCGAAATTTTCGACGCCTGCTTCGTACAGCGGTCTCTTAACGTTGAATATTCATTCATTCTGGTTCTAAAAAAGGTATTCTCTTTTTTGAAATGACGCCAGCTTCCGTTTTGAGGCATTACAAAACTAAACACTGATGTTTTCTTTAAAAACGAATTTGGGTCAAGGAAGTGTTCAAAAGTTTCATCGTCCTACTTTTGAGCCACTGTTTTTGGAACTAAATGAATCTCTCTTTAATTCTATTTTAATATAAATTTTCTAAAAAAAAAACAAGAAAAAACAAGTTTTACAAGATAATTTACCGTAATGAGTTATTTAAAAGAAGTTTACGAAAGTTAGAGTCGGAACAAGACACATTTTCACGCAAACGTTTGTGGTGTAATTTTTCCCTCTCACCAGCACCATATCTTTTTGTCGAATTTTTGTTTTTACGTTTCTTTTCTTTAACAGTGATGTTCAAACCACCGATTTGGAGGCACGGAGTGAATTTCACTCGAAAGTTTCGATTGATTAACGAGTCATCGGATAATACAGGATGTGTGTAGGAAGTCATGAGTGCTGCCTTGTAGTTGTGTAATTTGGGATGCACTCCGCAGTTGTGACGGAGCCATGCTTAAGTTTTCCAACCAAGTATCGTAACATCAGAAGGAATAATTAAAGTGAAACTAAAATACCTACCTAATTATGTGGGAAATTGTAATCAATTTATAAGCTCTCACGATTCAATCATCACCGTTAGGATCACTGACCTGAGAAATCTCCGTGAGATATCAGTTAAACATAATTGCGGTGTATCCGACAAAAATGCATTTTATCCGATTCGAATGCATTGCACACAATGCGAGGCACAATTTCGGCTATTTCGAAGTGTTTGGTTTAGTACAGGCTGGGTCAAGCTGAGGGAGATTTTTTTTCCGATATGCTTTCTCTTAGACTCACCGACAGATATTTTTGAGTTATGGTGCACTGTTGGTACCAACCTTGAAGAGCAAAGCATCATAAACTAAAAATAATTTTATTGTTGGAGTTTCAATTTATCGGATTGAAAATATCGGGTATATCATAACCGCCAAAAACCACAAGCGCCAACGCCGCAAGCGCCAATCCGTAACCGCCAAACGAGGAAAGTCGCAAACGCCAAAGGTCTTAA
>Ga0058701_10003254_pt1 | contig 12781 bp, 8 predicted proteins | sample AgamicOrMae_FD_97039 | JGI IMG/M metagenome (GOLD analysis project Ga0058701, IMG submission 97039) | Agave microbial communities from Guanajuato, Mexico - Or.Ma.e | ecosystem: Host-associated > Plants > Phyllosphere > Phylloplane/Leaf | place: Guanajuato, Mexico | collected 2012-06-04
ATCGTTCGATCTTCAAGAGATCTATGAATTTGATTTTAGCTTTTTTGTCGTATCTCGCTTCGTTCCAAAGTTACGGAAGTTTAAAAAAATTGGAGCGCGCAATACATAATTGACTGATGGTACGTGTTTTGGCAATTTCACAAGACAGACTTATGTCCAGCCACATCCATTGTAAGCGCTCGGTAGAACCGTCTAAATCATATGGCTGAAAAGAGGCCTATCTTGAAAAATAATTTAAATACATACTACCCTCATATTATTTTCGCACTCAATGAAAGGTAAGAACTCCCTACAATCGGTGTTTCTTTTTTACTATGATCATCTTATGAAAAAAAGATCCGAAGGTATTTCTCTCCAAAGGTATTCGTAGTATTTTTGAATGTAAAAGAGATTCACTCGCTTCGAGCGTATTCCCTCTTGTTAGGTGTGTTTAGCCAGCCACACATTGAACACAAAATTGTTTACTCGCATTCAAATCGATTACGTTCCAGAAGTATAAAAAAATCCGTAAAAAATGAACAAGTATTAAAGCCAACGAATTACGATCAATCTTACTAAGTTCTTAAGCACAGCAGTGTCCAGGTTGCCAGCTACCTGCTATAAGCCCACCACCGGCCACGTCGTTCTTTATTCACATGTCAGATCTCAGTGCTTTCCTTACGTCGAACATGATATAACTGTCGACTTAATAGCTCATGCCATATTCCATCACGACAGGCCCTGTTCTATTAGAATTCGTAATGTATACACTCCTTCATTTCTTTCTCTATACGAGACAGTCGTGAGTGACTCGAGCTCCTCTAGTAAGTCACGCTCACTTTGATACAACACACAAGACCTATCGCTGCCGGCAACTGAAATATCAATGATCTATCTTGCGGATTATCGGTCCATTGTCAAAACGATCTTTATGGCCAATTTTCTTTCACTCGAGAATAAAAAAAGCTCAACAGGAACCAGTTTGTTTGTTGATTTCCACGATAACACCAAGACGCTTTCAATTCAACTTTGAGTTGTGATTCGCGATGATCAATACTAGCTTTCGACGACATAATGAATAGCTGTTAAAATAATTTCATGGCAACAGCTATCGGGATCTAGGCTTTCGAAGGCAAATCACATTGACTTTCTTTCTTGGGAAAATACTGTATCAAGGATAATAACACTGTACGGTCATCTATTTTTAGATAACTTTTTAGAAACTTTACTCTGTTACAGAATGGATTACAGATCACAAGGTACCGAAGGAAAGTCATGGCTAGAAGGAGTGTTTCTTTTTTGTAAATTGAAGAAATCAAGTCGCATTTTAGAACGTTACGGTTTAAACTGTCACGTTCTTTTTTTTAAAAAAAAAACTGTTACGGTTTCACGAAGATAGACTTGCGGTCGCTTTTCGGCGGAGAAAGTGAAAAAAAAGTACTGGAAAGATATACCTTAAACAAGCGCCACCGGTGACAAGAATGCCTTTCATAAGACGTACCTGCAACAAGAGAAGAACTGACTTAGAAACAATCAGAGAAAAATAGACCTACAGCATCACAATAGAAATATTGCGGCGTTGCAAGGGACGCCTAGATGAGCTAGAGAGCGTTGGTTTACGACACTTCTCCCTGAAGACAAAAAGTATAGACTAAGTATTGAATTATGCATACTATATTATCGCAATCGTCAATAACTTTCGTATACTTTTTGTCCGGCAAACTTATAAAAATAACCTAAAATGCATGGCGTTATGAAAACCGCAAAAATGACACATTTTTCAAGATTACACGGATAAAAGCACACGCGCGTCAAGCACGATAGCGCATACTTTGAAAAGTAAGCGCTAACAGGTTTACTGACCGTTAGGTTTACATACGTTAGATGTACATAATTTAGGTTCACATACGTTAGGTTTACGTACGTTGGGTTCACATACGTTAGGCAGGATGCCCGGCACCGTTCGGTTTGGCGATGAAAGTGGAACTCAGAAGGTGGGAGACTTTAATTTCAAATCTACAGTGTGTAATCTGGATTTCGTTGTGCGGAGTGGCAGAGCAGTCTGTGAGTTTGAAAACAAATTTGCAGCTGGTCCTCTGAATTACCGATACGAAACTGAAACCTCGCGGGGAACAGGCTTCTCTAACTTGGCAACAACCACACAACTTTTGAGCTGAATTGACAAGTGCAGGTGTGTGTTGCCTCTCGCAAACAACGCCGCATAACGAGTTGACGTACCATTGATTAGTTTCATAACTATCCAAAAAGGAAGGAAACTTAAACTACAAGAGTCAAGATAAACACGTCGTCCAAGTCGGATGGAATATAACAAAACTGACATCATTTTCTACATGACAAATGTCGAAAATTGAGCGTTTTAAATGAAATTTCAGGACGTTTTCAACTCAACTTTTAAGACATTGATCGGCATTCTGCGGTAACGCCGGTAAGTCTGTCATTGGCGTAACGGTGGCCGTACTTCCAATTTTATCTCCGGCCTGCAGAATTATTTACCTCGGAACTATTTTTACGACCTGACCTGTTACGCTTTGACTTGGAAAGTACGACAAACCCGATGATATTACGACCTTCGCCGATTCTGTAACATCGATCCTGTATCTACGCATGACGATAAAAAAGAGAGAGAAAAAAAGTTAGGATTTGCTGAAAATAGTCCTGTGAAGTAATTCATTGGCACCTCGGAAGTTTCCAGGATCAGGTAATCTGACATTCGGTTACTGTTGTACGGACATCTGCCGGTTTCACACTGACCGATCGGTGGCTTACACATCTTGATAATTAATTCGAAGTTTTGTGCTTGAGCTGAATGGGTTCGTCTCTTCCAATGCCACTTATAACGGCAGGTCTCGATCAGCATAAACTTTACTGAGAAAAACGTCGTCGAGTCCTGGTAAATCATGACTACTTTTCTTCGTATGACCAATCATCTATGCTGGAGAGACTCCAACAGAAATATCAATACCCTGCACACAGGCTTTCTTGCCCCCAAAACCAATATTCCTCTGCCTACCCGAAAACTTCCGTAGGTCGATATCGCCAAGTTGTTCCCAAGGGTAACTAGCGCGGCGTACTCCATAACCTTTTGTTCCCATAAGGGGGTTAAGGAGATTGTGGAGATTTACTACAGCGCCTTAGCGGCTCTACGCAAGTACCTACAAGACTAGTGTACATGCTTCGGAGAGCTGTGCCATGCAGTATACGATGCCCAATTTGAATTAAGTCCTATTGAATCTTCGATGAGAACCGTAGGTTTATTGCATTGATTGAAAAGACTCGTATTTCTTCCCAGGGATCCACTGTACAATTGAAAGCCTGACTTTACCAGCTCGTATGTTTCAATTACAGTTCCGAGTGGAGGTGTGAACAAGGCACATAGTATAATCCAACTCTTTAAATTTGAATCTCAGAGACTCTCACTGATTCTTGAGAGTGAACGGTCATCACAAGTCTGATGTTTACTTGTCGGCGGCAGTTATAACCACCTAGAAGTGTTTCATCAAGCTAGACGACAGCCGAGCAGAGCGGCAAGAGAGCAAGACACAGGGCACTTCCACGAGAAAAGATAATGGACCAAGGTACACGGAACTTAACCTAAGATACGTGCACTAACCCACGTGATAAGATTTCGTTAATCCTCATGATGAAATAAAATTAGAACAAAGGATGGTCACAGAAGTGAAAATTTCAACCTTCGAATCTTTGAGTGTGAAGGTAAACTTTAAGAATGTCGCTTCAGTGATTCTGCTTTTGGATTTTTCATGAAACGGATGATGGAAGGAAATGTTTGTGTAAGGTTAGTGACTTAAAATTGTGGGAAACGAAAATCAATCTTAGTGCACCTGCGGAACAAGAGCAACTTATGTAATCACCCGGAGTACGTGATTCCAGAGCAAGATGACTTCCTCTCGTCCATTTTCAAGATGAGAGCGCGACCGGCGACCGCACCACAGACCACTACCATATACCGCTCCTAATTACGAAAATAGTAGAGCGCTGGAAGGGAGCTAGCAACGGCGCAGGTAGAAGTGACAGAAGCGTTTGTTCGGAGTGTACTCAAGCACGGACCCCACTTGTGCCTATATTTGCTCGTCCCATGGAAAGAATGAAACATGTCTATAAACAATGCACCTTAAAAGGCGGCGCCTTACTGCGTTACTAAAACGCTTGCTTTCAATGCTAATGTTTACCCTCCTCGATCCTGTGAGAAGAGAGCCAGAGCTAGCCGGTAGCACTCTCTCGCTTCTCGCGCTCTCATCGAAGCAACGCGACCATCTCGTCAAATGACACCATCGTGACACCGACCATTTCATACGCAATTTCATCGCAGAACCACAACGATTTCATTTGGAAACCTGATATAAATATGCCATTGAATGAGCGAAGGCTTCGTGTTTTGATAACAAGCATCTTAAGCGGCGACATTTTTTTGTGAGTTGTTTCCGTCAGGAAAGTACCAAGTCAAATTTTGCACGAAAAGATCGAAGAAAGTCCATCATTCAGAGATGACAGGCTGTTATCGAGAAGCATCCCTAATTAATGAAGTTACAATGAAGCAATCATCATTAAAGTTTGTCAAGTGCGACGTCTTCTCGGATATCAGCGACTGCAGCGACTGCAAACTCAATAAGATGTATTCATCAAACGACAAAAGGGTCAACTGGCGAGACCTTCGTTCGCCGCATTGCATCGTGGGGCACTGGACCGAAATATCAGAGCCACTATATCCTCCTTCTCCGCTAAAGACCCATTGTAGTTTTGTCGTGGCATGACCCCCGAGAGATTTATTGTCTGGAAGAGCGCCGAGGAATCTATTTGAAATATGTAAACAACAAACAGCAATTACTTGCAGTTTCATTAACGGATCTGAGCGAATGATGAAGGAGCAATGCAGGCCGGAGTGCAGATAGGTCGTGCCGAGAAGGAACTCGGTTCATCTCCATTACCTATGGCGGTCCGTCTGTCCAGTAGCAGTCCACCGACTTTTATTTGCAGACCGTGACCGCTGCGCCGGGCCTCTCAAATGGTATGCAAACAAATTACACAGGCATTGACAGCTCTCAAGTAGAGGGAGTGCTGGGAACATCACTTTAGATGGGAACGTAGCCTACATGAGGGACTCGCATGCTTGTATGTCAATTTAATACGGGCGTTCGTCCTTTGATGCAGTGGAGTGCTTTGGGCTCACAAAACTCGGCGCAAGCTACACCACACTCTATCTCGAGGGCTCACGGTTCGAAAAAAGGTCGACCGGATGTACAATTTCATGGACGATTTTTGGCTGGATCTTTTCACCAACATTGACAAGATCCGAGCAAATCATTGAGCTATCAGTAGGCTAGTATTCATGTCGCAGGCCTCGATCGAAGCGTCCAAAACATGAGATAAGAGTCATTGAATCGTTAAGCACATTTTCGTGCCGCACGCGAACGGGTCCACGGACCTCAAACACAGCTGTGTTCATCAGCAGTGAACCCCTCAACGGCGTGGTGCTACGAGCGTTCTGTCACCTGAACGCTGATCCGGTGCAACCACCGACTGCCCGGATTTGCTAATTTTGCGCTTGCCTTTCTGGTCACGTCGCTATACCTTCCTCCCTTTCCCGCCCTATCATTACTCTCTCGCTCTCCCTGCCAGGGTGACACATCGTCTCTCAAAAACCAGGACGCTCCTCATGTGGAGACAACGTCGCGAAGACGATTAAGTGCCTGACGGCTTTGCCAGACTACAAAACTGCGTCGTTACCACGCAAAAGATAGCCGTCCAGGCTGGCGGGATTTTCCACGTGATTGGGTTGGATTCGGTGGGTCATCGCTGAGTGCTAGGCTGGAGATGGGCTACTGCGAACAGGTCAAGAGGGTAGGGGGTCTGTGATTGAACTAGGAGAGTTCCCCGATTAACTTGAAACTTGACGAGGTTGTTTCCGAGGTCATTGGCGGAGTGGCCGGTAGGGTGGCTAGCCTGTCGGATGGTGGTGCTGCAAGCAAGAGCCACAGGTTGTGAATGGGCCGACCCACCCAGCTCAGCCCCTCTCGGCTCGCCCTTCTTGGTCACCACTCCGCTCGGCCCAGTCCTTTGCAAAATTTCCTTTCTGCTTTTGATGATGAGACCATCAGTCTGAAATTTGTCGTTTTCGATTCCACAATAAGCGGGCGTAAATCACGTAAGCTACGCCCTCTCAGCGTCGCGTTCGAAGGGTATAAATCATCGAAGACACGGCGCGCAGGAGGAGACATAATTGCCTATAAAGACATAATAATTACCGTAATTTATGCTCACCGTGCGAATCGTTGCTTCATGCAATTTTCACAGTGCAGACCAAGCCGGCCACACGATCAACGCGCAATGCACTCCCCCATACTAGCCCTGACTGCAAGACTCAGCTAAGATGAAACGCCAATGTTTTGTAGTATATCTCCCCTTGCGCAGCTCGAGCCGTGCCTGATGACTCCTTATCTACGGTACAAAACTGCACGAGGAGTGAATTCCATTATGACAGCCGGTTTCGTTGGTAGAAGCGGTTCTGTAATTGACTCAGTATAATCGCGAACCTTTGGCCCCAACCCACCTTTGATTGTTTATGCAATCGACGAAGGCTCCTCAAAGTTGCGGTTCACGTCGGATAAACCATTGACAACGCCCGAAACCTGATGCTATCTGCGATTCCAGATAAAGACGCACACAGACGTATTCTTCCGATCGGCAACCTCCTCTCTCTCTCGCGGAATAGCAAATACTAAGGCACAGCAAATCAAGTAATCTAATCAGTAATTCCGCCACACTACGCCTAGAATTATTTAGAGCACGTTTAGCCTCGCGGACCGACGATATCCAGTTAGTTAATATGCTCAAGTAAATGCGCCAACGCAGCCGGAGCCGGCGACGAGATATTTCAATTCACCATACCGACATTTCACTTGAACTTACCAATTTTTCATCTACGATATCTTATCCAGACATTTAGACCAAAAATAAAAGTGCAATTTAGAAGTATATCAATTTGTTGTCGTCTTGGCCCCGGGCCAAACGGTCCGTGGAAGCTTTAATCTGCAAACCAGCCATAAATCCTTTCAGAATATTTGTACTTGGCGTCCGAATATACAACAGTGTGCGTTAATGAATTTGACCTCAAACACCTAGATTACCATTGCAGGGTACGGTGGCCCAGCTCAGAGCACGCCAGGGACCCAGCCCGGAAATCGAAAATGTTTTAAGCGGAAGGAATACAAGATCAAAGGTCTACCGCTCCAACAACCCAAACTAGATACTTTTTCACCAAATTGCACTCTACTTGTGAAAACAATCCTCTTTAATTGGACTTCCACACCGTACACGCCAAACCATTTCATCTTTTCGAAATTATTGATTTTTTTTCATGTTTTCAAACGACCTTAAGAAGCTAAAAGAAAACGGTTTTGCGGTTTCATTTTCTTTCACACTTGCGGATCGAGGAATCGTAACAGTAATCCATCTTTCCTCTTCAGGAACATGGCAAGATATTATACCTGAAAATGTGACTAAAACAAAACCACTTACAAATGAAACCTTACTCATTGCAATTCAAAATAAAAAGTTAGTTATGTTTTAACTCCCATGTTTTTACGTCTATCTTTAGGTCCACTTCAAAATCGCTCAGCAGGGCCATTTATCACTACTTAACAAACTGCCATGTGAAGATCAGGACAGTTATAGTCGCTAATAGTCGTAATGCATTTAAGTCTTAACTAGAATGCCTAGATCCTGAAGATACAACTCACCATTTAGAGATCACACCGGTTTAAATCGTAACGTTGTCTAAGCCAGCATCTCCAGTCAAATTGATTTCCAGACATCACGCTAAACTTTTGGCGGTCATTGTACTGTACATGTTTGAACGTTATATATGGCGGCAGGGGTAGAAGGGGTAAGGGGTAGAAGGGGTAAGGGGCAGTGAGAAAGGCAAGATAAGTGGGCTGATTGATTGCAGAGATAAGACAAGTCCTCTTGGCCTTGTTCCGTCTGGGCCACTCGAAAGTGTCTAGCTCCTCCGACTTTTGTTTATCATCTTACTTGTGTTGGCTGAATTACTTTGGTGATTGACTAAGAGAGGGAAGAAAGGCACAAGTGTTCCTCCAATCATGTCAATAGAGTTTTCGTCCTATGACGAGAGAGCACACTGCGAGGTACAGCAGACTATAGTCTTGCAGTTCCCCCCGTCGCTTCGCTACGGCAATTGTATTCGGATGGAGATCCGGTGTCTTGGAATTTCTTATGGATATTTGTTTTTAATCTGCTCCGATCTGACAATCGATTTATTCGTGATCCCCTGCAAACGGCACAGCACTGCAAGCCGGACTGGAGTTCCGTCGTATTTTACGCTGGCTTCCCTTTTGTTTCAAAAGTAATAAAAACGACGATCGTACGAGTTATGAACCTATTTAGCTAGAAGAGCTTCTTCGAGAGTTCGTAAATCGTGCCATCCATACATCAATTTTTGTCCCCGCGATTTCCTGAAGGGTTTTTCTTTTTCTTCTTTTTTAAATCCTGAACCTAACGCGCTGTTTCATTACAAAATATCATTTTTCCTCCCAGCGGATTCTGCACATTACAGTCGACCTTTTATAACAAAAACCAGTGAGTTAGAATTAAAATTTCTCAGCTCTGCCTGATGGAGGTATTTTACTCTTGATTAAGCACTTTTGTTAATCCTGAGAAAACAAATTGATCTAAAACCAGCACATCACCGAAAAAACAAACTCCTTTTGGGTATTGCTGTTTTGGGTGTGAAACCAAAACGGGGGTGTTGCGTATCTAAGTTGTTTCTCAAGATAGGCTTATATTCAGCCATATCATTCAAAAGGTCTCGGTGAGAGCTTTCCTTTGATGTGGCTCAACAGGCATAAGTTGAAAAATTATCAAAGTACGCACTACCACCCCCTTTTTAGTCACATACTGAAAACAGCTACAGCTATGTCCCTAAAACGGGGGTTTTGTTTTTACTTTGTATTAGTTAAGGACAACATTGTAATCCTGCCATCGATCAAAAATGAATTTACTACAATTGTTACACTAATTGGTAAAAGGCTGCTTAAAAGAAAACAATGCGGAAATTTTAACAGAGCACAAAAAAAAACCTCAAATAACAGGATTAAAAACCTTTTTTTTTTTTGGATTCGCCTTCGGTGTGGTTAAAATCAAACGAGCTGCATTTCCTTGCAGCCCGTGCCGTGCTTCCACTAGAAACAGAAAGTTCTCACCACAAGTCTATGTCCTATAGGCGCAATCACCCGCCCGATTCCGCCGTCGATATTTCATTTAGAAACCGTAATGACCCATAATTACACAATTCCCTATAGCCATGTCCTTCGGTAACAAAGAAACCCCCAATATATCCGCGGTACAACCATAATTTATGCCCATTCAGGTGTTTACATTTACCCGAGTTTTTCGTCACACCTAATTATTTTGTCACCATGCTTCGTTCTTGGACACGCCTTTAGCGCACGGACCTCGGTCCGAGATAATGACCAGCGGGATCACAGTGTTTGCTTACGTTTTGTCAATGATATAATTGTCAACGATGATTATTATTATATCAGTGAATTACGTTGCTTTATTCAGTAACTCGTTTCACCTCATTCTGGCTCTTCTTTATTAAAGTATCGACCTGAGCTCTCGTAAGCATACCTTTACCAAAGGAAATTCCTGGAAAAGCCTCTTAGCCATAAAACATTTTGTAACGCACAATATTAATTATTCTTGTTATATGTATATATATATATAACTAACTTCACCGTAGAAAAAGGTAAGCTCCAGGAGGAACAAAATAGCAGCAGTTAACATTCCAGCATTAAAGCAGATTCTTTTTCAAGGAACATGTTACGCATTTGTTTTATTTAAAGATGAACTCGGAGTATTTCCACACAAAAAATTGTCTCGTGGCACAAATTTCAAAGGCGTGAGTGGAATAAAGATGAATAATTAAAAGTCTCAATATTTTTGTTACCGATTTTCAGGGCATCATTTACGATTGATTTCTCTAAAACCTTTCCGCGACTGCTTTGTTGTTCTAGGCAGCATGAAAGTCAAAAAAAATCAGCTGCACAATGATAAGCAAACAAAAAATCGATAGCCAATCAAAGGAGACAATTAAAGATAGGTATGTTCCTTACTAAACGCCCGTCATCGTTCCCTTGGCAATTTACAATTAAACATTCAGTTACAGCAATTCCAAGCTGTGAATAAGGGCCATGAACTTTGCGACGTTTGCACAGGCGCAACTGGCGCTTGAGTTGCACTCCCGGGACTTATTCCCCGGGAAGTATCGAGACTAGGTGAGGCACATCTTCGCCTGACGGTCGGGATACGAAGAGGAGATACGAAGATAAAGAGCGAATCAACGAAAAGGAGACTGAGGAAATCACCGAGTGCAATCTTGTATGAAAAAAGTGCCTTTGATCGAACAAGCAGACATAACACCTTCGCGGAGGCCGAAGTGCGAGGCGAGCGCAGCTATCGGTGGAAGGAGCATTTTTCGAAGGAGCCGCAAATGTCCTACAGGGTTCATTCAGCCTTGATCCACGAAAACGTACTTCCTTACGCCCAAGGGTCCTTGAGAACAAGTCAAGCATACGGTACACACCACTCACGGTACCGAATAGCAAACGTGTAGTGCTTTGAGCAACCCCATAAACAAGGGCTTCGATGTGATCACATCACTTGAGAAATCAAACAGACGAGGACCCACTGTATCGTTGCATACCAGTCCCTTTCTTGTATTCGCGATCAGGTCCACGTTTCTCACCTATAAAAATAGTTCAAAAATATGTGCTGGCACAGGAACAAAATGACTTTCCGATAATGATCTGATAGAAAAATGTCGTACAATATTTTTTACTTATTTCTTCTCATTCTTTTAAAGGAAAATGGAAATTATCTTATTAGGATTCTTTGCCGTCACTGTTATTGGACGATGAAACACTTCAGGACGTAAAGGATGTCTCTGACGAGTTTCTTAGGCTTTTTTTAACTAATGGAATTACTTCTGGAGTATTACCTACCTTCCTTTAAATATCCTGTGAACGAGAGACAAGTAAGTGTAACTTACCGGAGGGAGTTGTCCTAGACAAACTATCTCACTAATTCACGTTCGGCAGCTAGACGAACTAACTTGACTTAGGTGTTAGCATACAGATTGATCTTATTTGCCCCGTTTTGCTACTGCATTATTTAGCGACTTACTTTGAAACAGTGTGGAATGAAAAGCGGCATTGGCAGGGTGAAGTTTTGGCAGAAATAGTGTAAAATTGTTTTGCTCGATGGTCCACGTTTTTCGTGCGTGAAGTAGTTTCAGCAAGCGGACTCGTCGCGGTGATGGACAGTCGCTCGACAAGAAAACAAAATCGTGAAACGCCGTGTCATAAATCGGGCCTTTCATCACATCAGAGCTCCTCACATAAGCGGAGGGAGGAGAGGTGAACGGTAGCAACAATCACTGACAAGCAGCATCTGGGTGGCAGCACGAGGTTGGGCACCACAGTCCAAACCGGAGCGACCACGGAGGCAAGGTGGAGGGAGGGGAATACGCCAATGGCTCCTCGCCATGAAAGGGAGAAGGGACATACGTACGTAAGTATGGACGGACATGGTTCCGGAGGGTAAGAGACGTTTCCTACGTGACTACGACGCGGGTCACGTGTGCTCGATCTTAGGATCATCATCAGTCAAGGCGTTTTCAAACTGATGCTCTCTCTCTCCGTTCCGCCGAGTCTCCCCTCGGACTTCTCACTTTGTCCATTGATTACGTTCTGCCGTCCGTTCCAGTGTACACAAACTTCCACCCCTGCCCCAAATATCTGTGATTGTGGATGACATCTTGAAAAATATCTGACTACTGTCATTGATAGCTGTTAATCTCACTGAGAGCTTCATCTCAGAATGGCGCGAGTGTTCACATAAACAGTATAAGAAACTGTCGGACAAAACCGTTAGGGCGCTCCCAGCTGGAGCTGACAAATCTGTCCGAACCGTTTCCTCTACCCTACCAATTTTTTTAAACATGACAAAAATGAAATCTTGAAGGCCACTTGCTTTAGAAATTCAACCGTCATGTGACGTTTCAAGGGACCGCACAGTGCGCGGTATCAAGGGAGCGATGGGTTGAGGTATTTCTGCTACCTTGAAACCTATCCTACAACCCGACGCAACGTAAGGTGGTCTCCGTTTTAAGCGAACCTAAAAACCTAATGTTTACCTTCATGCGACTCGCTGTCTTTATTCCTAGGGCATGCTTTATAGAGCACGATGTCTCCTCGGGTCATTTAATTATTACTCGAAAAATCTCAGTAATGGCAAGCGACTTAAGGACTAATAGAAGATGCAGATGAACATCAGCCATTCCCGAAATCCTTACAAAAATGCACTGACGCCACCCAACGACTTTAGCCAATCAAAAACAACCTGAAATAGACTTCCATACATTCGCAGACATTACAGCAGATATTGGCATCGCTTCTACTTTATGACACACAGAGCTCATTTAGCTGACTCCAAAAAATACTTTAGCGAAGGAACTGCCTTTTATGATATGTAACGGAATTGATCACAAGAAAGGTGAATGGCATATGCTCAAACTCCATGTAGGAAAAAAAAATCTGCAACTAAATTAAGAAACTTTTAAGTCTACCAGGTAACCACGAAAGTTCTTGCGGTTTTTACAAGTGCCGCCACTTTTCGTGCTGCAGTAATCGTATCTTCCGCTGGAAGTTCATGTAGTGGACATTTTCTGAAAACCAACGTATGGACA
>Ga0058701_10003255_pt1 | contig 12779 bp, 7 predicted proteins | sample AgamicOrMae_FD_97039 | JGI IMG/M metagenome (GOLD analysis project Ga0058701, IMG submission 97039) | Agave microbial communities from Guanajuato, Mexico - Or.Ma.e | ecosystem: Host-associated > Plants > Phyllosphere > Phylloplane/Leaf | place: Guanajuato, Mexico | collected 2012-06-04
CCAGAGTACTCTGGTAGATCCATTTGCGGTACTGCGCCTTTGCGAGGAGCTTCATGACTAATTGCAAAATGGGAACAGTTGTTGCTAGGGTTGATCTTCAGGGTGTAATTCTTTACGGTCGACCCAGCGCAGGGTCGGCCGGGCCGAGGCGGCTGCGATGCACGGTCCAATCTTGGCCAAATTGAGTTAGGTCCGCACGGCGCGACTGCCCAACTAGGGTTCACGGCGGACTTCTGATTATTAACACGCGCAGCGTTTCCTGCGAACATGTGAGGATATGGGCCTAACAAGGCATGATATTACACGCCCATATCTAATCCATGAATATGATTAATCCGCAAGTAAAGAAACCGTCAGACTATTACAAGTTGAATCATTTGCGTATCTCTTTGGAAAAAAAAGGAGAGCGATGCCGTTGATTCAATAGGGCTTGAATGTTTTTGAGCGCAGTTCAAGTCACAGGGGATCAATTTTGCACGAATGTCGTTGCGCATGTTTGATGAACTAATACCACCCGTCCGAAGGAACATCACAGCGGAATGAAAAAATTGAATGTCCTAACGATGAATACCACGCACGCACTTGATGGTCGGGCTTTGCTCCGGTGCCGTATCGAGGGAAGTATATCGCAACATTGGCGACCGATGTGGAATATTCATTCTTCCGTGATGACAGTCATCATGCTCAATCCCGGTGGATTTTTTTACGGCCTTGAATCGGAATAAGATCCGTTGCGCACACTGGGAGATGTATTCTTCATGACCGTGCAGCGACTCTATTACCAGAAACAACCTTGAAAACAACACTGTCAATGTCTAAGAATGCAGTTTCTACTTAATACACATAACCTTATGTCATCGCAACTCTTCTCCTGAAACAGTTAAAAACTTTGGCAGGCAGGAATGCATTAATGCATCTTTTTAATAACTTCTTTTAAGCTGCTATTTTTGTCGTAAACTCGGGGAGCCTTTAGATGCAACAGCAATGTTCGCGATTAACGGGAGTTGATGGAATTAAGCACGCAAACTTTATCATGCCGGGAAAAACGTCAAGGGCTAGCATAAACTACTTATTTGGTTACTTTTCAACGAGCTGCGGGGCTAAATGGTTGGAGATGGAAATTAGTTTTCAAAATTTGTAAAGACGGCAAGAGTCCCGTTTAGCGTTTGCTATAAAATAAATGTAACAAAAAAAGAAACTTCATAGCAAGATATTGCTCAAGAAGATAACAAACTCTGGTGATCAAATGGATGCGTCCAGCGGCAAAGGTTTCAAATTTACGATCAAAGTGAGACCGTCTAACTTGGTAGTACGGCGACACCGCTCAAATTTGGGCTTACCTCGGAGTGCATTAAACCCCTCCAACCCAAAACAAAAGGATTGTTTTGCAGAGGCAAATATAACAGGTGAACTCCAATTTCCTCGTAGGCTTCGAGAGACTTTTTTTCTGATAAGACTTCCTTGGAACATATAAAATTAGACGGGTAGCTGTCATAAGCGCCAAAAACCACAAGCGCCAACGCCGCAAGCGCCAATCCGTAACCGCAAAAGGTATTAACAGTAATACTAATCTTGCCTAACCTAACTTAACCTAACCTAACTTAATCTAACTTAACCTAACCTATACGAACTTTGGCGTTTGCGACTTTCCTCGTTTGGCGGTTACGGACTGGCGCTTGTGGCGTTGGCGCTTGTGGTTTTTGGCGCTATCGATTGCCCCCCAATTGAACAATGCCACCATTCTAAGTTAAAGTGACGTGCATTTAAACACTTGAAGTCAAAAATCAATCCGACCATCACCTTCTCTCATTGGACGAGACTGTAAAACCGCGAGTGAGGCACTGCTGGAACTCCGCCAAACGTGAGAGAAAATAATAAGCTAGTTTCTACGAAAGCAATTTAGGTATACACCCGCTGAATCTTCTGTTAGAAAGAAAACTCCTACCCACTCTTTCCGGTAGTACCGGACGTCTCAAAGAAAGTAATTTTGAAAATAAAAACGGAAAGAGAAATCTGCGAAGGAGTGGATTTAGAAGAAAGGAATTTTCGTCACCGAGCTGAAAGCCGCTCTCTCCAAGGAGACTGTCATTTTTGCTCGCGCACAAAGAATCACGCACTTTAGTCCTGTTGTATCCGCATCCCCGAAATCGAATTTTAATATACTCTTGTACTGTCGGGTTGCTTCTTGACTAAAACGAAAGATCTGCGCGTTCTCTTACCTCCAGAACTTGGTGGCTCCTCAACATCTCGTGATGAGATTCAGGATTCGTAAATGGGGTTTTCTGAATCAATGATTTTCATCAGCTGAAAATGTCTTATCCAAGCTTTTCCAGACATCAGGCGACTTCAGAATCTATGATATGCCAAGCATCAGGTCGGAGTTCTATCAGGTGTGAAGTACTAAACGTAGTCACTTGAGCCGTTTGGCTTCGGCCATGTCGGAAGCTATGGAGAGATCTCTCAGCCATTAAGATAGGCAACACCCAAACTTCCGACTAAGGAGGACCGGTGGTGGGACTGCAATCGCGTGATATCGATAACTCGCTCACTAAGGAAAGACTTAGAGTATGAACTCATATCGGGATTCTCGGTATTGTTTTCGATTTCCCTAGTCATATGCCTTTCCTCAGTTTCCTCACCAAACTTCATCGAAATTCGTCCCTAAACGAAGCCCCGTTACATCTCCCGACTGCGGGATGGATAGTCTAGTGGCAGATTCATTAAAAAGCAGATGGATCGGTGCCAAGCTGTATCACTTGTTCGACAGATGCTGCTTTACGGATACGTCATTTCTGGTAACAGTCACCTTCGAAATACGTCACCGAAACTTTTTTGACATTCTTGACAAGACGAATAGATGTCTGATATTGTTTTTACGTATGACTGAAAACCATCACACAGCTGTTCGTCTCAATGCATCGAATGTGAATTGATTGTAGATGAAAACGGGGATACACCAGTGTTACGAGCGTACAGGTGCGACGAACCATGTGACAAAAACCTGTATACAACACACACAATGCGATGGATATTTGTCTGATTCCTTCAGCTTCATGCATCAAGTAAAGGCAAAGAAATGCAAGTGTTTCGTTCATACATTTTCTTATTCTGGTCAAGGTCTGAAGTGACAGCGTGTCTGAGCAATCGTAACCACCATGACCATTCCTGTCGGATAGTGTAATTTTCATTTGGAGTTCGATTGCTACTTCTGGGAGTTAACGCTGGCCGAGAAACGCAGCCATGTTAGATCATGAATGATTTACTCCAAGCAGCTAAGCATACTTCCTCCATCAGTGCTATAACTCAGACAATAGATTCCCGAATGGAAATACATTTAAACTATACGAGACATCCTAGAAAAACCCTTGCTCTGCTTTTAGATAGCCACCTAAAACATGTCATCGAATAGCACTGAGGCTCTTAATGTGCAGGTGAGGCACCCCCTTAGAGTTTTGAATCATAGGGATCTGATGAGATTCAACTCCCTAAAAATTTAATTAATAACAAAAACTAATCGGATGGAAAGTGTTGTGAAAATGGCCCGGAGTTAGCCGAGAGAATAATCAACAAGCAAAGAAGATTATACGCTCGTGAGAAATGACATTATGTAATCCCAATAATGAAAATCGGTTTGTACACCCCCTTTGGAAACTGATTCCGTAACGTACTACGACAAACACCATTACTTCGTATTCCGCAAATCCGAAAATCACCGGTCATCTGCGGACGCTGGAATACTGCAGGGCACCCACCATTTCAAGGGAGGACGGGCAGGCCTGGGGTCTGGGGGTGGGCTGGGTGCTAAAGAGAAAAGGCTTGCGCTCCCTCAATCGCTTCCTCCACAGGTATATATAAAAACATTTTCTGTTTACTGTGCGCAAATAACTCCACGTTGCAGCATCAAGACGCCAATCAGCCTAGCCAAGCAAAACAATGCTGAAGTGGATGAAGGGGAAGCAGCGGGTGTTCGACACGATTGGATTAGCAATGTCCTTGGCATTATCATTCCGGGAAAACAAACGACAAAAGACGTCGCAGCTAGAAAGGCATCCAGAAGGTATTGTTAGTTTGACGAGGAAACAGGTGTAGGGTTATTAAAGATTTGCTGATACCTTATGGCGGTTAACTTCTTCTTTTCTTTTGAGTTGAAAAGACTGAAAGAATTAGCGATATCCAAGAATTTTCCAAGGAGTAGGCGATTCCTTAGGAGGTAGTTCAACACCTAATAGGGTAAAGGACACAAGAGATTTGCCGTGATACCAAAAGGAAGCAAGTTTTGAAGTCTCAGGAAACGGGTACAACTTTTCAAGTATCTGAAACGCGAAAAAATACCTTCTTTATTCGACCCATAACAGCCCAAATTATTTGAAGTAAAATTTAGCCTAAGAGAAATTGGAAGAATTTTCTCCATTAAAATACGCAATTTTAGGCTTTGGAAAATGCCTGAATATTTAAATTTCAGGTTTCCAGGGGGATGACATTTTTTTAATTGTGACAATACTGAACTGAAAAGATCCTCCAAAATAACTTTTTCTGTTTCCGAACGGCATCGCTGGGCGGTAGTGCGTTAAAATAATATAAACTGATTTTCTTTTTGAGAGTTTCTATCCGGACAGTAACAAGGAGTTGGTTTACGCTAAGAAAATTTGCAAACGTAGATCGGATGAAAGGTATACGATATACAGCACCTTGTTTCTAAGAGGATGGTTTCCGATGATGATCTTTCTATTTAAACAATTGTTTTCGACGAAAACTTCTTTGACGCTTAAGCTAAGAAAGAGTCCGAGCCTTGCACGAACAATGCGCCATTATTGCGGTCAATCTTGGAAAATCCTTTATCAAAGAAGCTGGTGGAGAGTTTGTGTCAATATTCCCCGTACATTGTGGCTGTGACGTTACGTAGCCCCGCTGAATGTAAACAAAACAAGTTAATCGAAATGAGTGCTTTGGAACATTTTAGCGTGCTCGCTGATATTTGGTCCGTCTATCTTTTGTGGTGTGGTCAAGGCCGGAATGTAGGCGACGAGGCGAAGCTGAAACAGCAACGCCCAGCCCCCACCGCCCGCCTCTCCACCCCTTCCGGTCCATCGCACCCTAATCCCCCATTATCGGCATCACAATGGCTCGGACCGACCGACGGTTCTAATAAAGCGGTGACTGGCCCGGTCGCCGCGCCGCCGGCCCCAAACTAGGCAACTGCTGCTTATTGTCACCCGAAATGTTGCCTCAGAGAGGTCTCCTTATGTACTTCCGCCTTTAATTACGTGCGGGAAAACCGCCTGGACATCGATTCATTCGCGGTTTGTGATCATGTGCACTGACACCCCTCCCAGAAAATATTGTCAAGTTGACCAAAAGACACGCTTGATGTTTCTGTTTTTCTTTTCGTGCGAACTGGTGATCAAACAAGTAATTATTAAACTAATTTACGATGTGATGCCTGTTTTCGGACGAAGAGATTTTGTTCATCTGACCATCGTCCCACAGGAGTTTCATGATAACAGTGCTGACTTCTACGTGAATTCCACTATTCGTCTATTTGCCAGATGGGAAGGGTGTTCTACCGAATCATCTCGAGAACACAGGAACTTCTGATGCCCTTAACCCATTACTACCCAGTGATGCCGCTCGGGAACAGAAAAATTCATGTTAGAGGATCTTTTTAGTCCATTGTCAAATTTTAAGAAATATCACCCCTCTGGAAACCTGAAATTTTATAGTTTAGGCATTTTTCAAAGCTTAAAATTGAATTGATGGGCAAAATCCTTTGAATTTCTCTTAAGCTCAATTTCATCCCAAATACTTTGGGCTATTATGGGTTAATACAAGTGTAAAAGAGAGCGGAAACAGTCCCTCCAAAAACAAATTTAGAGATCTAGGAGAAGTTCTGAAGAAGAGGAGAGAACTGAGAAGAAGAGGAGGTGGAGTTTGCCATAGCATTTCACTTCCTAGGTTCAGCGGTACATGTGCGGTAAAGGAACACGATAGGGAAATGCTGAAAGATGCCGAGGCAAGATTGTTCAGTCATGATCGGATTACAACTATGAGGGAGTGGAGCTGGTATCAATCGGGCTCAAGCAGCAAGACGTGATACGTTCTCGATCAACAAAGAAGGTACTTAGTGTGAAACTGAGAGGCGTCCTGCACTTCCGAGAAGCGGAGCACGCAAAGTGCACAGCTACCTATCAATGGGAGGTACTGACGAGCATCACTGCACGCGACATCAATGCCATCATCAGGATGGGAACGGCTTCATCTCGCATCACAGACGCCGCTCTTAACATTTTAATGAGAGTTCCTCCCTCACAGGACTACCATATTGATTAGGTCTCAACGACGCGACGTAGACATCATAGATCTCGATGCAACCCCCACCAAAAGCGGTGAGAACTTGCCGAGGACGTGGATGACATTGATCGATCTGGACCAAGACTACCACAATCTCCCACCTATTTCGAATATCGCTGTCATAACTATTTTTTCGCATGCGCAGGTCTTCTTCTAACAATATTATCGTATAACAGCCCGAAGTATTTGGAGTTAAATTCAGCTTAAGAGAAATAGAAAATATTTTTTACATTAAAATACGCAATTTTAAGTATTTGAAAATGCCTCAGTAATTAAACTTCATATTTCCAGAGGGGTAACATTTTTTAAATGGTAACAATACGGAACTGAAAAGATCCTCTAAATTTTTTTTTTCTGTTTTCGAACGGCATCGCTGGGTGGTAGTGGGTTAAGATGCTCACATACAGTAGACTATGCTTTCAAATAGTTTTTTATATTGTAGCATATCTTTAAAAAAATTCTCGTCAAAAATATTGGTTACAGGCATGACGACGTCGTGATATTTATTTAAATGTCACGAAAATCATTGCTCGAACATAAATAATTTGGAAGTTAGGAGTGGGACGAGGTTTACTACCCTTAAATGACAAACGCTTTAGGAGCAAAATCGAAGAACATTTTTAAGGCAAAAGTTTTTACGGCAAAAGTTGGTAAACGGCGACACGCCCTAGTCGGCATTTCATACACTCGACCTATCTCATCCACAATCTGAAATAGCGTGATTGTACAGACAACATAAATGTGCTTTAACAAGCGTTTCCGTAGTTCTGGTTTGAATTAAACTTTTCGGGGGCCGTGTTTGCTGATCAGCAGCCCGAGTCTTGTGATTGGAGGTACGCAACGAGATAATAACTACGCTGTTACGACACCGCGGCGCCCGCCGCATCCACTGCGCCGTTTCAAGGGGATGTTCCACGCCGAGAGAGGTTGCTCTACTGTGAGCAGACGCCCACCCCACAGACCTCGATTAAAAATCATGTTCGACTTTTTGACGACCCCCTGGGGAATCGTGAGAGAGCTGAAATCACTGATAAATGATCCACACCTACAATCAAAACTTTGAACGAAGTTTAACAGTATTCGGTGCGCGTAACCTCCAATGGGTCGGTGATATCATGACGATATCCTGATATGATTCCATTTTTCGTACCGTACCGTCAGTATTTGCTGTCCTTTCTGCAAATAAGAGACTGTGCGTCCTTGCCTCTCCCACAAAGTGCAATGGGAATGTCCCTCTGTAGCTGCATGCCAACGCCGAGGGTATGAGGCCATTCGGTCCTTAACCGCTCCCATTGTATGGGGGCATCTATCGTCCTGGGACGGGAGAGGAGGTTTTGTTCTTGCTGACGTAGCCGTAATGGCCTCTTGCTTTCGCCAAGAACTGGATTACTTGTGTGGAAAAGTGAAAAGATAATTATCGGAGACTTGTCTCAGGTGCGTACTTTATGGCCGACCTGAATAATGTTCTTCCAAGGAGGAAATGGAGGCCTTAAATTGATATGGAAGTCCGGAATCGACGGTGGAGGATCATCCTTTGTTAGTTTTTCTTCCTTTTCCATACTTTTTCTCAGCTATCATGGCATACAAAACAAGTGGATTAACCCATAACAGCCCAAAGTATTCGGTTTGAAGTGAAATTAAGGTTTTAAAAAAATTGGAAGGATGTTTTCCATTAAAATACGAAATTTTAAGCTTTGAAAAATGCCTATATTATTAAATTTCAGGTTTCCAGAGGGGTGATATTTTTTTAAATTGTGACAATACTGAACTGAAAAGATCCTCTAAAAGAGATTTTCCTGTTTCCGAACGGCATCGCTGGGCGGTAGAGGGTTAATCGGACCAACATGATTGATTATCCGCAAATATTTACTGTAGTTATGAACGTCCTTAGAAGTTTATGAGGCACCAACATATATCATGTCTTTAGCATAAAACATTGAGTCTTTTCTAGAAAACGTATAAACAAAACCCCGCGTTACTTTTACTAATCAAAATTCACCTCTACTTCAAAGTCTAACACTGGTTGTAAACATCCGAAACCAGCACTAAAAATAGATTGTAGAGTAGCGAAACCAGCACACCCTTGTTTCGAGATTCGACCAGACTTCCTGATAACCTATCTCGAAGCGAGTCTCACGCTCATGCAGTTCTTCAACGAAATCTCCAATCGAAAACGGATCGTCTCTTTTTTCCCCGAATTTATGCGATCGTCAACCGAAGACTCTGTACCCTGGTGAGATGTTGGCTATATCTTCGCTAACGCTTAGTATCGGTACGAGCTTCTCGAGAAAATCATCCTCTGAAATCTCTGTCTTGATTTCTTGCTGAGGCAGACTCATTTTCTAGGGATGTCTGATCCAAATAGATCGTCTCTGTGAGACAGCATCCTGTGTAGCTCGACGAGGGAAAACCGTCCTTGGCTGACCCCAGATTTTGTTCCGTTTTCAGTTGGATGGATGATGCTCGGGCACGCACAGGTGATTGCTTGTTTGGCAAGCTGACTTTGGCTTCCATAGTGTTTGTTGTGGGCCGCCTCATGGTGCGCTGCATGGATATTGGACGCACATGTTGACTCTGGCAGATTTTGTTGACTTGTCAAGTTGCACTTTTTTGGCACACGGTACCCATCGAAGACTCTCTTTGTCCTCAAAGTTCGCGTACTTTGAATACGAAGAGTAGTAAAACCAAATTCGCTACGAGCCAAACTTTTCCCTGCTCTCGCCTATCCTCAATAAAAGACTCCATGTAAAATATCACGATTGAAGCTAGTAAGCAATGGGCCTTTTTTTCTGTTGACCCGCATTTAAAAATGCTAAGCATGCGTAGTGTAAAGATGTCTTGGAAGTTCAGGGACGTATTTGTTTTTCGAACTTGTGTCCTAGCAAAGGAGTAAGTTATATACCACTTTTACAACACTTTTGGAATGCTTCTTATTACTTGCAAACCATCGACGTTAGCGATCGGCTTTGTTAAACACACCTAAAGCGTAGGATTCCGTTTATCTTTAAATGTTAAACAAGGCACACAGGTCACACTGAATCAAAAATAAACAAAAAAGTGCCACTTTTGAAGAAATTCTCTTAATGCCATTAACAATTTTTGGCACAAAATAATTGATATTTCAGTTTTCAGAGAAGTTCCGGGAGGCTTCAGGGTGTTAAGGAACGACCCTCCGATGACTTTGAAGTAAATATTCAAGAGATTAATCCACCCTCATTAAACGTATACTATCTCGAAGAAGGAGAATGTAGAATTACCGCATTCTGGGAAGAGGGTTAGGATTTTCGTCAGTGCAATGAGTTTGTTTCTTTGATCAAAGCTAACCCAATTCAGCAGGCTAAAATATTCGCACTTTTTAATACAACATAGAGAATGTTTCTTGAGAGACTTCCAACCTCAATTCCCATGGGAGCTTTATCCTGAAACGTTGCCTAGTGGCTGGCAGCACCGTGGGCGCACCATGCCACCCGGATCACAAACAGCCACAGCATCCTCCCCGTGGACCGGCCAACATATTTCACGCGCATCCCGTGGAACGAATTCCGCTTGGGACCAAAAGAGTTTTGCGGAGACAGGGCAATATCTTAACTCGTTATTTCCTCGCAATTTCCATGCTGCTGTTGCCGACTTTCAAGACTCGCCCCTTTTACTGAGTGCCTAAACAAAATAGCACCACAGCGAGACTCGGTGCTCGAGCCGTCGCGCAGAAAGTCAGCTACACTAACAAGCCATCTTTGCACCTCACGCAATGCACTCCAATAACCTTCTTGGCTGGGCGCAGTGAGTCTACTGAGGCATTCATGCCCCCCACCCACACACACATGCTAGTCTACCCTGAAAACATAAGGCTTGTTTGGAATAGTCCCGAATGAGGGTGAAAAAAAAACTAATTTGACTTGCTATCAAGATAGGATCATCAATGGTCTTACAGAATATAACCCAGCACGGCTAGTAATTGCAATTTTAAGTAATTTGAAAGGTGTAAAGAAACTTACCCCAAGTACTCTTAATACTTTCTTAACCTTACTGATTATTACACCAGTAGAACTACCTCAAAACAGCTAACAATACAATATAATACAGTGCAAGTGCTGAATGGCTTCATATGAACGTGTACTACCTAATAAAACCTACTTTCCGCCTCCTGTAATATTGCCAAAGGAATGCCTTTTGCAAGGCTTAGATACAGCGCAATGTTCCATTAACACACGAAGGTGATCAAGGGTATGGCAAGTATTTACACGAGTACAAACTTTCAGCGTATTTTCCTATTCCACGTATTCCATGGCAGCTGAATCTACTTAACCTATTAAAATCTTTTTAAGAGCTAATGCTGTTGGTTTCTTAATGGAAAAAAATAAGTTCTGCTAATGCGTTTTTATAATAATCTGACCATAAAAGCATTACGAATTTTGTATAAAAAGCTAATTCCTAGCTGTAGAAAAAGTTAGCTTTCGAGTAGAAGTAGCTGGTAGAAAGTTGACTTATGGACCAAAGGGTGAGCGGAGAAAACGGTATGGGGGTCATTTTCCTTATCCCAGGAGTGTGGAAGAAAAGAAGAAAAAAACACGTGGCTGAAACTTTGAGAATACTGTATATCCATGAGTGGTGCAATCGGGACAATGTAAGTTCCCCCACGAGATTGGTGATAGTAGCCTATAGCCCTTGTTCTAAGAGTAGGGTGAATTGAAAACAGGGAACACTTGTGGAGACTGGGTTTCACGTCACACTGCGGTGTCAACGTCCAAACTTTACTGGCAATTCCACGCGGAATTGTATCGGCAAGGATACTGCCCCTCAGAGCCGATATGTGTCCACAAGGGGGGGAATTGAGGACTGCTTTACCGTGTCTACAGCGATTCCAATGGCTGTCAAGGCCAATATACATAAAAAGTAAACCGATCAGCAGGGCTACCAGTGAGTCACTTTTATCACTTTTTGTCACTTAAAAATGTTATGTCGCTATTTGTCACTTTTCTGCAAACTTTGTTCCCTTTTTTTTTGTTAGTCTCATTCGTTGAAATATTGTTTTTGCGCGGACGGATGACCCTTAAATATGATCGCTGATTCAAGCGGCCTGTCCTCGCACAGAAGAGCATTAATTGTAATTGTTTTATTGTTACTAAAATACAAAGTGATTATAAACAAAATATATGAACATATAGGTCCCGCAAAGCGCACCTTTTCCTCAAACCCCATAATCGTGAACTGCCACCTTTCCCGGTATGTAATATCTACAAATTGAGCAACGCACATTTGTTCAAACCATTTTTAGATTCCCTCAATCAGATCCAATCGTCAAAAAATGAAGATCAAACATAAAATTTCATGCCGAAAAAAAAATTGATAGCGGAATGTTAGCGAAGGGGCTTGGGGTGATTGACGCAGATTTACGGCTGTATGTTATTAACTTTCGTAAATAAATAGATGTTTAGATTGAATCTGGATAAAAAAAGGGCAAGAGTCATATGTAAAATTCAGAGTGCAATAGAGTGTGTTTGTTTTATTTAACGTCTATTTTTTGCGTATTCTCCAGAGACTTAAGCTGTTGAGGTCGTGACCTCTTACCCTTTCAGGCACACATTTCAACATGATAACCGTTTTAAACACTGCAGACGCCTTTCATCCACACAATGAAATTTGTATGGACTTCTTAGAAAAGGAACTAATGTGCTTTTAAATATACAACTTCTAAATGGCAGAGTCATTTGCTGAAATCTAGATATTGTGGCCACTAAAAGAGCTGGTTTCCCATGTATTGGATTCCAAGCGATATTTTTTAACGAAGATGAAAACCTTTTCTTTTCGAGTCGACTTCTTTGAGCGAAGAGTTTTCGGGTTGTCAAGTGTCACGTCAATGTCACAAAATGATCGCCATGCAGTCAACAGGTCAGACTAACCGTCATGCCATTGAATCTGGATAAACTGATAGGCTACATCCAATTCAGAGATAAGAGTGCCAACATCTATAAGTTTAACAGAGTTACAAACGTTTATACCGCAGAGGTATAAGTGACCATGAGAGTTTTACAGTTCTGTACAACTGTCATAAAGTGACTGATTGCTTGCTGATTGTGATAATAACAAAAAGTAAAGGAAATATGAGCCTGAGGCACACAACAACTGTTGAATGACATGAAGTTTCAACGTTTCTGTACGCTTAGAATTAGCTCACTCATATTCAGTATTTTTCTCTCACTGAGATCGTAACTCCTCGTTTATTTACCATGGTAACGAAGTCCTGTAACCGGAAGCCATTGAGGAAGACACAGAGCACGCCTTGGCGAAAATTGCTTTCTCTCTCTGAAAGCTAACAAGGAAGGTATCCCAACCCGAACTTCTAGATTTTGATGCACCTTTGTGCATTCGAAGTTCACACCAAGTGTTAATTTTTGACACTATCAAAAGCTGCAAAAAACGTACTTTAGGGG
>Ga0058701_10003256_pt1 | contig 12779 bp, 10 predicted proteins | sample AgamicOrMae_FD_97039 | JGI IMG/M metagenome (GOLD analysis project Ga0058701, IMG submission 97039) | Agave microbial communities from Guanajuato, Mexico - Or.Ma.e | ecosystem: Host-associated > Plants > Phyllosphere > Phylloplane/Leaf | place: Guanajuato, Mexico | collected 2012-06-04
AACTGGCCTAGAATCGTGAACGTCCCCAAGCCAGTACAATCGGACCAATGTTTCCCCCATTATGTGGGGAGGGGGTTGATTTTTGCATTTCTTTGAACCCTTATATCTCGAAAACCATTAAAGATATCGAAAAAGGGTGAAGAGGTAGTCGATGTAAAATTTGAAGACCTACAAATTTGATCCCGTACATTTTTTCGATATCTCTAACGGTTTTTGAGATATATCGGAAAAATGTTTTTTTGTATTCCTTCCTTGTGGAATCATAAGCGTTATATTTTCAGGATAAGACCGTGATCGTAGCTGACTTCGGACTAGCCCGGATAGTTTCGCAAAGCCACACAAACGCCACCCTCAGTACGGAAAGACGGAGATACGGCAGTAAACGCGGGATCGGCGGCCGGAGATACGAACGCAAGAAACGCTATACAGTTGTCGGAAATCCTTATTGGATGGCGCCAGAGATGATGAAAGGGAATAAATACGACGAAAAGGTGGACGTGTTTTCCTTTGGAATCGTTCTTTGCGAGGTTAGTTTTGGTCGCCTTAATCTCAAATTGGACGTTTGTCTCGTGAACCACCTGACATTCCTTTTTTCTTCTTCCTCGCAGATTATTGGGCGGGTGCACGCCGACCCGGACTACCTCCCAAGATCGTCCGATTTCAGTCTCAACCAAAGTATATTTAGAGAGAAGTTTTGTTCGAATTGCCCCGAACCGTTTTATAGGCTGGCATTCCTCTGCTGTGATCTCAACCCTGACAAAAGGTAAGAATTTTTTTTTTAAAGCATTAGCTATATTGTTTATTTATTCTTTAATGCAAAGTTTATGTCAGGGTTCTTGAGGACCTGGAAAAATCAGGGAACTACTTTTTGCGGGAAAAGTCGGGGATTCATGTCTGACGAAAGTTATTCGCATTATTTATAAACTTACGGTGAGGCAAGCCAGGCTTTTTCGAATCTTGGCAAAATTACGCTAGGTGTATCGGTATCTCCAAGCCTAACTTCACATGAGCGAGATACGTCCCAGACGTAGTTTTACTTTTCGCCAACCGAGATCAACTTGAACAGAAATAATTTAACGTTGGAAGAATTTCGCGTTCATTGTCGTGTAAAGAATATGGGTATCGATTTTTTTTCCCCGGGAAATGAGGAAAATTCCTTTCAGCCAAGGATTTTTATGTGTATGCTACCTCTCTCCTTTGCAGACCTCCGTTTGAAGTCATGGAAGTGTGGCTTGAAGGCTTATCAATGCACATTTCTGTAAATGCAGAATTTCCTGAAGATTTAAAGGCTGATATCTACAACTATACAGGTAAATATTCCCTCTTTTTACTAAAACGAAACTAAATACCGTTAGTCGCTCACTTAGATTTTACGAGCATTTACTGGGTCTGAAGTTGTCACGTTATTTTGTATGGTTTGCTAAAGTCACCGATCATTTAATCCGGAGTGGAAAATTCTTTGACTCATTTAATTTATCACAGTTTTTCGTGGCCAAATTTGTGCGCGTCATGGGTTTAAGGAGTTTATTTGAATGGCTTGTTTGACTAAAACGATGACGTTTTATTTGAACCAGGTCGAAGTGCCAGCTCTAGTGAGTCAACAACACCGGAGGCCATGTCTCCAGAGAGCATCCGGTCCGGGCCTCCTTTACTCCAAGCCATTAAAGAAGGCCAAACCTGCCATAATCGCGCTCTGTCACCTGTCCAAAGCACAGCCCTCTAAGCCTACGGCTCTCTGAGTCTGCAACTATCCGTGCTCAAAGCTACGGCTATTGTGTCTTATTCCGAAAGTTTTATTACTTTTAACCGACGTTTCCTACCTTAACAGAAGGTACCCCCTTTTTATCTACTTAAATGTTTTTCCGGAGCATGGTACTAAGCATTCACTGGGAAATAAAATCGCAGTTTTAGACTAATTTTTATTCGACTCGGGTACCTCTACCAGAAGCAGTGTTGCCCAATTTTGCGATTTAGGAAATATCAATAAACAATAACAAATACAAAATTTTGTGTCACATGTAATTCGTTGGATCTGAGCAATTTCACACTATCACTCTTGGGTTTCCGCCTACATATTCCGCCTTCGGCATCTAGCTTTAGATCGGATCGCAAAATTTGGCAACACCGCCTAGAGGGCATAAACCATTTCTCTGGTATAAATGATAATAATGAATAGACGCTTTCGCTCGATTTTTACAGCGATAAACGTTAGTAAATAGAAACGCTTGTATGTCTAGGACATGCACCTCCAAACAGCGTGCCTTACTAACTTCGTGGAGCATAAAAGATTTGACACCGTTTTCCTATTTTATGCGTGTCGGAATGAAGGGCATAAACAATAATAGTGATACAGCTGTAGTTATGAACTATGTTTCTTAGTACTATCAGATCTGAGCATTCCGTGAATCTCATTCCAGAAACATTCCGAAATCATCCTCACTTTTCATGTCAAGATTCGATAGACCAAAAAGTAGGCATTCCTTACTAAGCCCTTGTGGTATTTATATTTTGGAATTAGGATGTACTAGCAAAAAAGCACTGTGGCTTTGGAGCTTAGAAGTAGCGAGCGGTGCGAACAATTGAGTTTCCATTTGCTGGGTGCAATGCTGCGCTTTGCTTACTTTTACCGTTTGAACTGATTTTTCATTTCAAGGTTAGTGCCTTTCTGTGACTAGATCGTCTGGTCCTCTGCTACTACTAAGGCGCAAACAAAGTTGCATAAATGGAAAACCACGCCGCCGGTTCCCTACGGTAATAATTGCCCCGCTTGGTTTTTGATATTACTATTTTGAGGTTACCATATAATCATGCAATGTAAGTTATTTATTTTTGATATTTTAAATATTCTTCGTGTACAAATGTTCCCCTTCTTGGTAGGCTGTGCTCTAAGACATGTGAATAACAATCACTGTACACGATAGGTGCTCTCAGTAGAACATCCTTAACTACCGCTAGTTTGTAAACAGTTGAAAATCGGCATGAGATCAGCGTAAGATCCTCAAGACAAGTTCTTGTTCTGATTAGTTACATATCCCCGATTTTGGGGATCCTCTTTGTGAATACACAAAAAAATCGATGATCCCTAAAACGGAGAATTCGGCGATTAAAGCAAAAAAAATAGGACCATCCAAAAAAATCTCTTCAATACCCTAAACTACATAAAATCCACCGTAAAAAAATCAAAACATGTTACTCGCTTACGACGGAATGTCCGACCAATCACGATAAGCATACTCGTGCACTTTAAACTCCTGTAACCTAGATTTCAACCTCATGTGCAAGCGACCAAAACATTACTGACATGTATCGTTGCAGGATAGGCCAGATAAAGTAACTTAGCACACAACGGCCAATTTAAGCCTGTTTGCGGTGTTAGAAGGTTCTTCTATGACTACCTTCATTAGTCAATCTCAGCTCGTTTATTTTCAAGCCACGTTTATTAACTTGCAATTAGTTTATTTGTAAGATACGTTGATTAACTTTTGTATTCTGTAACCAGACAGCTCATGCAAAAATGTGTAAGAATATTCGTTAAAACGATTGAAATCAAGGCTATTTGCTGAGAGGGGAATTGAGATTTGTTCTATAAAGAGCACTTAATCGCTCGTGCTACAGCTGCTACAATCATCAGCGCCTTCCGTAGTGTTTTTTCATTCCCGCACTAACGTAGTGCAAAATGTAACGTCCTTTCAAACTGAAGTGCGTCCAAACCTTGTGAACAACATTCCTCCAAAATACCCGTAAATACAACAAAAATAACCAGGTTGTTTTATCGATTTACTCTGTGGCGTACCGGTAGTAATTTTTGTTGTATCTAACAATTTACGAGTAATTTAGTCCACAAATTTGGGACGTATGAAGGACAATATTTTGACCTTTGCAACGTAGTACTGTTCTCGCGTAGGTTAGGCTTAGTATTACCAAATGCTGACTGATTAACTTGCAAAAGTGTGTATCAGTGTTGCCAGATTCCGCAATTTGTAAATTTTAATCGCGTCCAACTTTTTAACCATTCAAGATAACCTAGCATGTCGGGGATGTTTTGGATCGCGCTCGAGTTGAGCATTCCAAAAATCGGATTCAACATTATGTTATCTTTAGCGGTTAAAAAGTTAGACGCGTTTAAATTTGACAGTCGCGGAATCTGACAACACTGGTGTGTATGCCGAAACGTCCGTACTGGGTTTCTTTTTAAACCTTCTTTGGAGCAGAACGTTTCTGTGGATTTTCGTTACAGCGTTCATTCTCGAGATCGTTGTGTCACGCTCTACATCTGTTCGACGCTAGTAACATGTATGTCGATCTTTGTTACGAAATTAATGTCTGTGATATCGTTTGTATAAATATTGTAAGCAACAGACTAAGTATGCGGTAACTGTTGAACTATGCTCGCTAATATATACTACAATACTTCGTCTAGAAGCTTTTCCGTTCGAATTTGAAACGAGATTATTTGTTTTGTTTTAAATAGAGAGAACCCAACTTCCAATTGGGCAGTATAGTTCTTCTCTCTGATATGTGCTAGTTTAGCACTTGATATTATTTCTTCTGTAAAGTTGTATGTCTCTGCGATGTTTATTTACTGCCTGGCAGTTTTAAACTGTTTCTCTACCTAAAAAAAAGTGAATTATGTGCAATAATAACCAAATCGGGTCAAGCTTTAATCCCCCTGTGCTGTACTCCTTAAAAACAAATTATTTAACTGAGAGTTGGAAAATATTATTAAAGACTTGGAAGTATTACATCCAACACTAACAGGTACAAAAATTAAATTTTCCATCAGTAATGTCAGTACTTTGTACGATGTTTTACTTTTATGTATATGTTAATTCCAATAATTGAAGATGTATAAATAAAAAACATGTAATATTCCATTAATTAAGTATACTTATTGTTTGCAGTACAACTATTCTAGGTTAATATTACAATGTAGTGTGTCTCAGAAAAGCACCATGTTTTATACAAATATGTATTTTATGTCACTGTTTTATTTGATGTAACAATTTTATTTTGTGTATTTTGTGCTTCGAATCAGTTCAGGTATCGTATGCTATGTCTGCTGTAGCACACAACGTGCTTCAATAATTATAGTTTGTCGAAATGAACAATTATCTGTTATCTTGTGTCCCCCCCCACAATCGAAAATCTTCAACCATCTTCGACTGCACCGAAAATTCGAGATGTAGAATTGCGGCACCAACTGCCAAAAAGCAAAATGAACCTGATCTAACCTTGGTTTATCGAACCTCCGTGGTTGTATGTAGTTAATTATCGAAATGTAAAGAAGGATAAAATCCGGACCGAGGACAAAAGATAGAAAATTTCATCTTTAGAATTCAATATGTGTTTCTATCGTTCTGTTGTCGGTAAGAGATTTGGAGGGAAATGGAGGAAAACGATCGTGACAGCTTAAAGCGGGGAGCAGTGGAATAATAATAAAAAGAGGTCTTGTTAAATCCTTAAAAAAGATATTTATATTTTGTGGACAGGTGAATGCTAGAATTTACAACAGAGCACAAAAGACCCACCGCACGGTTTTCCCTCCTACTCTACATGACGAGTTTCTCATCAAAAATCGTACGTCAGAGAAATATAATTCCGTATTCCAGCACTCATAAAGAATAATACGTTTAAAAATAATGCTCAACGCAGTAAATATATAGGGCTACATATATACAGCTTTTCTTTTTATCTATAGATACATAAAACCGAACATTTCCATTGAACGTCACAAAAGAAATGCGAGACGCGTTCTTAAACCTCGCCCGAGTGAATAGCATCCTCTCATTCAAAATCCTTTCTTGGAAGCGAATTCACTCGGAAGACATCCGAGAACACTCTAAACACACTTCACCTGGACTACGTGAGACTGACGCGGCCAAGAATTCATAATGGTTCGGGAAGAAGAATCAAAATGGAATGCACAACAAAGAGTACTCAAATCATTTTTTTTCCTACTTCAGATTCCGCTAAAACTGGGAATTACATGAATGGACTGAGGTGTGTATTCGCAAAGGGTCTGGAAGGAGGAGAAGCGAGAACGAAGGCTTTCTAACACGTAGTGGAGCAATAGATCTCTCTAAAGGCAGGAAAGCGCTCCTCTCTCCATTCAGAACTCTACATTTTAAAGAGGTGCGTTCCAAAACATGCGTGCCTTGCTTCGTCTCATAGGAGATAAATGTGAGGCAAAGACAGGATCTTGTTATCAGATGCAGCCCCTTGATATTCAAACGAATATCCAAGGTCAGTTACTTAAACGGTCATGCAACATCAAATTATCCCAAAAAAAAGGAGGAGGAATAAATTTGATGTAGTTCCGTAATTATCTTTCTTCCTAATTGTTTCATAAAAGACTTAGGCATAGCGAGATGAACTACTTAATCTGGTAAACAAAGTACATAAAGTAATAAAAATTTCCATAAAGAACCAGCCTACCCATAAAGTGTCGTTCATCCCGAACTACATGGCCATTGAAACCTCGTGACTCTCGCAACCCACGTCACAAGGGAACAACTCATAAAAAATAGTCCGCACTTAAATGACACAGTATCCCCAAACACTGATCCGACTTACAACAGTGCGTTAATACACATCACAGGAAAAAAAATAACCAACGGGTGATACTTTAGAAAAAAAAATCAAGTACACTGAGCACTTTACTTCCACGAGAGAAAAAATCTCATAAAACGTTTAATATAAACCAGCTATTTAAACGACGTCGTACCTCTCTGTGTACATGATGGTCTCTGATGAAAACTTAACAGGGGAATCGTCGTCACTCATGCGAACTTCCGAAACCTGCAAGAACGAACGAAATTAGCTAACAATCACACAGATACGGCGCTCGGGGACGTAGCAGAACTGTGCGAAAGAGAGCGGGACAGCGGCAGGGAAGGCAAACGAGGGAGAAAGAAGTTCCGAAAGCCTTGCCACAGGAACCATTTCTGACGCATGGTGAGCTACCGCGTGGCAAACACTGTGTTTTCAGTATTAAGTGCGAGTGACGGCGGAAAATGAATTTCCGCTCTATTTAGAAAACTATTTCTAATTAGTTTTCTAGCTGTTGAGTTCAAATAAAGCGGAAATAAAATTTCCGCTCTATTTAAACTCAAATCAATCATCCGCAGTTGCTCGAATCTGTTCAGTAAATTTAAATAAGCTTAGGCCACAAAGGGTCGGGCTTGTTCAAAGAACGTTAAAGCGAGAGTACGATGAAATTGTTCAAGTTGAGCAGGGTTGAATTTGGAGGTGTTCAGAAACTGCGACTAATCTTTCTTTCATAGGTCGCAGATTATAATATTATTCGACCTAGGGCGGCCACTTGAGGAGCTTACCTTGAAATTGGCATATGAGCACTTCGACATAAATGTGACGTGGACTGGGAAGAAATCTTGAGTCTGGGAGTTTGCGCAGGAGAATTCCAGAGCACCTGACTTGTTAGTTTTGTCTATTGAGCTCAATCTCCACGTGAGGGAGTTCTTGCGCGAGTCGTGAGTGTATTCTCCGTCGCATTCCACGATGACAGGGTTCACGCCAGACCTGTAACCGAAAATGAACCATCATACCTGCCCAGTAGAAAACTCGGTATCGTACACTTAAACCTCGTTTCGAATCTACACAATTTTCTCAGACGGTGACTTACGGGATAGGGATGATAATAACGACGTCTTCCAGCTCCAGGTGGTCATGTTCAAGGACATACTCGATGTTGACATCGCAGCCACCCTGACCGTTATCCGAGGGCCAACAGTTAACTGAAGTGCAAGACAATACACGAATTAGTCGCTAAATTCGAGCTGAATAGTTAGACTTTAAAAAGAGGGACTTACTTGTGAGCGGAATCAGGGACTCCTCCGTCGAATGGAGTCTCCACCTCAAAATACTCACGTCCGTATCGATAGGGAAAGGTTTCGCAGCATCTTTAAGTCCGACTAGGGACTTGGTTTTGAATAATTCTTTGTCCACGTTCGGATGTGTCTACAACGAAAAATAGAGCTATACAAAACTCATTTCGATGCAGAGAGACAAGACTGAGTAGGTTCGCCGCTAAGGCGAGATGTTTTCTCAAATCCGTATCGGTCATTTTTCGGTTCAGTTGGGTTTGATAATGTATGGTTTGGTTGTATTGGGTTAGGTTGGGGAGGAGAGGGTTCTAGGGTTGTATAAGTACTGCTTCGAACCGTTGGAATGTAACACTATCGCGCTGGGTTCTTCGATCCGGCAGTTGTCTGTTTCCCTCATACCTGTAACTTTGGTCTACACTTCTGGTTTGGCTGTGTAAACTCTGAACCTTCATATAGCCCCCAACCATCCAGTATACCCTGCCACCAAGTAGCTTGCTTAACAGGTATACGTTACTAACTGCCGGCGTGATTGGTAAGATTATAGTTTAGGGTATCTCGAGTCACGTTAGGTCGGGTCAGTTTAAATTCCGTGATGTATTAAGTGATATTTTAAAGCTCGCTTCCTTTCAGGAAAGAGCTCATTATTTACTTTTTAAAATCTGAGTTGGGTTAAGTTACATTAGATTTTGAAAGGCTAAAACAGGGGGGATAAAATCGAGATAATACCTTCGGGAAAACTAGCTCCGATCTTCGACATAAGGTTTACAGTGAATACATAAACACAGAAAACAGGAAGATTGTAATAAAAGTTGAGGGAAAAGTTAATGAAACATTGGTTACTTACCTGAATTTGAATATTCCGGTTTTCCGGGTTTTCAAATCCGATCCGAATGCGGCCCAGTTTTTCGTTGCTGATGCGTAGAGTAACTAAGCCATGAACCTCCAAATTCTTCAAACCGCTTTCGTTGCCAAACTCGACAACTAACCTCTCTTCTAGACGGACGTATACACTGAGGAGAGAAGACGAATTCTGATAGCACGCCGCGCTTTGAAGTGGTTGGTTTACTAAGGCATGAGACTAGGAGTCTCATGACTAAGGTCTATACTTACTCTTCGACGTGTTCTAACGTAACGGCAGCGAACTTCTGCTTGACACTGTTGGTGGGAGCAGCCGTAACAGCGACAGGAGAAATAACGTTCTCTCCCTCCGACTTAAGTTGGTCCACAAACGATTCCACATTCCGAGCTTTGCTTCCCAGCTTCATGGCTTTAGCTGGGATGGGCTGTTTTCTGAAACACAAATACGCCTTCGATTGAGCATTCTGACCATCTTTCTTCGATGTCAACGACCGCAAGCGGTACCCAAACATACGAGAGGCGTTCGTAAAATGGATTTTCAGAACTCCATTACGTCATGCTTCCGAAGAAGTTGAGGTCATACAGTTCCATTAACATTAATACACTAATTAGGTTGTGTAGAGGTTTGCGTTATTAAAACAGGGGGTCAGGAACACCCTGTGCGAATAAAACCCGATAATTGGTCTAGCTATTTCTTCTGATCGAGAAGAAAAAATCACGTACAAAAGACGGCTTATTGAGAGTTAACTAAACATTTTTTATGGACTTGAAATTTATACTGAGCAATATTACACACATTGCATCGAGAAATATTTGAGTTGTTCTTTCATATTTGCGCAGAATCTAGAGGCATTTTTTTAACATCATTTTCTTTTTTATTAAGCTTAAGTTCTACTTCACAAATTTCTACGCCCGATTTGTCGTAAAAAATGAGATTTTAACGAACTTTTTAAAGGGGGGAGGCGGAGATGTAAAGCCTGTGTACAAAGCAATATCAACCCACTACCGTCCAGCGATGCCGTTCGGAAAAAGAAAAATTTATTTTAAAGGATCTTTTTAAGTTCAGTATTATTACACTTTGAAAAATATCAACTCTTTGGACACCTGAAATTTAATGATTAAGGCATTTACCGAAGCTTAAAATTGCGTAATTTACTGGGAAAAATCTTTCGAATTTCTCTTAAGCTACATTTCACTCCAAATACTGTGGGCTGTTATGGGTTAAAAAGTTAGCATCAATATTCTTTTAAGAATAAGAGCAATTTTAGCGTACTTACAGAATGGATTTCGCTCTCGGAGAGTCGTTGCTGAGTCCGGAACCATGGCTCTCGTCCATAACAAGGCCACTCGGCGTGTTCCGGCTTGAGAAGTTATTATTTCCAATGCCGCTTCCGAAACCTCCCATGCCTCCCACGCCACTCGGAGATTTAATTCCCTTCTTATTATTTTCCATCCGCTGCCTCTGGAGTTCCTTTGCTTTCTCCCGCATTTTATTCTTTGCTTCTCGTTCTTGTGTCTAGAAGGAAGCGTAAAACAAGTTTGATAAAACTTACCGGCCCCAAAACAATTTAAGCCTGCTGGTGCTCTTCCATATTACCTTATATGTGAATAAAAGATAACATAACAAACTTACAGAAATTTTGTTACTCATTTTGACATGTCAATTTTGAGACATTTGAAGAAAAATAAACTCCAGAGATAAAGTTCACAGTCCGATTTTGGATTGAATAGAAAAATCATTTGAATTGAATCAAAAAACTAAAGGATAATAGTGCGAAAATTTACGTGTACGGCGACCAGGACTGATTCTTTGGCGCTCCACTACACGGTATCTAGTTGTAAAATACAACAGTGAAAAAATAATTACCTGTCTAACAGCTTGGTATACTCTCTCTTCATGAGAGTCCATTTCAACAAAAGTTCGGATTTGGGCCAGATTCACGCTTTCGCGATAGCCCAAAGCGACAATCTCGTCAAACGCAAAGATCAAATTAAAGGCGTTATTCAATATTTCCATTTCGTCCATTGTAGCACAATATTCTGGGATCTAAAAAAATTAATACAAATAAAAGAGATCTCAGTATATGTAAACAGCATTGTCAACACCTTCCTTTTAAATTGTTTCTTTGGCAAAACTTACCACTCTAGAAAAAAGGCGCAATGTTTCTAAGTCTTCCAAAATATTGCTAGCTTTAGTTGTAATAAGCAGCATGTACAATTTATCCAGGGGCTGATATACATAGCGAACAGAGTCGGTTTCTACAAAAGTGTGCTGCTTTCCAGTTGACATCAACTTGGGGAAGGCAGACAGAAGCCCCTCTATCCTGGCCTTGGTCATTTCCACAAATTGCCGGGACACAATAACTAGAAAAATAGAAGTCAAATTGTAGAAATCATTTTGAACATTACTTTAACCACCTTACTGATCCAGGGTTGTCACAAAATCTTAATTACAAAATTTCCTGAACAAATCGATCAATGACCAAATAGATCAATGCGGCCAAACCGCCGAGCTCCAAAAGCGTTTGAGAATTTCAGTGTCTGTGACTGTCGGCGCGGCGTTTGATCACAACCAAAGGACAATTATTAATATATTTAGGCCAAATTGGGAAATTTTACTGACTTTGCAGCCATTTCCCTGACTTCCCTTTTTTTTCTTGACTTTTCCCTGACTTTCCTGACCTGTGACATCACTGTGATCAGGCAGAGCTATTATATAGAATACAAAGACCTTTTCTTGATAAAGTATGTGCAGTAAAAGGACGTTGTTGTTAGGATAAGTAATATAACTACTCACTCTTGCCTCCCTTGGTTGATATTGCAGCAGCCAAGAGAACCTGAGGACAAAAGATGCCAATTGAGCCACAACTTCGTGCACAAACTTTCATGACATTATGAGAGATTTTAGAAATATTCAACAAGGAAACTAAACCGAACGATAGAAGAGGAAAGCAAATCATAAACTCCTTATGAAAATACACAGTTTAAGAAGATGAAACTTCCAAATTGTTTTAAAACTTCATGAAGCAATTCTTGAATGGTTCAAACAAAATATAATCAAGAATTGGGATAGTTAAGGTGTTTGGATTAAAAGGCGCAAAAAGAGTAAAAGAGATGGTTGCAAATTTTTGCAGAAAATAAGTTCTCAAAGATCCTCCGGCAACGAAAGTTACTACGGTACATACCATGACAAGATGTCAGTAACTTTAGAGGTTATGACACACAAATGACAACAGCAGTACCAAGTCATCGGGATATTGATGAGCCGAAATAAAAACTCAAACAAGAAGGTACGCAATCCTAAGTCTTAAAAATTGAGAGTAAAATCCGTAGTCACAAATTTCCGGACAAAATAAGCCATAAGACATAGGCCTATCCCAAACCGATCCCTTCAACACACAACACCACTGCTCGTCAAAAACAAACTTTCCAGCGAAGACACTTACCATTTTGGAAGTGGAAAAAGGTACTAGAAAATAATCTAAGAATTCAATTCGCAATTATTGACTGTTTATCAACATTTGACGTGATGACGTGGGTTCCAAATTATCGGCTGCCTAGCTGTCGTGTGGTGTAAACCATCAAAGAGGTAGTAAAAGTTAGATACGTCAACTCGTCCCTTGACGTCAAATATCTCAGTCAGAGGGACAACAAGGGCACTTTCCTTTCATTGCGAGTTTATATTATTTCGATTACTTAATCTAATCTATGAAAGATTGAACGCACACTATAACAAACACAAATCAACCCAAACAGAACAAAATATGCTCACAAAAGGGTTAACCCTTTTCCCTTTTTCTTTCCGCACATGGTTTGTCAAGTTGGCCAACAGTTGAGTGCTCTCTTCCCAAAAGTTTGTTCTTATTCTCCGAGAATTACGAATACTTTACATGTTAAAATAGCATCAACCTTTAACATTTTAGCCAAATGCATTTTATAATTAAAATATTTACTGTAATGAAAGATTATTGAATATGATTTGGATTCGCTTTGTTGGCACTCTTGCGTTCAGGCAAAGAGTATAAGTGAAAGCGCGTAGCTTGACATCCCAGTAGGATGGACCATATTTGCCACGCT
>Ga0058701_10003257_pt1 | contig 12779 bp, 7 predicted proteins | sample AgamicOrMae_FD_97039 | JGI IMG/M metagenome (GOLD analysis project Ga0058701, IMG submission 97039) | Agave microbial communities from Guanajuato, Mexico - Or.Ma.e | ecosystem: Host-associated > Plants > Phyllosphere > Phylloplane/Leaf | place: Guanajuato, Mexico | collected 2012-06-04
GGGGAACATCGTTATTCATAAAATATGTTTCCTTCAAAACGTTCATAAAATTATTTTTGCGATTGAACAACGACAAATAGGTGATATCTAAGCTCTTTACGACGTTATATGCTCAATATTTAAACGTATATTAATTTTATTTCTCATCGCCGGTAGGTCGGTGTTCAAGTAAAAGTTAGGCCAACTCGGTCAATTTGTTTTTAGTAATTTAAAGTTAGGTAAAGATAGGTTAGGTTAATCGGTACGAAACAATGACAATCGTGAGTTCTAAATACGTTCCCTATTCCATGCAGCGTAAATTGAAAAGAGTACCTCGAAAAAATCTGAAAGTATCGTTCTTATTTGTTTCCGACGCTGTCAATAAAAGCGGCATGCGGAGTCGAAATCTTAATTCAGCGTTGCATTCCATTACCTCTAATGAGATAAAAACCTCAAAGATTTTACGGCGCGCACTTTATCAGCGATAAAGCTTTCCGATTCGAAACGAAAACCCGAAAAGGAACGCATAGCGGGCGAATATCCTCACAGAGTTGTGGAGATTATTTGAGGAAGCGCTTGCTTGTTGGATTGCAGCCAGAATAGCGTGCTGCCATTTTCATTTCTTGCGGAATTAAAAGGATGGCTCGCTATTGGCAGAAGAATTACCACTCTTCATTAGCAATAATTTACATTCTCTTTGTTGGCGCAAAAGTTCAAAGCAGATGTCAACGGATAAAAAGAATGATTACTGGTACTTAGTTCCTGCGTTGTCCACTGGCCCACTAATCATATATTCTCCGGGGAACCACACCCCTGATTGATTTTAAGAAGATTATGAAAAAACAAATTTGGCAAATTCTCAAAAATAAATGGTTGTGTTTCAACATACGTTACGTGAAATTCCCAAATTCTACAATTCGCTTGAACACAAAACCAAGAACATGCCGGTAAAAAAATAAAGAAAGAAAAATTAAGGGAATATCAGCGTATTTCTAACCGTATGGTGGTTTTGAGACACATTTTAAAACTTTTGAACGGTTTATTGGACGCTGAAATCATGAACATTTTGGAAATCATGAACATTTTGCTGGAACCGTAGCCTTTGAGTTAACATTTATCATGCATGCACATCGATTTTCTTTTTTTTACAAAACTTTCCAAATTTGATCTTTGGCTCCTTTTCATGGTTCAATCAAAAGGATCACTTTAAATTTGAATCAGAGAAAGTCTCTGAGATTCAGTGAAAATTATCAGATACTCAGAGACTCTCACTTACTGTTAGAGTGATGGCCGTAGAAATGTCCATCACGGTTCATTAGGTTCCTCCCACAACGCTACCGTATAAAAGTATTTTTTTTTAGAAAAAAATCCGCGATTAACAAATTTACACGAAAAAATGTTCCTTTGCAAGGTTTGGTGAGAACGAGATTTGGACCTTAGAGAGGAAACTTCGAGCGCAAAGCTTGTAGCGGTCCATCGAGACGGGTCCTTGGCGATGACTTGGACTCTTTCACGAGTGAATAAAGATCGAACTGACGTCACGAACAGTCCTCTCGGAGCCGGCGCTTCGCGACCGTGCGCCGTGACTTCGCGAATGCGGGGGGGGGGCACGCACGGCCACGCGTGTGTCTATTGCCATTTGGGACGGCTAGATGCTCCGGTTGGGGTTGCAATGGGTGGGGGTGGGTAGGGGGGGCGAATGCATGTGCAACCGGCCTACTGTAATAAAAGTCCGATATTTGTCGAGTCGTTAATCACACGGGGGGAGGGGCAGGCTGAGCTCCCGTGGTTCCTCATCGCTTTTAATGGCTTTACAGCGTTTCGGATGTCATCGGGAAGTGCTGCACTTCCAAATTTGATGACAATCGCGAACGGATCCCCTCGCCCAAGATGAAGCTTGTTATTAAATATTTATTGAGAAAGTTTGAGTAAGGCGATTTGTCACTTCTACATTTGGAAATTACGTTGTATATGTATGTGATCTTCCGGAGGAACTTACTTATTGGTTACTCTTTAGGGCTCTTTCTAACGTCGTTTAGTATCCTTGGTGACTTAAGCGTTCATATTCCTGCGTGACATATTCCTGCGTGAAATGGGTCCACCACGGTAAAAACAAACCCCCGTTTGGAGAATGCTATACCGGTTTTGAGTGTGAAACCAAAACGGGGGTGGTACGTATTTTGATTATTTTTCAAGATAGGCCAATATTCAGCCATATCATTCAAAAGGCCTCGGCGACAGCTTTCCACTGATGTCGCTGAACATAGGCCAATCTTGAAAAATTACCAAAATACGCACTACGTGATACACATTGTCCCAGCTGCTGGGGCGCGAACCGACCTGACGCAGGAAATTAGCTATTTGCTCAACCCGGAGTGCTATTGTGTTAGTGACACAAGATGAGGGTAGAGAGCTTTCGACGAAAATGGCGACAAAACCGACGAGCCATTTTTTTCGTGATTCAATTTTTTCCTTCACCAATTCCAGCACCTTTGTTTACTTGATAGTTTTAACAGCATACTCTGATCGTAGTCAAAAACTGGACGAAGGAGTATTTTTGTCTCTAAAACTAAGCGAAAAGAGTTTGCGAATCTCTTTTTACAAAGCCTCGCATTCATGTTGTGCGCGTAGCCCAGCTGCGTTGACATGAAGAACTCGCCAACTCGAACGTTTATCTCTTTCTCGACACCGAGGAAACAAATACGTCACATGAAATCCCCTGGGAAGAAGGTAATATCAACCCTTAACGTTCTTAAAACATTTATAAGAGACCAAATTTTTTGTCCAAAAATTCTATTTTGTAGCCGCGTTCTAACAAAAATATTTCGGCTTTTAATGGTATTTATTGTTGGAACAAAAAAGGCGAACCAAAAAAAAAAATCGTGAGCTATCAGTGATTATGCTCAATCTATTTAAAATACATTTCGTGTTACGGGCAATCTGATGGTTTATCGGTCATTGCATCTTAACTGGATTAGGTCATTAAAATATCGTTAACACGCCTGTGAAAGATGATGTTAAATTGGCGTGTGAGGCGCCTAGCTGCATTTTCATCAGTCGATATTTATTATCACCTTTGCATTGACTAGGTTTGATTGCATGCCGCCCGAAGACTTTGATTGAAGTAATGGTTATTGATTTCGTTCGTCACTCACAATCGCAATCTAGATTCGAACGTGTTTGCCTCCGCTAGTATGTTTATCCTTTTCGTCTTGGAGCTCAACACCACTGTCTTATTTTGAGTCGATGACGTTGCTTAGGCCTACATGAATACCGATAGAAATGCTGCCAACTCTTGAAACTTCATGCCGAAACCATGTTCCCATATTTCTGCTTAACTTATGATAGTGCACCTAGAGGTGAACTTTGGAAACAAAATGTGAAACATAGTGGAAAACTGGGGGGGGGGGCATTCGATAGCGCCAAAAATCAGAAGCGCCAACGCCGAAAGCGCCAGTCCGTAACCGCCAAAGTTCGTATAGGTTAGGTTAGGTCAAGTTAGGTTCAATTAGGTTAGGCTAAGTTAGGTTAAGTTAGGTAAGGTTAGTATTGCGGTTAAGACCTTTGGCTTTTGCGACTTTTCTCGTTTGGCGGTTTACGGATTGGCGCTTGCAGCGTTGGCGCTTGTGGTTTTTGGCGCTTATGACAGCTACCCGAGAACTGCACGTTTAGTGTACGTGTTGTCAAGGAATATCAGATATCAGGGGTAACAGGTAATGCTACATTTTAATCTTTTTCGCTAGTAGAAGAAGCAGCGGTCGCCAAACATTGCCACTGCCAACCCTTCTAGTTGTATTATTCATTCCCCGTTGTTTATCACGCCTCGGGATGTGATCCACTGTAGGGGTGACTGCTACGTCGTAATTTGAGAAAAGGCTTCTGTTTTCGATAAACATGCGATAACTTTCCGATCACTTTTTCCGCGGAAAGATTGTTATTAAAAGTCGTTGGAGGTTTGCTTTTATTTTGGCAGACGGAAGGTGCGTAGAACAACTTCGCAAAACGTTCTCCTGGAGATTGGACGTAATGCGTGCGTACACAAAGACCCTCTTTTGCGAACGGAAGTGCGAAAGAAATGGTAGAAAAATAATGTTTACCGAGCAGCAGGATAAATAAGCTGAAATAAATCGTTTTTCTGCAAAACCAGTTATTTCATTATTGCGTGTTATTGGTAAGCAGTTTAACGCAGATAGTACATTTGTGTAAAGTGGAATTTTTACCGAGTAAATTTTGAATTAGAGTTTTGTGATCTTACGTTTAAGAACATCTCGTTTTTCGTACCCTTTTCTCACATTCAGAACGTCTCTTTTTTTACCTCTGAATTCAAAAATATTATTTGAATATTGATAATATAATTTTAAAAATGGTACAAATTACAAGAGAAAATAAAAAATAAAAATATCAGAAAATGAAATTTTTAGTTTTTAGATTTTCTTCTAAATAGTCTTCTCAATAGGCAGCTTTACCGTAGAGGAGATACTAGTGATTGAATAATATGGTGGCAATATTTTAACAGGCCCTTGAAACAACTTTTTATATTACGAATAGTCCTGACAACGATTTTACAACTTGTCTGAGCCATTTAAATATGCGTCTTTGAAGCCTCTATCTTGCCTCGCTTGCAATCTTTTTTCTTTCCCATGAAAAATAAAGAAAAAAAATGGTGTCTGTGCAAACAGCCATAGAAATGATTTCGGGCTAAATTCATAAAATAAATCGAGCGCAGCCATGCACCCATTTTACAGGTTGTTTAGCCAGGCCGCGTCCACAGAGGGGAACGCCCTTTTTTTAGGAGAAATAAATGCTTCTTCTAATTTGCGTTATCCCTTTTATTCGCAGTTTGTTATGTGCACGGAAAACAGCCCGCTACACTTACGATCAACCATCAAAATGATTACTATGACGTGCATATAGCCATGATTTATGAACCGCTCCGAGGGCTCTATCAGCATAAATCCAGCTGGAATACGCCTTATTAATCATCTTACACTCTTCGCACGTGCGAAAAAAGTTATTTATGAGTGGCTAAGAGGAACAGTGGCCAACAGCTTGCCATAATGCCTTAACACATCATGATGCGTTGTTTGTCAGAAAGCCTGACAGACGGCCAATGAGCACTGCATGTTCGATGGACAGTGGGCCATCATGTACACCATATTTTATATGTTTCGTGGAAGCTATTTTTTAAAAATTTATACTGCGGAAATGTCAAATAATTTATCGTTATATAAAGTGACTTTTTAACGTGTTTCACAAGATTTTCTTTCTTTTAGAAGCCTAAAAAAGCGCCGTGAAAAATAAAAATGGGTAGCTGTCATAAGCGCCAAAAACCACAAACGCCAACGCCGCAAACGCCAGTCCGTAACCACCAAACGAGAAAAGTCGCAAACGCCAAAGGTCTTAACCGCAATACTAACCTTACCTAACTTAACCTTACCTAACCTAACCTATACGAACTTTGGCGTTTGCGACTTTTCTCGTTTGGCGGTTACGGACTGGCGCTTGCGGCGTTGGCGCTTGTGGTTTTTGGCGCTATCAAATGCCCCCATAAAAATGGCGATTCAACAAAAATGAAAAAAGACACCCATTGTCAAATTTAAAGAAATGAACTGCAATATCTTACAATCTGTCTCAATTGCAGTAGCTTGATGAACGAAACAAGTCTGAGACTGTACTTTGGTACATCAACCCACTGAAATTCCACTTCTACTTGTTGAGATACACAGTTACCATCTTTTGAAATTTTAAGACCTTTCTTCGATGATCCTTCTTGACCTTTTAAACTTACGCCCTTAGTTTTGGAAATTTTCCGCGAAACATTTTCTTTTCATCGAACACAACAAAAAGAGAGTTTACGTGAATGCAGGTTGGGAAAGTTTGGGAAGAAAGTAGGTGTTACAAACGACTGCAGAGGAGAGCTGCTTTTCATAGAGAAGTTTGCGTTATGCCAAGACATTCATCTTCGTCAGCGAAAAGGTTTCTCAAAGTGTCCAACTAAACAGGCCATTTGAATTGAACTATGCTTCACTAAAAAGTACAGCAATTTGCGCGATTTATGTACATTAGGCCGTGGTACCATCTCTTTAGTATATTTGGGGGGCAACCTGCCGCTGCTACGACTTACGACTTTAATTATACCGATCAATACTGAATTTAGGTACCCAATCCACGGTCCAAATCTCCGCCTAACACCCTTTCTTAACTTGAGCTCCCAAGTAGCTACAGGTCAAGGCAATAATTTTTCTATTAAATGAAGTCGTTGAGAGACTTTGAACACCACCCAATAACTTTGTGAGGATCGGAACTGACATGGATTTAATATATCACATACATCCTATATTTTGTTTAGAACCTTTCGTTACCAAGTCAAACTAATTGGCATAGCCTGTCATATTTTAACGATATACAAACCTTAGGCTTGGTTAGAGCCTTCCATTCTTATGGAAACGCAAGTTAGAAAACGAAAAGATGCAACATTTAAAATGTATAGTCAGGCCAGAGTGGCGATACATCATCTTCCCTTCCATTATAACGTTGCTTACTCGACATTTCAGCTGTTCCGTAAAGTCTTTCGGAATCGACTGTACGCTTGTAACTTTCGGTGAAATACTTCCGGTGGTCAGGAACGGAAGCCGGATATCGGAGTTGTTCATAAAGTAAAGTAACAATGTAATCAAGGTGTTAAGGAGTGCGTCCGGACGCTTCACGCGTCAAGGTCACCGTGTTCAACGGCGTGCTCAAGGTCCTCATAGATTTCCTAATTTAATAAATCCGGCAGGACCGCGACAAAAAGTCCCACGCTATGCTATTGCGTAACATTGCTCCCCGAAACAAAGTACACGCGATTCCCCCAAACGAGGGCAACTTTTCTTCTCCTACACGTCCACACAGCTCCACGTCAGATTTGGCAAAACCACCTACGCTTGACACATCCCCAGCTTGAAAAAAAACTATTGAATCTGGTTTCAGCCCGCAGACACGCAAAAAAACAGGTGTCGCTGGGCCAGAAAAGGAGAGGAAAAACGGCGATATTTCCTGGAGTTTCTTCTCACTGCGAATTTGTAAGGTGACCTTGGCATGACCTTTCGTCTTTAAGCTGAGTGGAGCAACAGCGAAGTGATATGTGATATGAACAGATATGTAACTTCCACCATTCTTATGGCGAGTTAATAAAAAAAAAAACCTCATCTTAAAATGAGGATATTTTGGGTAGCTGTCAGCAGCGCCAAAAACCACAAGCGCCAACGCCGCAAGCGCCAATCTGTAACCACCAAACGAGAAAAGTCGCGCCGAACGCCAAAGGTCTTAACCGCAATACTAACCTTACCTAACCTAACCTAACTTAACCTAACTTGACCTAAACTAACCTATACGAACTTCGGCGTTTGCGACTGTTCTCGTTTGGCGGTTACGGACTGGCGCTTGCGGCGTTGGCGCTCGTGGTTTTTGACGCTATCGAATGCCCCCCGATATTTTGATATGACCTACGTACTATATTCCCATGGACCTTTTTGACGAATACTTAAGTGACAGCAGAACTTCTGTTCCGTAACAAATGAACCAAAAATGTCTCCCTAAAAGCTAATTCGTGTGTCTTTTAAAGATGCAGGGAGCTGCCTTAATAGTCAAGTAAGTCCTTTCGCGAGGACGGCATTGGCGAAGAGGCAAAAAGGCGTCTGCGACTCACTTGTGCGGTTTGTGTTGATATTGCTTTTCCCTGAAGAAGGTTTGGAGGGTCGCGCGAGGGGTCGAGTCTTGAACCCTCCGAAGGGATAAACGAATGGATTGGTTCCGCACAACGACGGGCTTTTATCGTAAGAGATTGGCGGCTAGCTACGGACCTAGCGCTGCACCGGAGTTTGCAAATCCAGTTGTGCAAAATAGTTGCAATGCCCGAGAGTATGTTCAGCACAGCGACGATTGTGAAGGAATTATTCCAATCTGGGGGACAGGCAAAAAGCTACATTCGCGTGACAGATTTTTTTAAAAAAAAGACCGAAAATTTTAATATAGAAAGGAAAACCCTTATTTCCCCCCCTTTTTTGCCGATTTTTTTTTAAAGTTTTGACAGACTTCCCTCTACGAAAATATAATCTTACCATGTTGGTCCGGTTCACGCAATTGCCTCAAGGAACATACCTAGAAACAAACACAAAAACGTAATTAGTCGTTTGTTACAAATTAAAGAAAACTATTCTTGTGATAACAATGATAGAAGTTTGACAAACATGACGGATAGAAACTTGCACCTCCTGAGTGAGTGAGCGACAGGTTTTCTAAACCACTGAGCCCGGTTAGGTTCAGGGGTTTATAGGGTGGGATAGGGTGGTTTGAACAAGATTAGGACGGTGCTACGGTAGATAAAGCTACGTTGGTTCAAGGGAAAACTTAATGAAGATGCGTGGAAAAAGGGAGAAAAATCTAAATTAAATACGCAGGCCTGTATCAGTCCCTTTGACATGGCGCCAATTAACGTTAAGTTTAATGAGCCGGCGTGGCTAATGAAAGCGCAATCAACCAGAATATAATAGGTATGAAACAGATCAAGGAACGTTGACTTGATGAGTTCACAGATGCTAAACGCGCTTGAAATTGAAATCGTTTAAAAAATTCTGAAATACTCCGGAATTTTTTCAGAACGTATTGACTAGTCGTTTGAATCAAGAAACTAGAAGAAAAGTTAAAAAAAATCTTCAGCAAGATAGAATGTAATAAAATAAAGGTTTTCTCAACTAAATTAATTTCGCATTCAGAGCCGCAAAACACGGTAGGCAACCCTTGTGACAAACACGGTGTTCTCCCATACGAACAATATTTCCACCCCCAAAGGCCCTTGTTGAACAAGAAAACTTTTCTCGAGGTAGGACCTTCTACCCACGGACCAACAATAATTATCAGCTAAACCAACCATCGTTACGTTGAGCCAATTACCTTAAGTCTGTTATGATTTTACGTAGAAGCTTGCTTCGTTGCTACTGCATGCTACTTGAATTCATCTCTGTCTGTATACCTTATGTCTGTCAAGAGCGAGAATAAGCAAAAGCTTTTTGGGTTCTCAGATCTTTCTTCGGACGGAAAATCTTTTATTTAGTTTAACGCTTCTAAAAATCGGTTTGGGCGAGCAAATATTGACAAGTTGATCTTCCTCTCGAAACCGTTTGTGAAACATTTAACCTAGGGAGGTCTGAGACTGTTCCTCGTCTTTCTCCCACCAGGCATTAGTCTCAAGAAATAAATAAGCAGTTGAGCAATAAACACAAGGAGCGGGACACTTCCTATAGCAACCGAGGCCTCCAAGGAGCAAAACTTTCCCCGACTTTTAGTCCGACTTCCAGTCAGCATGTACATTAGGAAGTCTCAAAGGTTTCTCTTGAAGGGGTCCGCGCGCGACCAAGGCCGGGGTACCAACTTCACGGCGTTCCCGCCAAATGTTGCTAACTATTCGAAAACAATTGGTGAGACCCGCAGCGTGTCGAAGCAGACACCGATCTGATTTCGCTCGCGATCAATCTCGCGGTTTATTTCGACGTTTGACCAAACTTTTGAATATTCAAAGAATATTAAAAAGAGGCGGGGAAATACCCAGCGTGTCGGCCAGTAAGTAAATGAGTTGAACGCATCCACACCGTGAAGTCTGGTTCCCAGAATAATGAAAATCACTTTAATTCAGCTACGTCAAAAAACAAACAAAGAAATGTCGACTAAATATTGATTTTATAAAAAGGATGAAAGGTAACTGGTCTGCCTCACTGAGGGCTTTGTTACCTAAATAGAAAGACGGTGAGGCGGCTTTGAACACGGAAATAAAAGGCAGAGAAAATGTTTGGAATGATGTTCTTTCATCACTGACGGAATGCAGTTTGAAATCAGAATTAAAAAGGCACGAGGATAGCGCTACCTGACGGGAGGGTTCGGACGAAGGGCTGAAAATTATTCTTGGAAGTATATTGCCTGAGGAGCGACAAATAAGCTAGTATAAAGTCTCGGAAAAAGGACATTCATAATAAACATTTCATCGACAGAAACGAGGTTGCCCTTCCGGGGAGTTCGTTACAATGTCTCGCCGAAGAGAACCAGGGAACTGTACTGTATACACATCCATCGGAAAAAAATATCTTGACTTTAAGTTAGTAGTGCAGTGGATTCAGCTAGTCTGTTCGGGCAACAATAGCCTATTGTTGGAATGGCAATTGCTGGAGTCCTCCGATTCCAAAATGGGATCAAATGGTTTCCAGCCAATCGGATTCCTCCCAGCCCGAATGGCCGGGTCTGACATTCGACCAATCGGGAACGGAACCACTCGACTGGGCCCTCCGATTTTCGGACATTATTCCCCAGGGCCCTCTTTAGTCTTGTCTGCGTGTTGATCGAGCGTTGCACAAACAGATGCGCTTCTTCGACGTCATTTTCAAACGATGAATGCACCAAATAAACCAAATATCTACATTACTATGCATCAGTATCCCTCATGCCCAGTTCTTCACTCCCCTCACGCTCCACATGGTTACTGCCATCCTGATGTTGCTTAATCCTTGTGAGAGCGAATCAGAGCCGAGATGTTACCGGCATAAGGTCTTGCATAGGTTGAGCTTGTGTTGGGGGGTCCGGTTCTGAAATACGAATTTGGCCCTGCAAGGGTTGTTGGTTCGTCCGCGACAATCAGAGTTCGAGCAGTCACGCCCGGGTGCCTTCGCGTCCGGGTTTAGTGGTAGAAAGAGCAGCATTCATCGTTAGCTGCATTTCTGTTTGTTTGACTGTTTCCTGCTGGAAGCCAGTAAAGGGTTACCTCCTGCTGTTGAACACAACTGTCGAAACTTGACCTGTCGCCGAGGAAGGTGTCTGAAGCGGGGCTCCGCTTGAGAAATGCCACTCCCGACCTCCAGTGCTCCACCTCCGGTCAATCTCTCACGAGTATCAAGGGCAAACAACCGCGTGACTATACCTGGCTTAAGTTAACCTAGGTTCGCTCATACGCCTTGTGTTTCTCGTCTTCACCTCTCTGATCGTTTATCATCGCTTCTGATGCTGTTCCCGTGCTCCGTGACGTCTGCGGCATATTAAGACTTTGGCAATGGATCGATCACGGTTGAAGTGCCTTATGCCTCGCTACGTTCCATTTAATGAAGACGGAGCACCGAAAACCGTTAGTTTACAGTGCGGTCGAGTTGGAAGAGATAGTAAGGATTTAAATGTTTTTGAGACTTAGCTGCGCGCTGTTCACGATGGCGTCGAGGGTCAGAACTTGCTTCTGGATGAATGAATTCCCCAGGATACCGAAAGGGGATTCCAAAGCTACAAGTACTGATCCCCACAATGCACTCACTGTTGCTGATCCTGTTCGTCGCGTCGGAAGGGGTATTACACAGTTTGCCAGAAGCAGCGGAGTACATATCCCAATGTTCAAAGAGCCTGGCTAAAAGGGTGGAGACCTACTCTGACGATGATCCGGCCTGACGCCGTTTATGGGCGGCCCCCTGTTTACCTAATCCCCTTCGTGTTCTGATTTGCGACAGCGCTTACAGCATTGGGGACGTCGTTAAAGCCTATTTAAATTCATGGTCTTTGCTTATTTTGAGGCGTTGTTTAGAGCCCGTCCCGTCTCAACGAGGACGTTTCAAGGACTTTTCAGTGGTTCTGAGACAGTTAGCCGTATGTTTTAGACCAGTATTGGTCAGTCCAAATTATATGGCGCTTTATTTCTAAGGAAAACAGGAAGGCAGGATTGAATTGTACCGTCTTACTTTAACGTCGTCATCTACGAGATGGATAATAAGCGGGCTAACTTCGACCTTCGATGCTTACAAGGAAACGTTTACTCCCTAGTGTTTAAGCAAATCTTTCAGAGTCTTGTTGAATATTGGAAAGCAACAAAAATTAAAAAATGACGGAAAAGATTTGCTTCTGCCAGACACACATGTCTAGAGTTTGACAAAAAAAAAGAAAGAAAAAAAAAGACAAACGCGGGGCTAATGCAATAAAATTTACGGTCTTAAATTTTCCGTCCATTTGCTATTCCACGTTTATTTTGATTTCGTCAATGAAAACAACCAATTGACTGATTCGCGCAAAATAATTTCCGTAGGACGAGGAATCAACATAAAAATGGCAATCTCATGTTGTACCAACGATGCCTTAGTAAATAAAAGGGCCAGCGGAAGTGAGTCTTTTTTTTCCTTCAGTGTTGAACGAGGTTCTATCAGCCGGAAACCCCCAACACGGTATCTGCTGCCAAGCTTCCCCGAGCAATATTACCGGACTTGTCTTCGTTAATGTTTGATCCATTTGTTATACGAGCATCTTATAGACTACACTGTAAATCTGAAAGGTCGCTTTATCCACCATTACTACTACCGAGAAGTAATCAGCTTAAGGTTAATGTGACACAAGTTCGTAGGTGCTTTGTGCAACTTTCAATGAATTCAGTGCGGGCAACCCAGCACATTCCACGAAAAAGTTTGCCTTGACCGCGAAAAATATTGAACTTGAACATGGGAAGGCATTGTTTGCTGCTTAAACTACGAGGCGCGTGGTGCTGCCGCTCTTAGGAAAGGAAAGAAAGAGTTCAAGGACGAAGAAGGGAAGAAAGCTGCCTATGATTGATAGCAAATGCTGAAAGAGATTCCAGAGAATGAAATGCGAAATAGATGAAGGCCTATCCGGTGGCTAACCGCATTCTTCCCATTTCCCCGAAGAAAGTAACTCGTTTGTTACGAGCTCATTTGAAAACTTTTCCAGGTGGTAAACTTTCAAGGTAGCTCTATCAACCACTAGTGTTCTGTTTTCTTCCCCTCATTAATGAA
>Ga0058701_10003258_pt1 | contig 12778 bp, 15 predicted proteins | sample AgamicOrMae_FD_97039 | JGI IMG/M metagenome (GOLD analysis project Ga0058701, IMG submission 97039) | Agave microbial communities from Guanajuato, Mexico - Or.Ma.e | ecosystem: Host-associated > Plants > Phyllosphere > Phylloplane/Leaf | place: Guanajuato, Mexico | collected 2012-06-04
GTACTATGCTGGTTCACCGTCAACAAGGTCACGTGCTCCTGAAGTACCCGGATGCTGGGAACGTTTTTGCCAAAGTGCTTCCGGAGGATCCGATCATTTTCGCCCACAAACCAGGAATAGTACAGAAAGTCATCGTACAAACAAAATAAAAGAGTACTGATTCTACCCCAGAGTCCCATGGGAGTTGGGTAGAGGTTCAGCCAGTGGGGCAGAACCTGGTAGATGGGTGTATCCATCACCCTTAAGGCCCAATGAGGATTGTAAGTCAGAGGGGCGAGTGGAATCATTGGGACGTTGCCAAACCGATGGATCAATCCAAATATACAATCCTCCATGACGTAATCGAAGATCGAATTGCACGCTCGATTGCGGCTGGATCAGACTTTTAAGAGGTTGACGGTCGTAATGGCTCTCGCACTTGGCGAGTTTATGAAGATAAAAGTAATGCAGTTGTTCGAATGAGCTCTTCGTGTCTCGGAAGGACTGGATCATCTTGTCACCAATCTGGTTAGTCTCTGGGGGAGGAGATTCTAGAATAATTACGTTTAAGTTCGGCACTTGCTCTTCGACTTGATGAGGTGTAACGAACATGACCTCATGCCCACGTTTTGCCAGGGCTGCAGTCAACGAAGACACCCATATGTGATGGCTTTTAGTTGGTGTTGAGATTATGGTGAGTATTTTGAGCGAGACTACTCCGGTAAAGTTGACAAAGAACACGGCGATACATTTTATGTTCATCTTGATGTTTCACATCGTTGCACAGACAAGACGAGACTGGTGGTCATTGTCGCTAGATCATGGTATGTATCATGATAAGTTGCGAGTTTAGAGAGGAACTCAGATAATTAATGGATAAACATGAGAACTGAAGCATTTGAAAAAATAAAGCACGATCTTCGTTGTTACTAAAAGCGACAACGTGAGCATCTTACAGTTTGTGGAAACCACTTTTCCGCCTCATGAATTATTCGTTTTCCAAAACATGGGTTCCTAAGTTCAAATTAGTCACTTTCCTTCGTTCATCGTAAAGGAGGAACTAAGTGCGGCTAAACTTGAAGTTGACAAACCTAGCACATCCTTTTAATAATAAAATAGATAAAAGTTTCGTTTCGTCACTCCTGCGAGTCTTCGAAAAGTTGCGGAAATGGCATCGCACAGCGTTGAATCAGTCGAAATAAAAGTCTAATTTGCAGAAGCAAGTTAAGCTCTACGAGAATGGACGGTTGTGTGACAACTTCACAACTGGTCCCTGCTAATAGATGGTGACGATTTGGACGAACCGTTCGCATTCTCTTAAGTCACCCATTCTTAAATTATCACGTTTCAATTAATAACAATTCACATTGCCTCGAAACTGTTTTATTTAGGCTCGAGTGATAAAAAAAATCCTTCGTGTGTCCATGCTTGGATATCTTAGATGTCCGCGAAAGCATGGATTGTTGGATACTAAAGTCAGTTCATTCATAGAAATCTGTCAATGAATATCGATAATACACGGATATCCATTAATTAATATTAGTGGTTCACGATAACCATAAACTGTTAACCAACCCAAGCGCGGTTATCCGTTCGTGACTTGTATGGTATGAATATTTATTGGACTTTCCATAGTTTTCGAGCCTGCGTTTCACTGTCTACTTTCCGCACTCAACGTTTATTAATTAACAATAGCAGAAGCCTTATAAAGTTTTCCCCTTAAGTCACCTTCTATTTAAAATGCATTAGGTTGTTATCCGTGTGTTCAAGACTCTCTTGTATCAACCTAGGCGTGCAAATCTAACTACTTTATCGTAAGAATGTCGGTAGGAATGATAAGTGCTTATCCTATTTATAACCATACCATATTTCAAATTAAAATTGGAAGACTACGGGAACCAAAATGAGGTAATAACATATTTGTAGGTGTAAAGTAAAATACAAGATTCACTCAACTTTATTCTTTGTACTCTTGTCAGAAGTCCCTTTGATGTTGCGCAAAACGGACAACAGAATCTTTATTACCATAGCTACAATTATCACAGACACAGAGGTTGCTATTACGATGTCTAATATAAGCACATGGTTATTGGAGAAGTTGCGAATTGCGGAACGCAAATGCGGGGCGCCTTTGTTACGAATCACGAACTCGATCCAGAAGATCGCCCGGTCCAGCGGCTTCGTTGGTTGGTCCCTCAAACTCGTCTTCAATTTGGTAATCCCCTCGGTATATCTGCGACATCATAAGGAGACTAGTAACACCTATGTTCAAAGGACCTTTTAATTTCCTTATGACAATCATACTGACTTTAGAAGTTGGGTTTTTGACGATTTGTGTTTCAGATTTCGTCGTAAATCCAAGCGGAGGGTAAACGGAACGATACAAAAGGCACTTAACGTAAGTTAACTACACTTATAGGTTTACCTGACCTGATAGTTTGGCACGCATTATACATCGATCATCCTCGTAATTAACAGGAAAATAAAATCTGGGTGGAACACAAGAGGTAAAATGTTACGCGTTCCAAATTTGAGGTAACTCAGACTTACTTCGGATTTTCCAATAGTTCAAGAACAGTTTTCAGGAAATTTTCTTCGGTAATTTCGTTGAAGTTAAGTCTAATGGCAGCACCCTCACTGACAAGGCTGTTGGCATTGCTGATTTGATCGAAGAAACCAGGTACGGCTAGAATAGGCACTCCATGATAGGCGGCTTCTAGAGTGCTCTGGCCACCACAGTGAGACACAAATAAACGAGTGTTCGGGTGACCTGAAACAGGGATGAATTGTTCACAATTAACCAAGACGGATAAGCATAATGTTTTCCTAACCGGAGATCCACGGCAAAATATGCATTTGGATAGGTCGAGGGAAATCAGGGAGATAGCTTTGTTAGCTGAAAGGAGAGTGTCTTCTGGAAGCAACATTCACACTTCACTCTAACGATATGTGTTCGACATATAGGGGGTCGAACTTATAACGAAAATGTACCGAGAATATCATTTTGAGGAATCCAAGGCAGTCGAAGGACATTATCAGGAAAGACTATGCCATCGTCACTCATGTGAGAGTCCCACTTCCAAAGAACTTTCTGAGGAACTTTGGCGAGCGCTGATGCCATGTTCTTGAATGTCGCCGAAGACAGATGTTGGATAGGGAGAATAGTCCCGAAACTTATAAGAATCACTCCATACTTTGCTTCGTCCATAAACTTTTGAAGATCCTGCGAAAATATATACCAAGCATGTGACAGGAAACATATACTTAATGACCACGATTACAAAGCTCAAGCCTAGCAGCTTCAGCATCACTAACCGCCAACTTGGAGGATGAAATTATCTTCCTCTTTCAATTGGTTGGTGGCGTTAGAACAGAGCGATGAACAAGCACAAGATGCACTCTCATTTAACTTAAGCTCTGGTCAGTCGTCAATGATGGAATAATATGCGACCATCGAATAGGAAAATCACACACTTCTAAAACTACGGTACATAGGTGGTAAGAACAATTATTGTACTTACCATACTCAGTGGCTTCGGTTCAGTAAGATGTAATCCACCCACTGGAATAACATTCGGCGTCAATGGAATTTTGTTCATCCACTCTGGAATATTGACTAAAGACAAAGCCACTTTCTCGTGATACTGATTCAAAGGCAGAACGTCTTCGCCGAAGTATTTCCTGTAGATTTTTTCCATTTCCGGTTTTGTTCTGGTGTAATACTGATATTCCTTGTAAAAGTAAAGTAAGTACGCCCTGAACCTGTCCCAAATCCCCATAGGCGTGTTGCCGTGGGCGACCGTGTGGGGTATCATGGGGAACACAGGTATACCAGTTACGTGTTGCAGCCACGGCGGATTGGTGGTGCATGGGTGGGTGAAGATAACAGGCGGTGAGCCGAGCCTCTGTGTTAATGGAAGAAGACAGCTGAAGCCGAAGTACTCCATGATGATTAAATCGAAGGTGGCGTTATTCTTCGGATCGGCGAGTTTCTGGTAAGGCGGAGTTTTTAATACTTCTTCGCAATCAAGAATCACGGCTGAAGAACCTAGCCGGACTTTTTCAAACGGTGTCCCGAGAAGGCTGACTCGAAAGTGTTCCTCAAAGGCCTTCCGAGATATTTCTGATTGCTCGCGCACATGGTATTCGATGTTCGCATGAGGTTTGTCCTTGTTGGGTGACGCTCCGATGTATGTGACGTGGTGTCCTCTTTCGGCCAGTTTGTTTACCAAGAGGGAATTCCACATGTGGTGACTAGTTGCGTTCAGTGGAGACAGGTAGAGTATGCGGGCTGACAAGATCGGCGAAATCGTGTAAATCAAGATAATTAGTTTTGCAGACTGCATCTCTTTGGTCTGGAAAAAATCGCAAAAAGTTCCTAAGAATATAAATTTTGGCTACTGGATACGCATTGATTCACTCATTTTGAAAAAAAAAAAAAAACAGACATTAAGGCAAAGATTTTTGCTTGAATATTGACGATGTGTCGAATGAAGTGACACTGGATGAATAAAACTTCAAAGGAGGTCTATCACTTTGATGGTCACACCAACATACCTGTCTTCAACACTTACAAAGTATGTTCAGAGGTCCACTTCCCCAGTCAATTTCTTGGCATCTTAACGTCACATACGGAGTGCAGACTTCTGTCAAATCGCATGATTCCGCCTTACCTTCACAGCGACTCTCTCTTAGATTTCGTGTCGGATCGTTAACTTCTTATCATGCCAAACTTTCGTGGCACATGTTAAACGTGCTTGTCGTGGCTATTTTGAATTTTATGAGAGCTATAGTTTTACCTCGACTTTGTTGTAACTGTGTAGGCTTAATATACCTCGCTGCCTCACAATACACTTTTGCACTCTCAGCTAAAAGGTTGGACTTTCCCGTATTGCATAGCAATTCAACTTTTCACTGAAACATGAGGATGATCAAAGTAAAAACACAACCGTTTCAGGGAGTTTCTTGGGAGTGAAACTTAAAAGGGGGTAATATGTAATTTGGTTATTTTCACGATAGACCTATACTGAGCCACATTAGTGGAAAGCTCTGGCCGAGACCTTTCAAATAATGTGGCTGAACACAGCTGGAAAAATAACCAAAATAAGTACTACCCCTTTTTTAGTTTCACACCCAAAACAGGTATAGCATTCTAAAAAACGGGTGTTTTGTTTTCACTGTGAAGACCATCGCTAGATGAGTATTCATTTGTTGTCGGAGGCATCGTAGCCCTGCAATATAAAACCCAATAGAGCCTTAACGCAAAATTGCGCTTCATTGCGCAATGGTGTAGCGCCGGGTTGTAATCGTTACTGCAATTTATGACCAAACATTTTAGTCGTATAGTTCCATAAGAGATCCATCGGTTCACTAATATTTTGGAGTTTCTTCTTCTTGGTTCCATTTGAACAGGACACTATAGATAATGTTGCAGATTCTGCAATATTACTAAATTTAGCTGCCCGGATTAAATGTATCAAGCAAAATGCAAAATATGTTTCATTCCGGTTTATTTTTTGTACTTTTGTAACAAGTCCTTCCTAAATTGCGGAAAACGGACAGCAGACCATTCACTGCTACAGCGACACTCATCACAGACACAAGGACAGCTAACACAATGTCTAATATTAGCACATGATTATTAGACAGGTTGGGAACTATGGGACGCAGATGTGGGCCTCCTTTGTTACGTATCACGTACTCGATCCAGAAGATCGCCCGATCCAGCGGCTTCGTAGGTTGGTCCCTCAAACTTGTCTTCAATTTGGATACACCCTCGGCGTATCTGATACAAAAAAAGGTGTTATACTTCCATCCAAAAGATTTTCATCTTTTTGTGAAACCCTAGGAATTGAAAGGGTTAAATGTCCCACCTCTTGTGCTCCACCTACAATTGCCCTGCTGAGCTTGCCAACCAAAGTCAAAAACACACATCGCAAACTGGTTTTACCTTCACCCAAAAATGGGTGTAAGTACCCAAAAGTTACCCAAAACAGGAGTTATTGTTATCAGTATGTAAGAGCTAAAGAGGTAAAAAGTGACTTTCCAAATTTACTGTGTGGATACTTACTTTGGATTATCTAGAAGTTCGCGAAGAGTTTTCAGGTAATTTTCTTCGGTGATTTCGTTGAAGTTAAGTCTAATGGCAGCACCTTCATTAACAAGGCTGTTGGCATTGTCGATTTGATCGAAGCAACTAGGCACGGCCAGAATAGGCACTCCGTGATAGGCGGCTTCTAGAGTGCTCTGGCCACCGCAGTGAGACACAAATAAACGAGTGTTGGGGTGACCTGAAAAAGGGTTGACTTGCAGACAACTCACCTTGACGGGTATAGACATTAGACAGATAGTTTTCCAAGCGTTTCTCGACAAATATACAGTACATTACAATAGATTACGACAAATAAATGAAATTGGATAAGAACATCTATCGTTTCAGAGCACCCCGTGGTAAGATCAGTTTAACACACTTAACGATACCATGCGCTCGTCATGTGGGTTCCGCTTATAAAGAAATATTACCAAGAATATCATTTTGAGGAATCCACGGCATTCGTAAAACGTTATCGGGAAAGACTATGCCATCGTCGCTCACGTCAGAGTCCCACTTCCAGATAACTTTCTGAGGAACTTTGGCGAGCGCTGACGCCATACTCCTGAATATCGCCGAAGACAGATGTTGGGTAGGGAGAATGGTCCCAAAACTTATCAGGATCACTCCGTGCTTTGCTTCATTCATGAATTTCTGAAGATCCTGCGAAAAATAAAGGACTTATGAAGGAAACGAGTGCTACTACTTTGATCATCAATAAAGAATTGATCTCTCAGAACGCAATAGATTTGGAACGTGGAATATCCCATCCCTTGTGTTTCATCTTCTGTCGAGAGGCAACAGCAAAGCGAGATACATCTCACGCAACTTACTTGTTGGCCTAAACTTAATGCCGCTGCCGCCTAACAGTAAGCAGAATTACTTTAACATAGTAGTTAAAGCAGTACCTACAGTCTTTTCAATTGAAGGTACGGCGGAGAAAGGTGTTAGACTCAAAGTATTGCAACTTAATGATTGTACGTCTTTCATCATTGTAAAGTAATGGAAGATCAACAAGATCACAGAGACAAGAGACATCTAGCTTTAAAACATATAATGTAATTCCGATAATGAGAATACTTACCGAGCCCAGTGGCTTCGCTTCAGTAAGATGTATTCCACCCACTGGAATAACATTCGGCGTCAACGGAATTTTGTTCATCCACTCTGGAATATTGACTAAAGATAAAGCCACCTTCTCGTGATACTGATTCACAGACAGAACATGATCACCGAAGTATTTCCTGATGATTTTTTCCATTTCCGGTTGCATTCTGGTGTAATACTGATATTCCTCGTAAAAGTAAAGTGTGTACATCATGAACCTCTCCCAAATTCTCATTGGAGCGCCATCGTAGTTGGGAGATATCATGGGAAACACAGGTGTCCCAGCGACTCGCTTCAGCCATATCGGGCTGGTGGTGCATAGGTGAGTGAAGATAACAGGCGGTGAACCAAACCTCTCCGTCAATGGAAGTATACAGCTTAAGGAGTTGTATTCCATAATGATTAAATCGTAGGAAGCGTTGTTCTTCGGGTCAGCGAGATTTTGGTAAGGAGGAGTTTTTAACAATTCTTCGCATTCAAGGATTAAGGTCTCGGACATCAGTCGCACTTCTTCAAACGGTGTCCCGAGAAGGCTGACTCGTACGAATTCCTCAAAGGCTTTCCGAGATATTTCTGATTGCTCGCGTACATGGTATTCGATGTTCGCATGAGGTTTGTCCTTGTGGGGAGACGCGGCGATGTATGTGACGTGGTGTCCTCTTTCGGCCAACTTGTTCACCAAGACGGAATTCCACATGAGGTGGCTAGATGCGTTGAAGGAAGTTAAGTATAGTATACGTGATGATAGTGTCGGTGCAATCGTATAAATCAATGTAAGTAGTGTTGCAGACTTCATATTTCGCTCTGGAAGAAATCGCCAACACGTCGTAAGGTCATAAAATTTTAGCAAAACACTTGCACGCAATGCTACAACATACAGCTGCAAATTAAAGCTACTGTATGAGGTTTTTTGCTCGAAGCGTCCAAAGAATCATAGCGAAAAATCATGTAGATACATTTTGCTTATCCGCACTCAGCGCAAAATCATTGGACCAGTTCTTTCAAGAATAAAAATATTGGGATTTATTGACCCGACTGCCCCATTTAAAATGTATTAGGTTGGGTTCCGTGCGTTCAAGTAACCTCTCATTTAAAATGCATTAGGTTGGTTACGTGCGTTTAAGTCTCCCTGTATTAATGCGTGTCGGGCCAATAGCAACACCCAAAAATATTACCAGATAACAGCACCAATATTTTCCATACCTTGCAGGTAAATACGCCGGGAGGACAAAAAATATTTCATAACAGAGATCGAAGAAATTCAATAACTCTGGAGGAACATGACTATTCGTGTGATCCATCCATTTGACTTGATGAACACACCCAATAGCCTGTCAAATCTTGCAAATCTGTTCCATTAAGAATACCCTTCTCACCTCCAAAGGACTACATCTCATATGAAGAGACTTCTGAGTAATTCCACAATGTGCAGTTACAGTTAGTTCACAACAACTCACTTCCAGGTATCGTGTCAGACTGTTATTTTCCTTATCATACCGGATACCCATGGCGCACACGTTTATCGTGCTTGTCATGACTATTCTAAATGTTCAATAATGCCAATTTTACACGGATTTTCAGTCTTAAAGTGTCCGATTGCTCGCTCCAAGAGCGCAATACCTCAGTGAGTGCTGAAATCTATTAAATTAAGCCCAAAAATGAGAAGAAAAACCTAGGTTAACCTAAACCTAGCTTAACCGAAAAGAACAAATGAGACAACAAATTTATTACGTTATAGCAAGAAATAAGTATAGTGCTTCAAGAAATGTTTTGTTCCTAAATTTTTTACGCAGGACTGAAATTGTAATTAATATTTCATATTTTTCGCTGAAATAAAAACCAATTTTTCGGTGGTTCTAAACTAGTAAGTGTCCAGTGCTGAAAAAATTTACTCTCAGCGATGTTCGCTAATACTTCAGCGTGAATTCGTCATTTACGAGATGATACCTTGTTGGCTATAGCCACATCGGAGGTCGCTTGTTTTTTACGACAAAATACAGGACAGGAAAAATTGAAGATGCAAGTAATCAGACGATTGGAAAAGGTTCATTAACACAGGAATTAAGTTAATCAGCTTTCCTGCTAGCCCATATATTGACCACAAAAGGAGAGAGAGTATTCACAACTCCCTGTCGATGGACCACAAGGGATGCCGCAACTGTAAGGGGACAAGCGCCTAACCCGCTTATGGAAAGTGTGCCGTAAGAAAATATGTTACAAAAACAAATGCAACTTATAAACACTTGAAAAAAATCAATACACCCAAAGTCAAGCCTTTGTAAAACTGTATTATGCAATTTGTGCATTAAAAAAGTCAAACTCCCGCACATATTTTAGTTTTTTGTTGTTTTCTTGTGGTGTTTTTGTTGTTTTTTAGATTAAGTAATTTTTCACTTTTATGTTCGTAAAGCACAGTATTGCAGCATCAATAAAAATTCGAAGTTGAGTCTAGAACTAATCAAGCTGCTTTAATACTGAAAAAGAAAGGGAAATTACTTTTTTCTCTTGAAAAGTAGTTCTTTTGTTCTTTTACTTGAGTTAATTTTAGTTTCTACACCCAGTGTATCGGTAAACTTTTAAAACGCGCACCAATTGAAATCAGTTCAACTCTGTTCGGTTCACTGTTGAAAGCAATTTCCAAAAACACGCTTAAAAGGCGGAATTCGAAACAATTAAAAGTTCAATTAAATACTTGATCAGTTCGATAGTTTCGCATCAAGTAAGCGGATTGCCGTGGAAACAGCATATTATCGAAACGCAAATCGAGAGAAACGCTTTGGCCTCGGTATTCCTGCAAAGAAACACAGGTCATCAGCAGAATGCTTTACTGCTGCCAATCCAGTTTCGAGTTAAAACTGGTCTTGAAAAGAGAAAAGGTTAAATTTAACACGTGTCAACAGTATGCATTCCTGTAAAGCATTGATAAAAAGAAAACTCGTTATTTGATAGAACTATTAAGCTAGGCACCTACAGGTATATCAAGATCCGAGGTTTACCCAAAGAAGGTATAAAGCATATTAAGGTTAACTTAAGCTACATTTACTGCCAACGTAGGCTACGTTTGCAGTTATAGTGGGTTGAAAAAATAAAAAAAAATAAAAACTTTTTCTTCCTGTTTTAAACTGGTTTAAACGGTTTTTTCGCGTAATTACAAAATTGAGGCAGTTTTGAAGCGGAGTGAAGCGTTTCAGTGATTAAGTTAGTCTATGGTAGGCTCAATTAAGCTAAGTATATAGCACGCGCAGGTCAACTTAGGGTAGGTATTTTCTTGTTTTCGGTATGATACGCAACGCGCGTATTTTTGTTATTTCTTTCAAGACTCGTCGATAGATATCTGTCTTCCGTATGTAGATCTACCTTTGCAGCAAACAAAAATAAGTGTTTCTACCCGTTTTGAATTGGAAGAATTTTTAACCCACATCCTTAGCGACCGGAGTGGTGCAATAAAACGATTTTTTTTTGTTATTTGTTGTTTTAGTTTTTCTTTGTTACTTTGTCATTTGGGTACAAAGAATTAGAATAGAAATAATTTAGAGCATAATCGTAATGCACCTATAACTTACACCTTACATCAACGATGCAGGTGTCACGATTGTACCGTTTCAGATGACCCATCGTATCTTTTTAAATCAGATACCATACAGATGTCGCAAAATGGACTGTCAAAAGGAGCGGAAATATTTTATGCCGCACTTTGAGACTTCCCCGCGTCCACTACAGAAACGGAAGTTCGCAATCGCAAGTTCTTTTGGATTTCGCAAAGGACATGTAAACAACTTTGATGTCATCCTCCAACCAAGTCCATTGTTAAGGACGAGATCTTTCATCCCTGAACTTGATACATTCGCTGAGTTCCATGAAGAAGCAGGAAGGAAAAGTTTTTTCCAAAATCCAATAACCCAGATTAGTTTCACCAATAATGTTCGATAGAACACCTTAAAACGAACATCGTCTTTGAAATGTGCACGACCTCTGTTTGATTTTCGCATTTCCGTAATGCTAAGCGCGCGTAACATTATGGGCTAGCAGCGTAATTATGGGCTAGCATGAAAGCTGATGAACTCGATTGATTTACACTCGTGTAAATCAACCGAGCGAGGCTTGTAAGAGCCCAGATGAGAAGAAAGCAAACTTTCACTAACACGATCCAACGCATTATCCTTACACAGGATGCGACGATGCCGCTGACGAAAAATGACCAAGGGCTGAAGCAAGATAGACTTTGGAACTTTGGCTATTCCACTTTACTTTTAGAACACCTCCTGCGAGAAAGCACAGATTTGATAGCTCGCAAGCAATACAGCATCACTACAAAAGACAATATAACAGAAAGCACAGCGGCAGCTACAATTATGGCGATATCGCTGAGAAGAGCATAGGGGTGGGGCAGATCCCATAACACTGGGCGGAGATGACGAGTACCCTTGTTTTGAATCGCAAATTCAATCCAGTGAATAGCCAGATCCACTGGTTTGATAGGTTGATTTCTCATAACAGATTTCAAACGTCGCGCGCCCTCAGAGTATCTGGAAAATAGGGAAAGCGTCAATAAAAGTCGATAATTGTATATAGGAGAAGAATACTTACTTGGGATTGTTAAGTAGGGTCGTGGCTGTTTTCAGAAACGAGGCTTCGGTTATATCGACGAAATCTATTCGGATTCCAGCGTGTTGTGAAACGATTCTGTTTGCATTTTCGTGTTGATCCCAGAAACCAGGAATAGCTAAAACAGGTACGCCGTGGTAGGCGGTTTCTAGGGAACTCTGACCTCCGCAGTGCGACACGAATAGACGCATTTTTGGATGACCTGCAGAAAAAAAAAAACATTAGTTTCCCAAAAAAGGGTCAACTTATCTTATGTTTATATACACCATCAGCGATGATCATTGTTGGCATGTGACAATAGCTAACTTTTAGATAGTCTCTCTTACGTAAGGTAACTTAAACTACCTGTTAAAAATTGGTTTAAGATAGCCAACAACAGCAAACAACAGCCGTTTAACGTCAGTAAGGGTACATGTGTTAAACTAATTATTTGAATAACCACGACTACATCACAGAAAAAAACTGCGTTAGTTAAATTTACTAAAAGAAGTAAAAAAGTCTACAGCCTACTTGGCTAGAAAACGTTACCGAAGATTTGCCATTGAACGTTACTGTAAACAAACGGTAACGTTCACAACCAAATCTCTTTGCAATTACTAGCCAAATTTGGCTTTCTAGCTATTTTTTCTAATTTTTAGTAAACTTTACTGACCCTCTTTTCTCAGTGATTGAGCAACACGGATAAAATGGTTTTGTTACGGCAACAAAATTAGGGACAACAGATAAAAGTTTTGTTGTTGCAACCAAAAATTTTGCTGCAGCAACCAAACGGTTTGTTGTCAGAACTACACATTTTGTTGTTGTAACAAAATGATTTTGTTATCCCTATTTTAACAAATGATTTTGTTAGTATGACAAAACCTTTTTTGCCGTGAAGGTTTCAAGTAAATGAGTCCATCTGCAAGATTCGTTGCTGGAACGAGAAATGTAAACTGTAATATTAGTCTGCCTGCTGATTGAGTTTGGACGAGTCGATAAAGCAATTATATGGCTATA
>Ga0058701_10003259_pt1 | contig 12778 bp, 9 predicted proteins | sample AgamicOrMae_FD_97039 | JGI IMG/M metagenome (GOLD analysis project Ga0058701, IMG submission 97039) | Agave microbial communities from Guanajuato, Mexico - Or.Ma.e | ecosystem: Host-associated > Plants > Phyllosphere > Phylloplane/Leaf | place: Guanajuato, Mexico | collected 2012-06-04
AAGTAAGGTATAATCAGCTCGCGAATTCACATTTCTAGTCAAAGAGGAGAAATCTTTAATTTTAAGCCAATTTAGGCGATTCATCTAGTACCAGTATTACGTCACAACGGAGCAAATTCTCGAAAAGGAATCGAGACGTAAAAACTGCACCTGAAACCTCTGAAGCGCAGGAAGCATTCGTTTGTAGAAGGCCACCTCATTCTTGAAGAGTACAACGGATTTATACGTCTCTCTCCTACATAAACTTTGCGGCAGGACCTTTACGATGAGACTCCCCTTCCAAGGCTCACCATTCAGCTCTCCGTTAATGCTCACACGGTACAGCATTGCAGTATAGTTGTCACCGCGACCAGATCCTGGTTCGTCCTGTAAGGCAACCCTGAGATGTGACTTCAAAACTAAAATTAATGGCCTCTTTTCGCCGTGTTCAACCCTGGTCCGACCCTTAAGAACCGATGTTGCTGAATGAATATGTATTTGGGTTAAATGGAGTACTGCTCGGTATCTGTTGGTGAAGTTGCTATAAGGACAGCCTCTACAATTGCACCATTGAACGGATTTCCTACCGGTACTTCATTTGTTCGCAAGGTATGTGTTGCAAAAAGGTTTTTCGTTTTGCTCTACTTAATGCGGTGGTGGACTCGTTTTAATAAATATTTTCTATTAATAAATTAAGGCACTGAATAAAGGGGTGTCGGTCTATAATTTAGGAAACATGGCGGTTATGAAAGGGGAAAACTCAAAGCTTGTGGCTGTAGAAGAGGAACCCGGTATTGGTCATCGGCCTGGTCCAGTAGATTCCATTGTAACGGTAATGATTTTTCGACGCGGATATCTATTTGCAAACTGTATGGTTATCTATACTTTCGACATCGATATTCATAGTAATTGCACGGATATCCGTAGTTGTAGTTTATGGATATCGACAGTATTTGCCTAATCATGTCCATGTTGACGAACGGAACTTGTAAATAGTACTACACTCTTAATCTGAAACAGTGAAAAGTCACTATTTCCTCTGCAAAATCGCTCCACTGAATCAAATCAGTGGAGCAATTTTGTAGGGGAAACAATGAATTTTCACTGAATCCCGGTGACTTTCACTGTTTCAGATTTAAAGTGTATGGATTCTTAGACCCTGGAGATGCTTTCATCAATCAAATAAACCCATTTGCCGGAAGCGCGCAGGATATATGTCCACCAATTTTACGGGGGAGGAAGCCAATGATTTTTTTCTACTTACTGTGAAAGAAAGGACTTTGATCCGCGGGTCCTCTTCGAGCAGAATATCTTGGACAATCTCCAGCGAGATTTTTTGCGATGCCATGTCTAAAGGACGACAAATGTCTTCGAGGCACTGAATCCTGAAGGTTTCACGTAAAGAAGTAGAACTCGTAAGAGACTACAGTTCAACGAGAGGACGAGTAGACACTCGGCAAAGAGGTGATCCCAAGAGGCACCGGTACCATACCACACAATCCCAGGTATCCCTGCCGCAACAATCACCGAGTTTATCTCACAGGATGAACATCCAGCACGAGCGCACTGTCACTGCGGTTGTGGCACCGATGTCAACTACTCTACGGATTGGCACTCTCCTGGCGAGAGCACGAGGATCGCTTAGCAGCTGACATCATGTCATTGGAATTAAAAGTATCGTTGTTTCTCTGTGGGGCGATCGGTGTCCCGTCCCCTCGCCACTCACACGCAGGAAGGCCCACTTGATGTTACCCAATTGTGCAGTGGGGCAAGAGCAAGCGCACACTCTCTTAAAATCCCATTCAAATCCCGCTCATCAGTCGGGACGGAAGTGCAAAAAGAAGACCGACCCTAAACAAATGCATTCCTACTGCCCGAATAACCTATTTCAAGATAATCGGGTCAAAGCCCACTCTCTGGAATTATGTCAATGAGATGTAATCATGGTATGAAACAGTCGTTGGTCATTAAATATGCCAATGCTAATTTTTAATCTCTAAATAGACTATTTTTGTTTGGAATCCATACTGGATTCATGGCATTCTAATGCCTGAATTCCATAATATGTGCTAGAATCCAAGCATTTCTGATAGAATCTTCTGAGGAGAGACAACCCTTCTTCAGGTAAGAAATAGTTATGATCACTTTTCATTTAAAAAAATAAGGAATCCTGTACGTGTAGCAATATTTTATGGTGTCATATGGACAGTTCAAAACTATGACACTGATTGAGACCTTTTTTTTTTATCTCACTCAGTTTTCAACTCTCTTTGTCTTTGTGGCCGGTGTCCTTAGTATGTTCTCGTGACAATCACCATCATCGAACGTCAAACGACCCACGCTGTCTCACACCCCTCAAAAATATCCTTAGGGTTATAAAAATATTCTCGAGGAGTTGGACCACCCTTCATAGGGTAGTGAAAAAAGCCAAGAAGTCTCACCCTGTTCCAACTCTACCCTGTAGGCAATTCCGTTGACTGACTGTCCACATCAACATGATAGAAATACGGTCGAAAGAATATGCTAATGACTTCACTTTCAAAATGACGAATCGCATTAATTAGCAAAAATATTTTTGTCCCGCCTGTTGTCACGCACCGATTCATTTTCGCGTTCCAGCATTTTAGCCCCTTCGCACTTTAACGTATTTTCAGTCATGGAAAAGGGGGAAGAGTGTGACCGCTAATTTAATGGAAACACGCTTGCTGATTTATTTCACGTCGAATTAAACTGTAGACCAAACAACAATTTTTTAGTTTGCTCATCTAAGGCAGGAACAATCCATTGTAGAAAACTCAACGATGGCAAACCTGCAAAAATACTTTAATAAATTTATAAAGTCTAAAACTAATGAAAACGTTTTGTTTTCAGCGTTTCCGTTTTACGCTTACCTTGCCCTTCTCCAATGCAATCCTTTCTAGAATCATTGTCTTGTAGTTTATGGTTGTAGAAGCGTTCTAACGCGTGCTCAACGGTAACTATCAAAGTCTGCAAATCGTCACCATAATTTGGCGGGCAAAGCTCCATCAAACGCCTGTTTAGAAAAAATGGCCTATGTAATCATATTTTGTCAGAAATTCATTGGTGTCCATTTTTCTGTTGTTACTGCAGTGATTGTTGTTGAATTAGTTATACCTGTCAGCCTGCTCTTGTAATATACGCCTTGTTTTCCGATCAAAATTCTGAAATTTTGGGATGTTGGCAACAGACTCCCATCTTTGACGAAAGTTCGTGAGCAAAACTGAATACCTCTCCATTCGTTCATCCATAACTTTGGACGCGGATTTTCGCGGCGCTGGTACCGGCACAGGATGTTCTCTCTCCGTGTGCAAAGAACGTTGAGAATAACTCGGACTTGCGCCTTTGAGAGGGTCTCTCTCGGCCTCTGGGTCTCTATGTTCTTCCTCCGTGTTTTGCAGAGCTTCGTCAACCAAGATAGACGTGTCTGCGGTCACACTGAATCAAGAAAAAGAAGTACAGTGCTATATCTGAACAAAATCGTTTGTGTGCTTTGTTATCGACAGGATAAGTGAAGGCTATCACGAGCGGGACAGAATCGGATAGGCCACCCGCACATCACGACTGTTATGCGGGTTGCCTACGCCATGCACCTCTAGGTGCATGGCATTCAGCTACCAACAGGTGTCTTTTTACCGGTACGGTTATACTGTTACATTTCGTCAGATCGGACCAAAGAAGAGTTTTAATAATGCACAGCAAACGCTTGTCTAATTTTGACGTGATATCCAGCTCATTTTTTTCAAACGAAGGTTGGAAACCAGAACCTTACCTTTGTGAGGAAGGTTGTTTGGTCTCTGCCTCTACATTATTGTCGTCTTGTTTGTCTATTTGCATCATAGCGTCGGTTGATACGTTTTTGTCATCTTTTGAAGTCAAATCGAATGCATCTTTTTTGTTAATTACGCTCGGAGATCTTTTGTTATCATTGTCGCTTACATCCAGCGGTTCGCTTTTTATGTCTTCGAGTGCATCGACTGATTTCTGTTCGCTTTTTGCGGTCGCATCCAGTTTCTCTATTTTACTAAAGTCTGTATCCAACGGTCCTCCATCATCTTTAGACAATATATCCAGAGTCCCTGTACATCCCTCATCAGTGGAATCATCATTTTCGTTGTTTTTTGTAGCATCATCTTGCGATCCACTTCCATCAATCACAGCTACATCAGTTTCCTTAACGATATCAAGTGATACTGTTTTAATCGAACTATCCAGAGTGTTTCCACTATCGTGCCCGGTAGCAGCTTTCGTCATTTTTTCTTCCCTATTTTTAGCAGTTACAGTGAACCCTTCCACTTTATTATTTTCAATATCAGTACCGGTATCCAACGACTTCCATCGAACAGTTCGGGGAACGATTTCTAACGACTCGTTTTTAGAGGAAGTATCCAGCGACCCCTGTTTTGTTTTATCGTCAATACTTCTAGCTTTTCTTCTTCTTCCGTACGCTGGCCCTCCGTCATTTTTAGTACCGGTATCAAACAGGGATTTTTCTCTATCTTGTTTGAAATCAGAAGATTCTTCTCCATTGTTTGTGATATTCACATCTGATAATCTTCTTCTATTATTGACTGGTTCATTTCGCTGTTCGTGGGAAGACTTACTGTTTGTTGGTTTTTCTGTCTCAGCACTTACTGAAGTTTTCTGTTTGTCCTGTACTGGTTCCCATCTAACTACATCACCGTTTTCGTTTTCTTTATTGGCAGCATGTTCAATGATAAAAGTTCCGCTCCTACCGATCTCAGCGAGAGATCGAGGTCTCGACGGCTCGCCAGCATCCATAATAATATCTGCGAAAAGATTTTTATTTTTGGTTGATTTAAAAAAATAAAGTATGCACGTATCTCAATTGGTAAGGAATATGTTAACTAGCGCAGCACACTGAGTCTCGATACGTTATCCATGGTAGCATGCACATAGCAGCCTTCACATGGGTTCGTGACGGTTATCTCTGACTGCAACATTTCTAAAAATGCAAGGTGAAAGCTACTTCGAACTCTTTTAGTTTCAAGTAAAACCGGAAAGTGAACAATACTTATAATTGTCGTTCAAAATTCCCGATCGACTTGGTTATGCTCAACGACTATATACTTTGAGAATATACCGGGATGTGTTAACCCACCATTTCCAATTTATCTGTAATACAAGCTACCGGTATGTATTAGCTTATTAGCAATGTAATTACGCGTAAGAAAATTTCGGTTTTAGTCATTATTTCTTTTTAAAGCAAAATTTTCTTTCTTCAGAACCTTTTTATTACGCGCTAACAGCAATGTGTGGCATGTGCATACAGTTCAGAGAAAGTAATGCAGGTAAATGTTGGTGCTGTTGAGACTTATATTGACATAATGCAGCTGATTACAATAATTACCAAGAAGGTACTGGGCCACCATAAACCAATGTAAACATATTCAGAACTATTTTTCTTAAAACAGCTCTCGAATAAAATGTACGTCTTAAATTAGACCTTTCTGTCCCACCGTAAGTCATTGCCAACGCTATCGATTTTAGTTTCGTAGCCAAGGGCAACTGGGTGACTCCGAGAGTGTGTTCAAAGTTAAGTAACGTGTGGTTGGGGGACTCAGGGGAAGTAAGGGAACGAACAATGAAAGCGCCTATTTTACTTTGCGCATATCCCCCCCCCCGACAAGGTTAAACAATATACTTCAGTGACCAGCTATACAGTTTTAAAATAACAACATTAAAAATTTTTTTTAGTGATCAACTACACAGTTTTAAAATAACAACATTGTTATACAACATTGTTGTCTACTTGTTCTACTTACACGCCGTGCAATGCTGACAACCGCGTCGTCGACGACCACGACGCGCGCCACGTCGAGGTGCTCAAAGCAAACAGTTTCATCCCTCGTCTATAAGCGGCACATGTACTGTACGTGGCTTTACTGCTCCGGGTACATCAAACACTAACTAAATGATAAGCAGGTCGCCTGACATTGCCTTAAGATACGACAAACAGAGGTCTACCTAAAACCTCGGCAAGTCATGTTTTTGACTCTGCAAGACAAACAAAAAAAAAAAAAAAACCTAGGCTTTGGTAGCCAGGCTGTCGTAGGCAAAATGATCAAATGTACCCGTCTCTCTTCCGATTTCAAAGGTGAAGGGCGACTCAGCTGAACGGTTTTGCATCGAGCCATGTGAGTATACTCACATTATCGAGCCTATTGATCCAGATTAGCTTAGGATTATATTCTAAGAATTATGCCATTGATAATTTTTTGCTTAATAGTCATAATAGATCCCAAATTACTCCAAAAAAATTGAACATTTGGTACAGAGAAAGTAAGAACCAAATTTTCGCGGCATTTTCAGCCCAAATCGGGCGCGAACAGAGCGCATGGTTTTAATTTCTCCCGCTAGATGGCGTATGCTGTACGAATTCAGCGCAAAAACAGGCGCGAACCGAGCACGCGGTTTTAATTTCTCCCGCTAGATGGCGTATGCTGTACGAATTTAGCGCAAAAACAGAACCGAGCGCGTGGTTTTAATTTCTCCCGCTAGATGGCGGATGCTGTACGAATCTGTGTGAATAACCCTGGCGGTGCTCAAGTTCCCTTCGTGCACGGTAAATTTCGTAAACAAAACCACACTGTGTGCTCTAACCCCAATTGTTGTGCGTGAAGAACAATTTTTCAAATGCCGGTGCGTTCACACCTCGAAGGTGGTGGTGGTGAAAAACCATGTCGTGCCTGTACAGATTTTAAATCTTGGGCAAAAATGACGGAAAAAAAAGTTGGCGAGAGAAATTTATCAACAGCGGTAAGCATCCCGACCTGCACTTCATAGTTTATAAGCTTATTCCGATTGAGCAGATAGATGGAAATAATGTCTATATTTTGAAAAGTGTCATGCATCTTTTTTCTAATCCATCTTCCCAAATCTGGGATGTTACTGACGTGACAGTTTATAAGACTTAGTTTGAGGTTAGGAAACCCGATTCCAGTTCCGTCTCTCGAAGTATCTCCCGTTGTATTTACCCGTGTTCTAGTTTTGACATGCTTAGCAGGTGTGTTTTTGTTTTGGTTTTTAATTTATATTCGTTTATTGTCATCTGCCAGTTACGTTAGAATATAAAATTTGCTTACGCAACATCAACCTCCGCTGCGAAATTCAAAAGAATATTTAACTGTCTCATCTCATTGTTTTATGTAATAAAAAACATGATTCAGATGAAATGAAAATTTCCAATAATAATACATTGCTAAAAAGTGTCTAATCAAGAAATCTTTCTTGTATTGTTTCAGGACCATACAAAGAGTGAGTCTTCTAAGGAACCTGAAAGGCGAGATGACTGCCCACTAACAAAAGATGAGTTAGGTTAGTCTTTTTTTACTTCTGATACACACAGTTGTTGGATATTGAGAATAACACAGAGCGGCTTCTAATAATTCAGAACCTTGAGCCTTGAGTAGCCCCTATGATTACCCGTAATTAGGAGACTTGCATCCCCCAAACTGCCATCATATAATGACTAGGTAGGGCTATTTTTGCTTTTTGGTGTGCTTTGAGTTAGCTGCTTATTTGAGCCTGCCTCAACCTTCCGCTTTATCCTACGGAACACATTTTACTGAAAAACATATTTTGAGTGAGAGCTGTTCAAACATCTAACAAAAAGTGATTTTTCAGGAAAAAAAACATGGGGATTTCTTCACACTATGGCAGCATATTACCCAAAGACACCTTCTAAAGAACAGCAAACTGATATGCGACAGTTCTTTAATATATTTTCAAAGTTCTACCCTTGTGAAGTCTGTGCCCAAGACCTTCAGAAGGAGTAAGTAATAGCTTGGTAACTTTTTTTAGACATAGATTTTTTAAAATTCCTCATGGCGTTTTCTGTCTTTTCAGGCTAGTGAAACATCCTCCTGTTGTTGATAGTCAAAAGAACTTTGCAAAATGGCTTTGTGATTTGCACAATATTGTGAATGTTAAATTAGGGAAACCAGTTTTTGATTGTTCAAAAGTGGACGAGAGATGGAGAGATGGTTGGTTGGATGGTTCATGTGATTGAAATTAGTTACCAGGATTAGTCTTTGCAGTAAATACACTTATAAATAGCTCATATTTGAGTGTCATGAATCAAATTTTGATATTTGTTTCCAGCGCACATGGAAATATGAATGATCAATGTATCTGTAAGATCCTTGTTATTTATATCTTCCTAGTAATTTTATTTTTTCATTAAAAAGCGTTTTGCTTATGTTTGAAGTAGCTCTCAACGGCATTTGTGATGATGGTTGTCTTTTCATCTACTGAATGTATGGTGTAATGAAGTGATGGTTGAAGGAATCCTCAGGTTTTATTCTCTTGATTATGAACAAACCAAAGAATTTTCAAATATGAACTGGCTGAAAAGTGTTAATCAAATTAGAGGTGGTTTATAACCAAGATTTTGTCCACATTTTTGTAGTTTTTCCTTTCAGATAAGTTTCTTTAGTTTTTAAAGAGAAAACATGCAGAAAACCTATTCTCTCGAGTCAGTCAAACGATTTCAGTATCGTTTGCGTGTGGGTTGCTAAGGGAGGAAATTTTGAAAATAGTCTTTATGGGTTTATTCTTCGTATGTTCGATTTCATTCGCATAATCTTGACCGCATTTTGAAAATATTTGGACACGAGTTTCATTTTGTTCCATGTTTTCGTGAGGTAGTCTGAACTACTCTTGGAAGTGGATAGAAATTCGTCAAATAGGAATCAAACTAAATTTTAACCCACGGTCCTTTCGTATTAGCCCAAAGAAACGGGAGCCATTGAACGTCATTATACAGGAAGTGGGAAGTGACTTCAAAAAACAAAACAAAAAAAACGACTCTTATTACAAAAAGTTTTGGGACCTTCCTATTTTCATATTTTTTATTATTTTTTTCATCACTGAATAAACTTTTTTTTTGCGAGCGATTACGAGAAGTGCAGTCGAATCTCGATAAAGCGCAATCATAGGGACCAAGAAAAAATTAGGCACAATCGAGAATCATTACACATTGTTTTTAATGGTTCACCGCTAGGAGTGCGGATTACTTCGAAAACATCGAATTTCCAAAAATGAGCATTATCGAGCAACAACGTCGTAAAGTACTTAATAAGGCGGAGTTCTAGCCGAAAGATGATCAAACTAGCGTTTTGCTTGTGTTTCAAGTCCCAAAACTTATCTGAAGTGTCAATTTTAAGTGTTCTTTTCTTCTCCTTCATAGTATTGAAAGATGGACTCCCCAACACCCTTAACATGATTTTTCCAACGTTTGAGATGTTTTGGACAGAAGCCCCCCTCCCAGTACGTTGCTGGCCCACTCCTTCTGTAAATACCCTTATACACAAGCTGAGGCCACCTACAGCGACAAGTGAACCTCCATGCCAAATAGTCGTTAATAGCAATGGTCTTTACAAAAACATACTGAATTACATGAGAAGTACACGTTATCTTTCACACGTCATCTTACTGATTGTGAGATTTTAGTCGTTATAATGGACGTCAGCCACACGCCGTCTCGACTTTGTTGGTGCTGTGGAGCCCCTTACGTGTTTGGCTTAGGCAACCTACCAGACACACGTGTGATCTGGTTGCCTATGCATTATTTTGCCAGGGGCTCTTTCCATTATGATCAAGGTGACATACCTCTTCCAGTGTTAGATATCCCGTATGAGTGCGCATATTTTTAGGCACTAAGCGTGTCCACAAACGAGAGGTTTCTCTGTATCCATTATCCACCGTCGATAAAAATTTGCCGCCAACTGTGAGATGCTCTTACAGTCAGATAACGACATCGCCGGATTAGAATATTTTAAGTTTTGTGTATAGACGATGTCTAAGATAAAAGTTTAACGGAGAAAAGAGTTGAGAGTTTATTTAGCAAGCGTCTTTAGTTTCGTAGAACAGCACCAGGCTTTGTGCCAAGTTTATTTTATTTATTTTTTTGTCGCATTTTGGAGTTTTATCGCAAGGAAAAGGGTATAAAGTCTCATTTGAACAAACGAAGATTTTGTTTTTATTATCATCAATAGCGTGTCTTTGTCTTGCAGAATACCATGTCATCTTCGCAGTTCATGTAATAGGACATATACTTTCCCCGAAAAATACATTATCGATTGGTTCTTACAGTAGGCGGTGTACTTTAAACAGCGTTAGTAAATTGCAGTCAATTACAACAGCCTTCTTAATGTTGTTAGTAACAAAAAACCAAACAAAAAAAATGTTCATTTTTAACACAATTGAACATTTTGCGCGTTCAGTTCTCCTAATTCTATTACGATCAAGACGCGTTGTTGAGTGGTTTTCTTTTTAAAATAGTCTTTCGTTGGTCCGTATAACCATATATAAATCATATTAGATTTTTTTTCATCCATATCTCGTCCCTTCTTGTGGGGCAGTTTTCTCTTTTTCTGGTGGTACCAACTTTCTTCAGACCTTTCTTCATTGGAAACGAGTTTTAATACACGAAATTTTCCAGCTGTATAATCGTAATTAACCGCCGTGACCGTATGGTCTGGTTCTCAAAGGCCTGTTGCAAGCATCGTAAGTTTTACAATGAGTGCTCTCAGGTGTGAAAGCAGACTTGACTGGAAAATCAGGAAGAGTATTAACAGTTTTCCTAAACTCGTCAACCGTACAACAGAAGGAATAACCCTTCGTAATATTATGAGGGTCCCATTGAAGCCACTTGAAGTTGTCGCAAATATCAGGTGCGCAGAACACCTGGTTATTGACGTTCTTCAAAAACGGATTGTTGATTCCGACAAAGGCAGCGCCCTCTTGCGTAACCGGATCGTACAGAACCTTCCAGAAGTACGCCGGAACCTTGACGCCTCTCTTGTTGTTTTTGTTGTCGACGTACAAATACATCGGCTGTAATTTGCCGTTTTTGTCTTCCAACTTAGTCGTGCCCCAAGTCCCCGTGTAAACAGTCAATGGAGAGGTCCTCTGCGCTGCGAACTTTCTCAAACTAATCTCGAGTTCGACCCAGTTACCCTCGTTGAAGATTTGCCACTGAGGAGCAACGTTCACGTAGAAGAAGGTACTGCGCTGCTCCGCGCCATAAATGAAATCAGCCATTGGCGTGAGGTGTCCCCGCGACAAATAATATTTGCTATCTGGAGGATCCCGTGGAATGTACTTCTCCGCGATCTGCTTTGAACCAAGAATGGCTGAGAAAGCTTCTCTCTGCTTGTAACGATTATACAGTTGCAGGATACCAATGGTGCCGTAAAAAGAGCCCGCGGCGAACTCGTCCGGTCTCTTGACGTCCCATTGTCGGTGTTGTATACTCGGAGTTAGCTTGACAGTGGAGTAGATAGCATCGTAGTTAGCTTGATCGAAGCATACATCCATGGTCGGTACGAATTCGTTCTTGAGTAGAGGGTTCAGCTCATATCCTATTCGAATACGGGATCCCTTTTGACCGGGGCAAGACTCGCCTGTGGAAACTGCGGTGGCTGTGAATTCTTTGTCGCAACCCAACTCTTTTATGGTTAAATCGCTCTCTCGGATATCTCGTGCGTTGAAGAGGTTATAGCGGACGCACGAAGGCGTCACGGATCGCAGTGTTCGTGTTGCTCCTTTGCTGAGTGAGAAAACGTTGTCTTCGCCCGGACATACCAAACGGATGTTATGGCTGGAGTCGATTCTTACGGCTTGAGACGATTGGGGGTGCATGAACTCCAACTTGTTGGGATGTAGTATGAGCGGCTGGATTCTGGGTAGTTCTTCGCTCTTCTTGATGTTGATCTGGCAATAACCTCCTGTGAACAATCGGTTCCAATCAACGATCTACTCGAGCAAAGGATCGGACGAACATGGCGGATCGTGGCAAACCGTACCCGCCCCTCCAACGCACGGAGGGGAGGGATAGGGGTTGCCATGTTCGTATCCGTTCAGCGACGCCAGTCGTCCATTACAGTTTTAGCGCGCGATTTGGGCGCGCGTTGTTCGTCATGGAGCAGACTGGGTTTATCTGAAGTTCGTATATGTTATGATAAGCTAAATCGGGGTTAAGGTACTTTTAGGTTAGGAAAGATCATGGTGGTTCTATGAGGTTAGCCGTGTTTATTTGGAACTGAAATTAGTTTTGGTCGCGTTTATCTCGGTTCTAAGAGAGCGCTCTAAATGAAAGGTGCGGGCGTGCGTTTAAGTCTCTGTCTTTTAACATTGACTCCGGACTCAATTTCTTTCGGTGTCTTATAAACGTGCAGACATCAGAACACGTAGAAGACCACAATTTCGGAGCAACAATTCAAAAAACTTAAAACCATGAAAATTACCCCTACCTTACCAAAAGCAAAATAAAATCGATAAAACTGCTATCAAAAACAGTTCTTGATGTCCGTAAATCTTTTTCCCGATTTCGGAAATTCCTGTTTCAAAAGAGGCTTTTTTATTCAAGATCTCCCACGAGAAATACCTATTTTTTTCAGGTCTGCCTGAAAAATATTGTGTTGAATTTTTAAACACCTTTTCAAGCCCGTCTCTTTCAGAGAAGAGCTTCATAGTTTCGCTCGATTAAACGTGGAATATTGAATATTTGCTTGAAAATTCTTCAACACCGTCCGATTCATCATTCGCAATCTTCTAATCAAGTTAGACACTTGCGGTAACTCCTGCTAGCTTTCCCTAAAGGAAATCCTTATTGCTACTTCACTGGGCATCACAAGAGAGCCTCAAGGGAGAGAGGCGTCAACTGCCACGTCACCCTTGCATCCCACCAATCAGCGTTGCTAGTTTCATGCATCCCACGAATCAACGCACAGCGCGGGAAAAAATTGTCGCCTCT
>Ga0058701_10003260_pt1 | contig 12775 bp, 6 predicted proteins | sample AgamicOrMae_FD_97039 | JGI IMG/M metagenome (GOLD analysis project Ga0058701, IMG submission 97039) | Agave microbial communities from Guanajuato, Mexico - Or.Ma.e | ecosystem: Host-associated > Plants > Phyllosphere > Phylloplane/Leaf | place: Guanajuato, Mexico | collected 2012-06-04
CTAGAGAAATATCGGTGGAACGCCCAATTAAACATAAACCAATCCAGCCTATATCCTAAACTAACCTTAACTAGTCTTTCATAATCACATGGAACCTTATTTAACAGCTACGAGCAGACTTCAACCTTCACGCATGCTTTTTGTGCATCTTTGGATCACCCGAACTAAAAGCTGATCGGTCGGAACGCAGAGCAAGATCAGTCGAAATACAGACCACTCGAGAAGGTCCCCATTCTTTATAAAAGTCGGTGCACAACAGCCGCTCATGGTGCTTGATACGCCATTTATCTTGCCTATGAACTTTCAGGGTGAAATGTGTAGTACATTGTAGATTATATACAATTTTCCGCACAGTGCAGAAGTTAGGTGAAATCGAGCTTTATGTGTATCGGCAAAGGTGCTCCACACCCAACACTCTGATTCAAGTGGGTAGACATTTGTCGGAGCTGTGAACGCTGGAATGTGCGTATACAGGCCGAGGTGCAATAGTAGACGGCACGGGAGGGAAGGAGAAGAGGGGTCGGTGGAAGGCAACCTTGCCATCTGGCAATTCGTAGCCGATGTCCAGGTCTAGAGCCATTACAATTTTCCGCTCCATTACTTGCAGTGTCCGCCAACTCCGGACAGCTCCCATCTTGAAGCTATATTCTTTTTATTTTGTCACAGTCCTTTTATTCCGTATTTTAGATTTTCTCGTGGCTGGGACAGAGTGAAAACCAACGGCAGTTGTCAAGGAACGTGCATACATTTTGCTTCGTAATGGTTCTGGCTTGGATAGAGCGCTGTACTCTATTGGACATTGTCAGACCGGGAAAGCGCCCAAGGGTTCGAAAATATGTGTGATGGTCCCCCTAAAAAGGCGTCGAGCCCCGCCGGCCGGCAGGAAATTGAAGTGCCCGAACAATGGGGTGTGCTTCTCCTCAAGTGGTTAATAACGTCTGTATACGTACCTCGCGGAATTGCTTCATAATAGCAAAATTCACGAGAACCGAATGAAAGATTCCGAGAACGGAATACTTTGGACGAAGTTTCTTGAACGCAACAACCCAATTACCGAAGCCCCTGCCCTTCCCGAACTTATAATGACGCGCTTTAGGATCATAATTAATACCAGTTTGACGAATCCGTTTGCTATTCTTTCCTCTGATGTTAACTTCATGGGAAAGAACCTTTTTTCCGACTGGTATATTACCTTATACGTTTATGCGACCATATCCAGTCAAACATCACTAAACAAATCCTGATGTGATGACCGAATCTCTTTTTCATGGTGGAGTACTCCAATAATCTGAGCTACATGATATAACGGGAAAAAGGGAATGCTTTGACGTTCTATGCATGTCTAATACCAACCCACTCGTACCTCTTTTCAGCTATGAGACTACAAGTCTAAAAAGAGGAAGTAAAAAAAAATGATTATGAGAAAAAGACTTGTTAGATTTACATTAATTCAAAAGCGATTCAAATTAAACTGTCATACTGTTCCCCATCCCCAAAAATACCTATACCCAATTAAAGAAATTCACCCCCAAAGGAAACTTTTCTTGCAAAATCATTAAAGAAAATGATGGTATATTCCGTTTTCACCAGACCTCCGGAAAAGCTCCTCCTGTAAAATGGTCGAAGCGGCCGGCAGGCAAATCCAGTGGGAAACGAGTCGGTGGTAACAGTTGGTTAGCGAATCCAGATTTTCTTACTAGGAGGTCTGCCCTGACGTGAATTCTTTCATTATGTCGTCACCACAGCCTGCAGGCCAAAATTCCCAAGATAATGTTAAGCCTATAGCGTTACAATAGGCTACCTTCTCGCGTTAGCCCTACCTTTCTGTACGTGATTTTTGGGATAGTTTTAAGTCATTATCGTCAACATCCTCAAACTACTCCCTCCTCTATGCCTCTATGGTTTTCTATTTTCTTCGGACAAGCAACTTGCTCTGTATTCCCACTTCTTTTGCTTCACCATGCCATGTCAGCTCGTGGATCGTAGGTCTGCATGAGACGCAATCTTGTTCTTTAGATGAATTGTGCTGTTTCTATTACAGTTATGATCCCTTGCGACTACATTTTCCTCAATTTATCCATATCATCATTGCGTGTATTATGCGGTTCTCATTTATTAAACATGTAAAGATCTCATACCGAAAAATCGCTATATAGGGCTGCTTTACAAGAATTTTTTTAATCATTCGCCTAACTGGTTGGAGCATTTCCTTTCACGTGTCAAACTGCCCTCGAAGGTAATCAACCGAATACAACATCCTTCTTAACCCACCGTATCTTTTTCGATAAACTTCGGACTTCTTGAGGGAACTTTTATTTGTATTCTTAGATAAAACTACGTGTATTACATTTGTTGTGTATAATTAACTTATTTTTTGACGATTCTGTGGAGCAAGCGGTAGACAATGGAATAACAGAGGACACTAAGCTGGTCAGGAATTGCGCTTCGGAGTATTTCAGTCTATTTGTTACGCTAAGCAAGTCATTTATAGAGTTGCGGCCAGGGCTTGGGGACTTCGCATGTAGGCCATGGAAGAAGCATAGCGTCCTTAAGCCACGGGGGCACGTAGCTAGGTCTATTTACTAACACAGCGCCCGCCACTCCGATCGGCGAAATGCGGGGCATTGGCCAAGCATTGTTTTTATTCTGGGTAGCAGCGACTTCTCCATTTGTCGTCTGTGAAATCCACTTGTCTTTGCCAACAAAGACCGTTTCTCACAAAGAAAGGAATATCGTGTCTCTTGGTCCTGGATTTTGATAAATCTTTTACTTGTTCCTTGAAAGGAAAGAAGGAAAAAGAAGTTTGCCACATCCTCAAGGCCTGTCAAAAGGCACGCGCGTTTTAGTGGCGACTTCAAACGCGACTTTGAAGACGTATTTCTTCTTGCGGATCACGATGCGAGAATTTTTCCAGCAGGTAGTTGGTGGAAATCGACGCGTGATGTCTTCTCGACTGACGTCATTAAACCGATGATTAGAGAAGAGAAAACGATCTGAAACCTGCGATGGTTGAGTAGTTTACTTGCTGTCTCGCGGTACCGGTTACCATGTAAACCGACTTCGGAAGGTTATTTATTTCTCGCACTTGTGACTTAGGTACCTACAAGCATTAAACGTCCAGTTCGAGAAGACATTTTCTTAACCGTCCAGTTCGAGAAGACGTTTTCTTAACCGTCCAGTTCGAGAAGACGTTCCCTGAACCGTCCAGTTTGAGGACTACTAAAAGCTGCGTTTTTTTTGAGCTCTGTAAGTATTCCTTTCACCGGTATGGCTATATTTTGGTGAGCAAGAAGTTGTAGATAAAGGTAATAAGTACCGTATCTGCTGACCAAAAACACACATACTGGTGAATGGAAGGATTACAGATCACGGAAAATGCGGTTCTGAATGGTCCTCGACCTGAACGGTTAAGGAAATGTCTTCTCGAACTGGATGATGAAGAGAACATCGTCCCGAACTGGACGTTTAAGAAAACGTCTTCTCGAATTGGATGGTCAATGCTTGTACGTACTGACTTGTCGCGTAGCGGAAGCAAACTGAATCGCAATTGAAATATCTTCAGAGAAGATTGCGACGCGACAACTCGATAACTTCTCTATGATGCTTTTGATCATCATGTCAAAGAAACGCTTAATGCAGAACAATAAGGCCAATTCGTGGTATTTCCCCAAATATCCACGCCATATCCTTCAAACCCCCAGATAAACGAGCGAAGGAACCTAATTTCTATCGCGACTGTCGAAGACGCGATTAAGTGAGGGATGCTATAGACGATCCGCCGAGAGCGAGGTGACAACGACCGCGAGAAACGAACTCCAAAACAACGATCAAGTAATCACAAGTCATTAACTTAACAAACTACTGGTGAGGAAAAGTTGCTTCAAAGTCTTCCTGGCGCCAGAGCGATTGCATTTGTCAAAAGAAGTTCATTCGGTGGTAGGGCTTAATCTAAGATATTTTTTAACTCTTATTACACGGCAGGGTGTGCACAGCACGACTCAAACAGTCCTTACCACTTTCTGAGATGGAGAGGGGATGCCGTTTATCCGATCTGTCGGAATGCAAAACTTTTCTCTGGTAGAAATGGTAAGATATTAGCAATGCAAGCTTGAGTATAAGATCAAAGGGATACATTTTAATCATAAAGTACAACACTACTTAGTTTGGGAGTTTATCTCAAAATATCATCTCAAACGCCCGGATATGTTTGAAGTCCTTGCGCAAAAACCTACCTAAAAGTTATTGAGGCCTCTTTATTGAAATAAGGAGGGGCTCTTACTTGGAAAATCAATGCAAAGCCCGTGATTAAGTTGTTTAATGATCTCGGATCTTTTGTTTTCTTTCCTGGTGAAAATGCAAACATTTTGCGTTACTAGTCTTGGCGTATTCTTTCTTCTCTCCTTTGAGTATCTATATTCAACGACTTTTAGAAACTCAGAAGGTCGATAGAGTGTATGTATGGTAGCAACAGGTAGGGCGATTTTACCACAAAAAACTCAACTTTTGGTCTTCAAAGGCCTGATATACTCAAATAGTTCATGAGAAAAGTATCTAGAGAGCTTTGGAAACAGCGCACACTTGCGAACGATTTTTGGACAATGGTTAGTTTTGTCGGAGGGCAAAAACTGGCGTGGATATTCTGAACAAAGTCTCGTCAATTACTTATTTTCTAAAAAAAAATGATTTTCCGGGCATTTGAATCAAATGACGCAGGCGGATGGTCTGCATGAATGCCGCTATAAGCATTCGTTGTCACGTCACTCCTCTAGCAGCTCATGGGAAGGAGAGGAAAGGGTGGAAAGTCGTTCATGGGCGCGCTGACCGCAACAGAGCTAATGCAGGCCTCTGACGCTGACCTACTTTCTGCTTATTTTCTTTCTTTTTTATGCGAAAACCTACATTATCAAAACCTCAACAAATTCCTTCGAGAAGCACCGTGGTCATAGCTATTAAACAGAATATCTCATTTCGATAGCACGATGATTTTGGGATAATCCCATCGTTTTCTTCAGACCGGTTCTAGAATACAAGTTCGTGAGTACGTAATGCATTTGTTATGTGCAGGTCCGAGTTCGGCAAGAATAAGTATACTCTAGAGAGCTGTTTGGTACCCAGGTTGGTATAGTGAAACTCCAAGAAAGACAATAAAAATGCAAATTGAAGAAATTCTCAGCATATAAGCAAAGAAAGTACTTTCATATTCACGGATTTGCATTTACTCTAGTTCCATTAAAAATGCTCTTTCAGACCGCAGATAAACGGCACGATTTCCCCCGAATACACGCACTGGAAAAGCAGATGCCTAGAAGTCTCTGTCGCGCAATTGTTTCATTCTTTTAAGGACATTCTACACTAGTTGAGAACAAAATGTTTTAAGTCCTACATTCAACAAGTGATCCAGGTGACTAAAAAAAATCCCCTTTTGGGTGAAGATTTGCCCATTTCTTTTGAGTGTGAATGTTTTCGTGAAAAGAACCGGTAATATTTTGATCGCAATTGAAGTTTAACGTAACCACTCAGTTGAGAAGGTTTACCTTTCGAAATCTGTGATTTACACTTATAAGGACTAACAATCACCGAAAAAGTCAGCTTAGAATTAGAGGCAAGGATACACTAGAGAGGCATTGGGCAGCCATTTTGTATCTGATGGGACCATCAAATGCATTGTTGACTACGGAGAAGTTTTGGAAACAAGATGCCGGCAGTCGGCACCCATAATTTTGCACTTTCAATGCCTCCTCTGTTGTATATCCACACCTCTAGCTAGAATGAGTTCGGTTAAAGGTGCCTTGCGGTCCACTTCGCTGTATCTCCGCCAACCTTGATGACAAAAGGCCTGACACAAGAAGCGTAAAATCCCATTTCCAGAACTGTGTGGCCGCAGTCTCATTAGTAGAGACTTCCCGTCGGCCTCTATTGTTTACGCAAGCTTTTGTGTAGCCCTCTTCGAAAACTAACATACATGTTATTACCCATTATACCTCATCAATATCCAAAAATGAGCCAGACTATGCAAAAACGGGCATATAGACATCGGAGCAAATCATACCAATATATAGCTTTTCGAATCCCCTGATTGAAAACTCTTCACAACTCAAGGTCTATCATTGCCCATTTGTATAATCCCTTTCGTAAAAAGCACGCAAGGTGCTCTTGTGAGTACGTGGGTTATTCTCGCAGAAAGTTAGTCTGCGAAGTTTGAATGGGATACATTCGGAAAATCTGCAACCACTAGTGAGCGACTACGGTAATAGTCCTCCAGACTGACTTGACTGTAGGTAACAACTTCGGAAGCTTCGAACTGCCTTAAGTAAATCCTCCGGAGGGAGGGTATTCGCCAACATGCCACGAAAACTAATTGGTCCAGCTTCAACTATGTTTGTGTACAAGTATAGTGATGTATCGCGCGTGGTGAAGTCGGTATGTTTGGTACAGGAGAACGTGTCTCCCTCAGCCTCTCATGCCTCCACTAGAATGCAGCTCTTCTGCCTTTTATTTTCAATATATATGCAAAGCGAGCTTCGCCCATCGCCATGGCTTCGCCAGCTGTTCAACACTTTTTGCACTTTCTTTTAATTCCATGTATTTACCGCTGTTATAGTGGTGCTCTTCTGCCCTCCCATTTCACGCTCGTAATATCGACCACTTTCTATTTAATCTCCAGCAAAGGTGTAACTGGTGGTTAATATGCAAAGGACTTCTCTTATCACAAAGCGATGAACCTCGAACGCTTTGTTCGGTGAATGCTTTTCGGATGAAAACAAACTTATTGACGACGTACTTTTTTAGTATCTTGTGCCGGAAGCAGGCTTCAATATGAAAGAACCTTTTGTGGCAGATTTTTCCTTGAACTAAATCTTACATTCCATAAAAATAGGTTATTATTCCCGGGAGGTTTCTGTTGTAAAGAGCGTAGGATCAAGGTCGAATCCCTTAACGCGAAAGAAAACACTTTCGTTTGCTGGAGACAAAAATAAAGACTAGAGACGATCTTCGATAGGCATGATTGCTCCTACTTAGTATTCCGTCGCAGAGTACTTTTTTCCATGTAAAAATTATCCGGGGAGATTATCAGAATGTCGCGGTAAGGGTTCGAAAATAACAGGAAGAACAATACAATTTTCAATACAATTTTGTTGATCGATGAAGGATGTGTTCATTTTTATAAATTCAAATCTAGAAATTTTGGGTATCTGTATTGAGTAGTTTTTTTTTAATAGTAAATTTATATCTAGAAATTTTGGAAATCTATTTTAAGTTGTTTTTTTTTTCATATCTTTTTTTTCTCTCTCGCAATGTCACGGTGTTCTCACATGGCCTAGATAGAATCCAAATGCATGTTCTCAAATGCCAATAAGTTTCCGAAATAATCATAAACAAGAGAATAATAATGAGACATCGCGAAAGTCTTGTACTCGCGCCAAAACATAATTTTTAACTTTAGATAAACCACTGAGATATTGAAAATGGGTTGCCTCGAAATCACTACAGTATACTGGCAATCAATATGCTTAGACTGTTCCCCTCTCTTACGTGTAAAGAATACCTTTCTTCAGCAATGACCAGCCCGTGTTGTAGCAGAGGTTGCGCACGACATTTTCAACCTAATGACAAAAATGCTTTTGACCGAGTTTGTTCTTAAAAGCTACGTGCACTTAGAAGGCCTGTGCTTTACTTTAAAGCCCCCAGCAGGCGGCATCAATGTTGCTCGCACTGAAGGTGTATGTCTACACGTGCTATCAGGAGGACCTTGGCTACATATAGTTCACTACAAAGTGTACTTGTTCTCTAAAACCCTCCCAGTCACCAGAAGACATTACCAACGTTATTCAAACTAGCGCGTCAACCAAAGGCGACAAGAATATATATTCTACACAAGAAATATTGTTTTTAAACAATACCATTTCATAGCCAAAAACTCCATGAGACACATTTTATAAAATGACTTTCTAGACAATTTTGTCTACTTTCTCCAATAACCCTCAACGAGATAGGCTTCTGGGAGAAGAAGGTCTTCTATTAAATCTACTATTCCTGGTCAAATCGAGAAGAGAGGCACAGAAGAGCTGGTCCACCATTTATCCAAGTAAACAAAATAAATGCTAAAGTAAACCACCTGATTGGAAAGGACAAGCACATTCCAGACCGGCTCCTGTAGCAACATACACAGCTGAGCAAAAAGTAGGAGCTGTCATTGTGCGCAGCTTCAAAAACAGTCGCCCTTTTTTCTCTGCTCCCCATGCAAAACAAAAGCTAACAGTGTGTCTCGACTGGGTTTGACAGAAAACAGTTCCCTCTGAACACAGCGTAAGTTGAGGACGGCTCTTATTCAAGGACAAAATAATTACCAATGAATGAGCTCGTTTTAAGGTGTTCCCCTTTCACATTTTTTTCCTCACTCTTAATTTTACAGGTTGCATTTCGGATCTTTTATATTCTACTACCGTCGCTAAGTCTGATGCCACTTATTTTCAACTGATGAGAAGAAAGCGGTGTCAAACCTGGCGACAGTTTTACCACGCGATAGCTATGAACTCAGTGTAACTTATTATTCCTTTCAGTATTCGTGTTGAACCTGAGTGAAACAAAGAGGGCCGAATATCCGAACTATAAAACTCAGAATCATCTTTAAAACAGGGCCCAAGAAAAGTTATCCTTGGGGGGATAAAAATGGTCAGAAGATGTCAGGTACGCAAAAGTCGTTTCAAGAATTCAGATAAAGCAACAGAAAAACTTTCCGAACAAAATTTGAAACTCCGGCAAAAAATCCAGTCACGGTAACCTCAACCAAGTTCATTCCTAAATTGTTGAACTTACTTGACGAATTCATTGGCCTTGATCCTGGCAACGTCGGATACGTTTGAAGGAATCATTACTCACCTGGAACATTAAAATCCCGAATTAATAAAACGCAATCAAGCAATCCCACAAAGTAATACGTTCTTCAAGAACAAGACTAAAGCTCTGTCACCATACTAGAACAGAGGAAGGAGTCAATTGATGAAAGCAAAACAAGTACTGCCAAAGGTGGTCAAGAGAGACTTGAGAAGCTATATGAATAGAGGGATTCTGCCATACCCTCCCGTTGGTATGGCTACTTTGGGGGCAAGGAAACTACACTGATTTATAAGAACCGTTTTGTAGTAGCCCCAAACAGGTTTGGAGTTCTGGTCCCAGTTCGGTTGGGTGGTTTCTTCCAGTTTTCCTTGATGGTCTCGAGCTTCATCGCTGGCATTCCTACTTAATAGCCCCATGCCTGTCTGCGTTACGAAGGTGGTGCACTTCCAAGAATTTTTCACGATCTCATCAATTTTCAAAGCACTGAAGAATAGCTTCGCTACAGATTTCCTGGCGGTCACCTGCCCGTCTTTAGGAATAAATAATATAACCGTTCAACTAGTTGTGCCTTACTATTTGGGTATGGAATTGTGTTTTTGCTGAGTGAAATATCTTGTTTCCAAGATAAATTAGTCAAAGAGAATGTGATTTTCTTATCTCAATCTCAAAGGACACGGTAGTATTGGCCTGCAAGAGACCCATTTTACTGATCACTGTCTAGGCGTCGCAAAAGACACGGTAGTATTAGTCTGCAAGATACCCATTTTACTGATCACTGTTTAGGCGTATCGGATTGCGCTGAAACAATAATGCACATCTCATTTGTAAAGCGACGCGGCACGGCGTGGCAAGGCGGTGAGTGGTTACCACAGCGCTGCGGCAGCGCTTCTGCGGCGGCGCCACTGCGGCGCGGTGGCGCCTCTTGGCGGCGTCTTGGGTATTGTTGAAGCTGTGAGGGTGAGATCTGGCGCTCGAATTTAATAAAAGCTGCTCGCCTTGAGCGCGCCTCCACAGAAGCCGCTCATTCTCATTGGGTTTACGGGTTGGAAGCTGTGATGGACGTCTCCAGCATAACGACTATGATTGGTCTTATTTACATCTTCATTACGCCGTGTCCTCAAGAGAGCTGATTTTGGTATCTCACATACAGCGAACGTAAAAAATACCCGTTTGTGGTAACCCTTTCACTTCTTTTGGGTATGTAGTGAAAATTTCTTTAAGTATGTTTTCGAAAATATTTTTAACGTCATAATGAACCGCTCAAACACTGCGCTTCCTACCCGTTTTTTTCTACATCTTTTTAATTTTAGATACCTCATCGCATTATCATAGGAGATGTAGAATAAAAAGAACTAGAGGTTTCCAAATAATTGCGCATATGAGACACATTAGAGAAAGGTGTTTAAATCTGGGAGGGTTTGTAACGTTTCAAAAGGATTGGCATTTTCCACTCTTAGTTCGGAATAGCACGTTGACCCACTTGACCCTAGCGGATAAAAGATCGCTTTCGGCTACTCGATACTTTTATTCTCGCCTGGATCCATTCAGAACGACTTGACAAGCTAAAAGATGGAGTTCAATGCTGCTCTAGTAACCTAAGGTAGCAAACTCTGTCAGAGGACTTTTCCCCTATTTCACAAATGTCAAGATCACCGACAGTGTAAATAGCCATATCTATTATGCTCCTCTTCCTTTCTAGGACCCTGCTGAAAAAAGACAGGCCTTCCAATTTTAAATAGTCGCGTTCCTGATGGACTAAACTGTGAATAGAAAACGAATTTTTTCACCCCATGAGTTCTATCGCTCATCAAGTGCAGCCAAGCGATAGCGGAACAAGTCACATGACCCGTCTAACCCATGATACCCTTACGCAGTCATGGTCGCCTTGCCTGATGCATCTTTACATGGCAGCATTGTCTACGGAAGAGAAGTAAGCCGCATATGAGTTGGTAATGACCGAGCAAGTTGGTGGCTATGTAAGGCACGTGGCATGATACCTTACCTTGATGAACTGTCCTATAGGACAGTTACTAGTACAAAAATCATTCTATTAAAATAGGGTGGAGCAGAAACGCTTTCCCTTTCATACTATAAATTATTTAAAAAAACAATAACAATTTTTTTAAATAGAGATTTAAAAAGATATTTTTCTTAGTTTTATTTTGCGATTTACGAGCGATCTAGAAAATATCGTCCTCTTTCCAGTTATCTTTTAGCGTGGGCAGGGAAAGGCGTGTTGTAAATCATAAATCACAATTCTTATTTGTCTCGTCCGGATGAAATTGAAAGTAAACACGGCCGAAAAGGAGGTGACCAGATAGAAAGGTGAGAATGGTTCGACTAACAAAAAGAATCGTACAAAAAGGTAGTCCCGAAATCGCACAAGCTAGTCTCCGCGAGGACAAGGACAAAGCGGTCGGAAAATAGGCTGGCCGTTTCAGTGAGACAGACAGAGAAGAAAATAATGCCACATTTTCTTTTACACTGTAAATTTGAGATGTTGAATTTTCCGCCCCTTGTGTACTCTCGTTACCAGTCAAGCCGCGCGAAATCACGGAGAATCTCACAAAGCCTAACAAACCTTCATATACCTTTACTTATTTAACCTCATTGACCAAAATAACCTAACTTGCAGAAAAAAACGGTCTCAAGTTGAAAAATGATATTTTTACACCCTGGCTGCATCGCCCCGTAATACCGTAAAAAAATCCGAATTATACTAACACCTTCTACGATATGATAAAAAAATACCAGTACTGAAACTGACGAATGTTGGAAGAAGTAACGAACGCGCGCGGGCCCACCCCAATAGAAATAGTATATCCTTGAAAATTCGTAAAATGACTGCTTCAATACCATAAGCTCTCTTCCCAAGGTAGGCCTAGTAACCTTAAAAGTCGTTGCTTCTAATAGGTTTACGAAACTAATCTTCCTTCTTTTAAAAGACTTTAATAGTTGCCGTCACCAAAGCCACCTGCGTTGGCCTGTCGAGGCGCAAACTATTTGAGGTCCTCATATTACATCGCGTATATTGCATTCAGTGTGCTTCCTTTGACATCCATTGCATTAACACGAACCTCACTACAAAATCTAACATATCAAATCGCAAGGCAGCGACGTCGTGCTTAATTCATGTAAGTGAAGTTAGCGCAATGCTCTGCGAGTGCGGAGCCAAAATTGCCTCATTTGGCACAAGAGTGGTGTTTACCTTAACGATAACATAATTTTGGCACTTAGGAAACCGTTTAGCTCTTTAGGAGCACTAAAGGAGAACTAAACGGCGTTTTATGAAAAACTGCGCAGATCTGCTTATCTGGCAACTACGTAGGCTACTTGAGTAAGGTAATTAGCTAAGAAAAAAATCAGAAAAAAGAAAAGAGCTCTCGACAGAAATTGAAAGTAGCCTACATCGGGAATATTAAAGAGACTACATAGTAAAACAAAGATATGAAAGGAACATCATACAGCTCAAATCATAGCGATTTAAAAACGCCCATAAAAGAACTTGAACATAGAAAAAGAAAAATTTTCTACTAATAAGTAGAGGATTGAAAGGTCACGAAAAAAATATTTGTTAATAGTTAGTGGCCATATGATTCGTACAGGTCAAGAACGCTTTTCTTTAGGAAACGATATTTTCTTAAATGGAAGGTAAAGTTATATTTTTTTTAGAATGAGCAGATTTCCAATGATGTTTAAAAAAAATGTAAAGAGGTATTTTTAGTGTTCAGGATTTCCAAACATTTTTTTAAGCTAGCAATGGAACGGTGCAGACGGTGAAGAGAGGAAAGTAGATGAGCTGGAAGACGTAGTTTGGGTTGAGGTCCCTTTCAATCATAAGCTGAAGAGGGTCAGGATTGCCTTCTTCGAAAGCGATGACATAAAAAGGGGTCGTTAGGGAAAGGCAGGTAAGCTTTGCAGGTCTGATTGTCAGTAA
>Ga0058701_10003261_pt1 | contig 12775 bp, 10 predicted proteins | sample AgamicOrMae_FD_97039 | JGI IMG/M metagenome (GOLD analysis project Ga0058701, IMG submission 97039) | Agave microbial communities from Guanajuato, Mexico - Or.Ma.e | ecosystem: Host-associated > Plants > Phyllosphere > Phylloplane/Leaf | place: Guanajuato, Mexico | collected 2012-06-04
AAAAAAAAAGAAAAAAATGAAACCGGGTGTACACGCATGGTTGACTCCCTCTTTCACGTTTCGGCGGTCCTGTGTATGGCCGAGGTCATTAACAGGGAACGATTTCTCTCGTGCGGTTTATACAAATTTACCAATTATATCAAACAGCAGATGATCCGCAAAAAAAAGTCTCCTTTTGCCTTGAAAAAGACTACAGACTAATAATAAGTCAACGGCAGTATGTTTCCGTACGCAAAAAGAAAAAAATTCTCATGGTTTTGCTATTGTACCCATGAGTGTCTGATGATTATTCACGTTTGTGTAGTCCATTCCAACGAGAATAAAAAACAGAAACATGGAAAAAACTGCGTTAGTTAAAAAATTAAATAAAAAAGCGACTGCCAACTCGGCAAGCAAACTTTACCAGATTTTCTAGTAAATGGTACTCAAAACTGTGTATCGGTTACGTTTTCTAGCAAAGCCTATAGCGTTTATTCGCCAAGTTTAGCTGTCGCTTTATTTTAGGTATTTTTAGTAAACTTTTTTGTAAATAATTTTTAGTAAAATGATTCGCAGTAAAGAAAGATTTTTGCTTAAAAAGGAAATGATATCTGAAGGCGTTTATTAAACCTGATAGCGTTGATTAGCCAAGTTTAGCTGTCGCTTTATTTTAGTTATTTTTAGTAAACTTTTTTGTAAATAATTTTTAGCAAAATGTTTCGCAGTAAAGAAAGATTTTTTCCTAAAAAAAGGAAATGAATGTTTTGATATCTTACGATGTGCCGCGTGTTTGCTCTTAAAATCAGATTTTTTTATATAAAAAGTCAATTTTAAGAGCAGTACATATGCGGGGAAAGGAAAGCAAAAGTTTAGCACGTCTCTGCTGTCGCGTGAAGTAATGAAGTAATAAAATGATTGAGGTAGCTCGCTTCGAATCCAAGCAAGGCGAGTGACAAAGTGTGCAGGATACTTTCCGCCGGAAAAAGCGAACGCTGCCAAACTGAAAAGTTTTCCAATTTTGATCCTGCTGGATGGAAGAGGCTTTACTTCAATCATGCCTGCGGAGTTGGAAATACGTGCGAGAGGAGGGATTTGTCGACGCCGACGTGACACAGCACAAGCATCCAATTTTTCTAATGCCCATTGGGCTGTTGCCCGCATGGGCCTCGCCTTCCCATTTTGCACAAACAATAGCTTGTACTAATTTTCCACGCCGCTTCCTCGCACCGCCCCGTGCTGCTCTTCAAAAGAATGTAGTGGACCTTGCTGTCCATCCGAGTCCACGATTACGACTAAACGCATGCAATGCAGGATGTGTATCAACTCGCCCCGTCCTTGGGGCTTTCTCCGGAATGAATTGGACTTCCCTTAGCATGGGAATCCATTTATAAAACATTTAAAGCGGTTTTGTATGGGTCGTATACCAAACGGTAATAGGTTGCCTTACCCACGTTCCGCTCGCCTGCCGATTGCAGACCAAATCGTGAAGAATGTGTATATATAGCACGGAATTTACATTTGCTGGGCCTACTCTTCCTGGTGGGGTCTGCCGACTTGAGGGGTTCGCCTGGTCACGAGGGGCGTTTTCATTGAGTCGATTTTTTTTAGGAAGAGGCTGGTACCAAGGGTGCCCTTCAGAGGCTGTTGCGACCCTTCGACCTTTAACGACCCGTCCGACCGGAGTATCAGCAGAGTAAGACATTCATCTGTAACCTTGATTAACCCAAGCTGTATCCCGTTAAACGTGATAATGTAAATAGTATATTTAAATCAGGGTGGACTACGCAAAAATCCTAGCTGCAGCTCGTGTATAGAGCAATGCACTAAATGCGTGGTCAAGGGATCAGTCTGAATCTCAGAAGTGCCTTCTTTTCTGCGTTCAGAATCCTTAAAAAGGCAATCTCGTCCTTAATATAGCGCCCTGACCACGTCTGATAGTCGTCTCAACACATAATGGAGGACGTTTAAACGGAATTTGTTGGAGTCGCTTGCGCGAGCAAGATGCATAATGCACTGCACATTGCCGAAGTCAATTTACTTTGCAGCTCACTTCAGTGAATCGACAACGCTAGTACCTGGAAATAGAACACCGATATTTCACGAAAGGAAAAAAAAACTGCAACTCGGAAATGGAAGATAAATGGACAAACACAATGGCCGCCCAGAATAGAAAGTAGTATAGATCACAGAAGGGAAAACTTGTTTAGGCAGGTCCACAGGAGAACAATAAATTTGTTACAATTGGGCCAATGGAAGACTAAAAAGCTGCAACAGAACGTGCTTCAAAATAAAAGATGAAGCGAAAGTGATCTACTATTCGATTCATGAAAAGATCGTCCAGGGGCAAAGGCAAGTCCTCTGGCCATTACTGTAAATTTGAAAAATGGAATACCTTTTCTATTGTATTCCACCTTTTGTCAACCAGTCGAGTGGAGCGATGCATAAGCCGTTCGATTTTAATTTAATGGTTGCCCCGCTCGGCGTGGTGACGAAAGTTGGAAAACAAGTAAAAGAAAAAAATCCCGACCATTCTTATTTACAATATCCTGCCGCGAGACTTTGGTTGGCTGAGAAGCCTGATGAGACTTTCAATGATCTCATTACGTAAGGAGGCAATTTCATGAGGTGGAAAAGCTCTATTTATCTCTCGATTGGGCTTATAAATAAGATGAGAGAGGTGAGCAGCCTGGAAGATGGTCCTGGCATCTAACAGGAAGGTCCTTCCTGGAAACTGATGTTTTTTAAAAAGGACTTTGTCTTTGTGGGCTGCTGCTCGGCGGCAAGCTGGCCCGGACTTCCGTTGACATGCAAATGAATAGACTTCGGGCTACCAAGTGCGGTCACTCCCATTAGTGTCAAAGATTTAACTGAAAGCTCGGTTGACCCTTCGACGTCGTGGATGAATGGTCAGATGTGATTGGAGCAAATGCTTGAACCGCGATGCGATCATCTCGCCCATCTCGATCGCCCTAACAAAAGTCGAGAATTCTCGACTCGAGCCTGCAACAAAGATTACTGAAATCATACGGCCAGCCAAAAATGTAATTGTGAGCTGTTGTAAAAAATATAAGAAAAAATAAAAATGAAATGGGGTTGAAGAAGTGTGGACATTCCAGAAATGTTCGGTTTACCTCTTGTCAAGGTTCGTACGTACACTGTATATTATACTTTTCTCCAGGCTGAAGGTGTATTCCCTCTTGGTCATACGCAGGCATGATTTCTTGGACCGTTAGATTTTTGGAATACCGTGCGCTAACTATTCCTTTGCGGATATCTGCGTGATTGTTTATGAAGTTTATCTTTAGGCCCAATGCCTTAAAGTTTGTGGAGATTGGTTTATTGCGGCGGGCATTTGAAGGATCGTAGTCCGTGGAGACTTTCTCCGAATTGAATAGTCGACAGGGCCTGTTTATTTGGTCTTTGTCTCGAGGACGAGACCGCTTCGGTTCGACAGACCCTGTCGCGTCCCTGATCGAGATATCTCTTAATCAGACCGCCAGGCGAGACCTTAACGCCATCTAGGAGGCAGCTACAGGCTCCCGCCTCTCAGTGGTTTCGCGAAATCTTCGATTTAGATCTAGATGACCGTGGCCAGTTAGCGGAATTCTCTTAGGAGTTTTCTAATGCGGCCCTGCCTTTGTTTCCGCACTTTCTAGAACCATTATGTCGAGGGATCTTAAACATTAACTAGCCCAAAGCTTCTGCAGAAAAGGGCCCTCCTGGTAGTCGCAAGTTCATTCCTAAAAAAGTTAATTGTTAAATTAGAGGGTTGAATTTTTAAGCGGTTGTGTGGGCGTCAGCAAGCTGGACGGAGCAAGGCACAAGACACATTTCCTAACCTAGCCTAGGTTAACCCAATGGTCACCTGGTGTGATGCCGTTTAACAGTGACAGCCAGCGAAGATTATGCCGTATCATTCATGAGGGTAATCAAGAGCCGCTTAGGCTCAAGTACAAGTGACCTGCCACAACGTAACAGGTTAATAAGTAACCTAATTTAGGTCTATCTAACCTACGTGAATGTGTCATCAATCCTTGTAGTGTATGATTAAACCAAGCTCGAGCAGAGGAAGTAGGGCATCCCTCTAGCGTGAAAGAAGTTCACCGAGGGCCGAGTATTATTCGTATATCTAAACCCTTTTTTTCCTGTCCCATTGCGATCCTAGGAATTCGGAGTACCTGGTGGAATTCCATTCCGAGAAGAGCATCCGTTTTGGTGGGTGATGAAGCCGCTATGTACATTTCGTGTGACGCAATCTGACATTTAACTGGAATTCGTCTGTCAGCGAAACAAAACACATCCCAGCCGTCCCCCGGACCCACACATATCACAATAGGTACGCATTGTTCTAGTTTAAATGGCCGCTGAAATACATTTCAACTACCCCACGCCAATTTGCGATGACCCTTCCCAGCATTCCCTCGGGCGATCGCCCGAAAAACGATGTTTGTTTTGCAAAATTAAGGTTAAAACTGGTTTCCCAAATTCACCGTTTATGAATGTACATTTGGCATGAAACGTTTGTGGGTCAGTAAACAATTGTTGGTCCAGCGGAAAAGTTCTCTCGTTTAGGCTTTAGGGTCGTCATCGCGTGGTCAACTTGCGGAGGCAGACATATATATATTGTGTTATAGTCGTAGCTCTCTTACTCTGGAGTTTTTCTACGTATCACCACGCACCACGAAACTGTTGAGAAGAAATGGCGAGGTAGCCATCTTGGCGGGACTGAAGTTTTCAGACAAAATAAAACGACTTTCATCCGGACACGTGTCCAGCGTAATATTGCACTCGGGATGTACGCATTTACACGCCGTTGTATACTTTGTCACCGACTGAAAAATTCTCCGTCCTCGGAGACAAAATGTAATTCGTCTCAGACATTATAGGCAACGAATCGTTGTAAAACGAACTGTTGGTGAGCTTGTTGGATGCATTTACTGCTCCAGATCAGTGATGTGAATGAAAGCTTCTGTAATCAGTGACAAGCACGTGGAGATTTGGTGCGTCTTTGCGGGATAAACGGGAAGAGCAGCAAAATCCTAGGAATGTCCGTTCCTCTGTCCTCTGTACTTAAGAATCAATTTACGCGGACAATCAAGTTGCATCAAATCCCGCAATAAGGAAGGTCCCTGCGACGGCGGCTAGCAGCATCAGCGGGCGACGGGTCGGAAGGTCGGCGGGTCGGCCTTGCGGCTCGGCGTGCCATTTCCAATTCGGGCCGACGAGCTGACGAAATCGTGCTCGGTCGTCATCCCCCGAGTCCCTGGAATTCCAGGTGTAAGACTCCCTGGAGTGTCAAACGCTCGGCATACGCCCTCTGCGAAGATAAGCCAAATCATCTTGCTTGCTTTTCATCACAGCCCCCGTTGGAATAATGAACAATTATTAGAACAGTTAGGATTTCCGAGAAGCATCGGCCCTAATCAGGATTGATTACTGCACAGTGGAGATCCCAAGTCATGTCCCATTGAGGAACTTGTTGTTTCGAGAAATTTAAGGTAGCAATAGCATTGAACGGACCCGAGCTACCACGATGCACTACCACACGAACACAATCTCTGGAAAAAATAAAAGTCACAAGATTCGACTGCGACATGACGATCTCAACTGTACCTTGTTGTCGAATTCTTGCATAGCAACTCCTTACTTTCCTAACAGTGTCGTTCCTCTCAGTAGTAACTCACTCTGCGTGTTTTAGTGACTGGAATAACGGTGTGTTTCGAAAACCGATCCTGTGTCGAAGCGATTGATGTGTTTAGACAGCAGCTGGTAGTTGTTGGGCAGGTGGTCCACCACGTGACTGCTGGAAGAAGATTAATAGAGGAAGGCGCCGGGGGCTTTCGCGATTACTCGGAGAGCTTTCCTGGATAGTCGTCAAGCTTGCTTTCTGCTCGCGTGTCCTTTCCACACTCCACAGGTCTACAAGCATCCGGTATACCATGTCTTCCTCGTCCAGCTCTTCGTCTACTTCTGCATCATCTGCTTTGGTTTCGAGGTTTGATTTTCCTCCTCTGTGTTCCACCCTCGTTCAACTGTTCATAAAAAACTTAACCCACTACCGCCCAGCGATGCCGTTCGGCAACAGAAAAAAATATTTTAGAGGATCTTTTAAGTTTAGTATTGTCACAATTTAAAGAATATCACCCCTCTGGAAACCTGGAATTTCATTATTTAGACATTTTCCAAAGCTTTAAATTTCGTATTTTAGTGGAAAAAATCCTTTCAATTTCTCTTAAGCAAAATTTCACTCCAAATACTTTGGGCTCTTATGGGTTAAAGTAGGTTCATTCGTTAACAATAAAACAGGTAAATTTTGAAGTCAAGTTTAAATTAGGTGATGTAAAATGCATATACGTCGAATTGCTCTCGTGGTGTTGAAAGGTGCAACTAAATAGTCGGATGATGTGTTTACTTTAGGATGTGGGCTTCGTCTAGAAGCTTATTTCCTTTGTCATAAATGTTGAAGCCACGAGGAAAACAATAGAAGTGTTTCTTTTTTATCTTCAGGTGCGGTGAAACGAACTTGGCACTTGTTGGGTCGCTCCAATATAGATGTCTGCCAAGGTAGCCTTTTTCTCGACAGCTATTTCTGGCGAGGCAGCGTGTCACATAGTTGCGTCGCAAAATGAAAGTCGATGGTCCTCGATTTGAGACGGCCACTCCGAGGGGTCATTTTTGCTGCGATTGAGGCATTGTGGACTCCTCTCCAAGATAGATTGAATTCGGTCAACTCCTGGATTGGTCGGATGAAAACAACAAGCTCAACAACCTCCCATTTTCAGTGGGAAATCCCCGCCACATATGCTTCACCAACCCGCTCTCTTCTCCTTGCTATAAAATAAAATTACTTTTTTCCCCAAAAATGAAGGAAAATAGAATTGGAAACTCAAGAAACCTGTAGATATTCAAGCCAATAACGAATATATTTTTGAATCAGTCTCTTGGAAAACCTTAACCCTTTACAGCCCAAAGTATTTGGAGTGAAATTTAGCCGAAGAGAAATTGGAAGGATTTTTTTCACTAAAATACGCAATTTTAAGCTTTTTAAAATGCCTATATTATAAAATTTAAGGTTTCCAGAGGGGTGATATTTTTTAAATTGAGACAATACTAAACTGAAAAGACCCTCAAAAATATCTTTTTATGTTGCCGAACGGCATCGCTGGGCGGTAAAGGGTTAACCCACTACCGCCCAGCGATGCCGTTCGGGAACAGAAAAAAATATTTTAAAGCTTTCCTGTTCAGTATTGTCAAAATTAAAAATATCACCCCCCTGGAAACCTGAAATTTAATATACAGTATGAGGCATTTTCCAGAGCTTAAAATTAAGTTTTCTAATCGAAAAAAAAAATCCTTCCAATTTCCCTTAAGCTAAATTTCACTCCTAACACTTTGGGCTGTTATGGGTGAAGCATCCCAGCCCGATAGACCTTTTTAATGAAACCGGTCTCTCTAAATTACGGCCAAATTTTCGTTGCACGTTTCCTGATGAGGCTCTGCCGTGAATTTATGCAGTTGAACATCAGCAAGGTTTATTTTGAGTAAAACGGAAGAGGGTGTTTAGGCGTAGGCAGGCGCCGCTTCTCAATGGCCTGTTTATGTTGAATCGTTTGATCGGGGCTCGCCGCCCGCCACCACCCGCCATCGTCGCGTGGAGCAGTTCACACCCCACCTTGGCTCCTGCTGCTTGATTGTGACTTCAGTACGTTTCGAGCCACATAATAGCGCGTAAACAAGGGGTCCTTAATTGATCCAGCAGAAAGATCCTAGCAGTGTGTCGCACAAAGTTAAATTCCTGTCAGCAAATCCATTCTCGGTGGGACGCCATCATGGGAGGGGTTCTATTTCTCTTGCTGACGGACAAAATGCATCTGAGGCAGAGCGGGCCGATTAAAGCCGAATCGGACCGAATCTCACCGATTGGAGCCGAAATATGCCGAATGCGGACGACGTATTTGCCTTCCGATGTTCCAGGAAATAGACTCATCGAACGCTATTACGATGCTTTGACTACAAGAAAATTCCAGAAAGATCATTTTTTATTTTCCGGCGTATTTGCTGTGACGTCTATGCGCGAGTGGGGAAGAAACAGTGGGTATCTTAAGGGGTTAAATTGGTGGGATGGTGGAGCGTAGCTTTCTGACAAAACTGCTTTGCCGACCTCCCTCAAGTCCAAGACGGAGGGGTTCCGTCAGCGAGAGCAACTTTAGTATGGTGCGTAGCACAGCAAGTGCGCTCATATAGTTTGTGTTTCCTTTTGTGGACTACGGAAATAATTGCTAAAGTTGGAGTCTAGACGACCAGGGAAATCAGACTGACCCAGAAATGCGTTTTACGCTTTCTAGTCGATCTTGAAAGAATAAGGTTTCTGTTCTTTGCTGTATGAATTCTAAGTCTTGGATCCCGGCTGAAAGTAAATGTTAATTTTTAAAAGGTTTTTTTTTGTTTGTTTTGTTCAGTGCTCGTGTTAGACTTGTGGAAAAGAGAGAGCATTTAATTTAGCGGAGGTAGACAACTGCTATGCACTGGTAATCATGAATGGCTGCACTGATGAATGGTATAATCTCATGAGTTGTTATGATCTCCTCATAGTCCGCATACACGGCCTTTACTGCAATTTTCAGGGAGAATTCAGATCCAAACGTCAAAAGCCATAGACTCAAAATAATTGGGTCAAAAAATTGAAATAAACTTATGGGTACCCCTTGCCTTTTTTTTAATTTTAGTCATTTTTTTGTTAAATTTTTCACGTCTGACATTTGGAATAGTTTAGGGGGAACTAAAAATGATGTTTACCATTGTCGATTCTCCATTCCGTCTATTAATCGCTCCGAAAGTGGGGCATGAAATTCAAGCCTTCCCGTCTGTTCAACCTTCCTCCCCCGAAATCTTTCACCCTCCCGGTCTGTTTAAAGTCGACGGATCGAGCAATACGCATCGGTTTCAACTTTTTTTAGTGTCCATCAATCGGATCAAATCTTAAAAAGCAATAGAATCAAAAAAAAATTGGGTCAAAAAATTGAAAAAATCCTAGGGGTACCCCTTGCTTTTTTTCGATTTTTCAGTCAATTTTTTGTCAATTTTTTAACGTTAAATAGTTGGAATAGTTTAAGGGGAACTAGGAATGATGTTTACCGTCGTCGGTTGCTTATTCCGGCGATTTATCGCGTCAAATAGTGGAATATAAAATTCACGCCTCTGCCTTCAACCTCCCGGCCACGAACTTCCCCGTCCTCCGGTCCGTTCATAGTCGGCAAATTTATTAACTTCGTTTTTTATCATTTTTAGTTCCCCTTAACGAGATCCAATCGTAAAAAGCGATAGCTTTAAAGAAGAACTACGTGCCAAAAAAGCTACAAGCTAACAGTATCTCTATCGCAAAATTTTCACTTGGTATCTTATTTACACCAGTCAGCAGTCTTATTGCAACAGCAGACGGCATTGGCACTATTATTATATCAGCGCTCCGTTAATGTCAGGGTGCTCGGTTCACCTCTTGAAGACTAAAAAATGTAAAAGGAATAACCACGTAACCAAAATGTAGACCTTCTAAAAGTTCGTAGCTTTCATCGTTTTTCTGCCTATCAGATTTGACCAACTTTAAGCTCGTATTTCAAAGAATCAAGAAATCTAACCTTCTTTTTTTATTACAGATATTGCACTTTCTACATTATTTTACTTTTCTTCGCCGAGATGGAAGTGTAGCTGTAAAAATATACACTGTCGGACTTTTAGGAATAAAGAAGGGGAAAATATCATGGGAGTATACTTCGAGTCCCTTAGGCCACTCCCTCCAGTGTTGTCAGATTCCGCGACTCCGTCAAATTTAAACGCGTTCAACTTTTTAACCGTTAGAGATAACATGATGTTGAACCCCATTTTTGGAATGCTCACCTCGAGAGCGATCCAAAACATACCCGATATGATAGGTTATCTTTAATGGTTAAAAAGTTAAACGCGATTAAAATTTACTAAATTGCGGAATCTGGCAACACTGACTCCCTCTCCGAATGTATTTTATCCTAAGTGGGATTATCTCGAGTTCCTCGGATTGTCAAACCAAAAATCTGTTTGGAACGGAGCGGAGATCGGGTCGGTGATTATGTTGTGGGTATAGTTGTCCCTTCGCGGTTCCCATGCGTTAACTTACTCCTAAGATTTATGCCTTAAAGCCGGATCAATTTAGTTAATGACCGGTCGAGAGGGCATCTACACTCTCCGTTTTAAACGTTGTCTTCTCCACCTTTGTTATACATTGCGGTTGACTGGCTCTTCACAATAACGATATGCGACCATCTAGTTAAGGTTAGGATTTAAATAAGTAACGCATTACATTAAAAACTCACCCTTCTTTTTGTACCCTACTTTGGATATGAAGGTTTATGGGAAGAGCGTTGTTTTTTTCAAGATCATCTGCAATGATATCAATGAAAAGTTCTCGTCAAGAGATTTTAAATGATATGGTCATTAATCCGGTGCCGCCCAGCAACGCCGATCGGAAACAGAAACATTTATTTTTGAGGATCTTTTCAGTTCAGTATTGTCAGTTTAAAGAATATTTTCCCTCTGGAAACCTGAAATTTTAAAATTAAGGCATCTTCCAAAGTTTAAAACTGCGTATTTTAGTGGGGGGAAAAGGGGGACATTCGGTAGCGCCAAAAACCACAAGGGCCAACGCCGCAAGCGCCAGTCCGTAACCGCCAAACGAGAAAAGTCGCAAACGCCAAAGTTCGTATAGGTTAGGTCAAGTTAGGTTAGGTTAAGTTAGGTCAGGTAAGGTTAGTATTGCGGTTAAGACCTTTGGCGTTTGCGACTTTTCTCGTTTGGTGGTTACAGATTGGCGCTTGCGTCGTTTGCGCTTGTGGATTTTGGTGCTTATCACAGCTACCCGGAAATAAAATCCTTCTAATATCTTCTAAGCTAAATTTCACTCTAAATACTTTAGGCTGTTATGGATTAATACGGGTATTTACAACAAAAGAAAAGAAGGAACGTTCTTCCCCTGTGTTTCTTTCATTTCTCAAACGGGTAAGGAACTATAGCAGATGAGGAACTAGTTTCTATTGTTATGGCGAAGTAAGATAACGTTGGTTAGGTTATGTGGTTCGCTCCAGAGTCATTCCTCACGGCTTTGCGACGAGGGGTAGGACACGAAAGCTGGAAAACTCACCGAGCGAAAGACCGCGTGGGTGGATGGTGGCGCCACGGTCGGAATAGATCGGAACTCGCTTTTGCCCCAGTCGGACAAAATCGTAAAAGCTCGTGTACCTTTCCGATTCGCGCTCCATCTCCGTTGCTCCGGCGCGTTTCATTTGTCATCCTTGTTGGCTTTTCATTTTAGTGTTGACTCGAGCGAGTCGAAATTTCAACAGTGGCATCCCGGCCTGTGATGAAGGGCACGCCTACACACGTCGTTGCGAATTCCGCAATTTGCCGACGGTTTTGTTTGCTTGTTATGAAGCTCAAATGGCTATTTTTTTATCCTGCTGAACCGCCAAACGATCTTTTGGGGGGCATTCGATAGCGCCAAAAACCACAAGCGCCAGTCCGTAACCGTCAAACGAGAAAAGTCGCAAACGCCAAACTTCGTATACGTTAGTTCAAGTTAGGATAGACTAAGGTTAGGTTAGTATTGCGGTTAAGATCTTTGGCGTTTGCGACTTTTCTCGTTCGGCGGTTACGGATTGGCGCTTGCGGCGTTGGCGCGTGTGGTTTTTGGCGCTTATGACAGCTACCCGATCTTTGCATTTTTTAGTGCCGAATAGGGAACCTCTTTTTAGTTTCCATTGAGCCGATTATCATACCAGAGATAATCTTCCTGAAGGCATAAGTCACAATATTAATAATTCTCATCTTTTTCCTCTTATTTTTATTTATTCTTATTTCTGGTGGGAAAATGTATTAATTAATTTTTTTGCATTTTAAAGATAATTTTATTCCATTGATTTTTTTCTCTGTCTTAGATGGCCCGAAGTCTCTTACATCAAGTCAGTATAAAAACAACAAAACTATAAAGTAGGTGAAAGCTACATCTTTCACTCCCAAGGGAGTGAAAGATGTAGCCTATGAAGGAATAGTTTATGAAAAAACTAAATCAAAGTGCTTTTAATAGTTTGTTTTTGTTTGCTTTTTTTATTCGTAATGTAAAAATTTCAAGGAAAAGTCTGTATATTCAAAAAAAAATCATGTCGTGACCAATGATAATGTTGGAATACAACGAAAAATAAAACATCTCGTGTCAGACTCATTGTCTGGTGCTCCTGATACTGACGAGTGAAACTTATAGGTATTAATTTAATTTCATAGTGCTATCCAAAACAACCAAATGTTTATGAAAGTTGTGTGGGAATATTCGCCGAGAGTCAGTTTCCACCCGACGGAAATATGAATAGCATAACGTCAAATTTATTACTTTTCGATATTTTTCAAGGAAACATAAGGTGAACAACAGCCATCCTTTACCGAAGTCCTCCAGCCGCCGTCTCGAGGTAACGCACTGCGGCCCAAGTTTGATATCGTATAACAGAAGTCTCACTTCTTCATTAGTAAGAGTACCCCTCCCTTGATTCACGCCAGGCGAAGAGCTTGCTTATCGGACACCTCATGAATCATCCCCCAAAGCCTAATTAAGTGGAAACTATTTAAATCAGCGCTACAACAGAAGCCTCGTAGAGGAAACTCTACACACACGACAAACGCCGCCTCGAAATCTGGAGCCGAATAAGCGCTTGCGAACAAAGACTTGTGTCCCAAGTAATAATGAAGCAAGGAGAAAGCGGGTTGCCGATAAGATAGA
>Ga0058701_10003262_pt1 | contig 12774 bp, 7 predicted proteins | sample AgamicOrMae_FD_97039 | JGI IMG/M metagenome (GOLD analysis project Ga0058701, IMG submission 97039) | Agave microbial communities from Guanajuato, Mexico - Or.Ma.e | ecosystem: Host-associated > Plants > Phyllosphere > Phylloplane/Leaf | place: Guanajuato, Mexico | collected 2012-06-04
AAAGTATGGCAAAGGCATTCTCATTACATTCTCATTCCTTTTTTTTTTGATAAGTTTTTCATTCTACTAGCCCTTGATCTATATTTAAAATATACACGACGTTATTAGAAAAGAATCATTTACCATTTCCATAAAATTTCAAACCCTTTCCCTACAATGGTCTCTTAATTCCAAAATATGGTAAGCGCTTCTGTGAACAATGAAGTGTAAAGCTTGAATCATTTCATTAGTCGGAAAACCATGATTTCTGGTTAAGCTCATGAAACAGCTTCTATTAGCCCTACGTCTTAGAATTCAAAATGGGTAAAGTTAATGCATTCATGTATAGTCTTCACCGCGACGTGATCTTGTTAGTTTAGTAGTCTGATGAGATCTAGTACTCACCGCGATTGCCTACCACACTGAAATGAAAGTTTATAGCAAAGGACTGGAACACTTGTTTCAGCAGTTCATCGTTATGAAATGCGAAGTTATGGAAAGGTACGGTTACCCAAGTCATCTGCGAATGCGCTGATCCTCTTGTGTTTTGTGTCGCAGGTTCCGAACGCCTACGCCTCGAGTCTGTGATAAACGCGATCTCCGATGTGATATGAAGATTTTCTTCTACGCTGTTTTTATGTCGAAGCGCCTCGAAGTCATTTTCAATGCACCGTGATCGTTATGTTACCTAGTCTGTGTCTGGGATCGCGTTAGTCCGTTACTAAACAAGGCCAGTCGTGTTCTATGTTATCGCATTAGCGCATTTCAATTCTCTTTCATTTGTTTTTCTTTTCATAACATGAAAGATTAAAATGAATTTAGTTAATGGCTTTTAAGGTTATCTCTGCCTCCGCAATCATTTACAGTTACTCGCGAAGGAAGAGAGACTTATATCTACCCGGAGGAACACCGCTCAGAGCGGCAATGAACTAACCGCTGAACTGTGAAGTTACATTTTGATTTCAGTTTCTGCTGTTTTCACTTTCGGATCCATTAACTGTACCTGTTCGAAATTTCTTTTAAATGAGGGTTGGGGGGCCCTTCACGCCTGTCACAATGCGTGTGTAAGTTTTCTTAGGGGTTGAATATGGCATCTTACGGCAGACGTTCGGAACGAAATATAGGGCCCATATGGGGGAAGCCGCGCAACGCGAAGGAAGCTGCCGCGGTTTCGTCCGACGAAATGGGACTCATATTTAGTCTCTGGCTTTTGCCGCCGAATCGATGGCCGCAAGCATTATCCGTCTAGTTGCGAGTCGCATTTTTCGTAAGGGGTCATTCACAAAGGACGTCCGCACTCGAGGGGGAGGGGGGTTGTATGGCCCATGCGGACGCTGGTGGACGTTGGGAGGGGGGGGTCTTTTCCGCTGCGGACGTCCTATTTAAACCATCTTTCAAGCCTAAAATTATTTTCTAAAAAAATCGTTTCATATTATTAAAACCATCATTCCATTTCCTTGAAACTAATCATCATAAGTTAACTAACTTGTCTACTTTCAACATGAATTTTTTAAAAATGCATTGCAGGGGGGGGGTTCATTATCCCCAATGCGGACGTCCACAGGAGGGGGGGGGGTGCCAACCGATGGACATGTGCGGACATAGGGGAGGGGGGTCAAAAATCTCGAAAAAAACTGCGGACGTCATTTGTGAATAGCCCCTAAGCATCGAGTTTCAAAGGGTGTTTTTGTAACCGTCAAGTTACTGCGCGTCGCAAAACGGCCTTCTTTCTGTCAATACAATACAATCTATTATTCGGCTATTTTTCGTTTTGATGGGTGGAAACTGTAGGCTGAAGTATAGTCTACAGTTTCAACCCCCCAAAACGCGCATTGACCGAATAAGAAATTTTTTGTAGCCACAGAAAGAAGGACGTTTTGCGACGCGCAGCAGCTCGACGGTTACGAAAACACCCTTTGAAACTCGATGCCTACGAAAAACGCGACTCGCAACTAGACGGTTATTGCTTGTGGCCATCGAAATGGCGGGAGCTCTGTTGGCGTTTTGAGTTTACAGGTTATAAAACTGTTTATTTTGTTGTTTTTTTTTAGTATAAAATAGACATTTATGTTTGTAAAGGGCACTTAATTTTCAATATGTAGCTACTCTGGTGTGCATTGTTTCTGGAAACCAAGTCTTGGATTCAGAACAAACTCGGAAGTCAAAGATTAACCGCCGTCAGTCCGTTTTGTCAGCGCGATTAAATGTTAGCATTCTGACATTTTTTTGATAAGGGCCTGAGTGTAGACCTATTAGTTTTGACCGCTAAGCCTGACACTTTTTTTCCCTTTCTAATGTTATCGGTTGCTCGCCGCGTCTATGTTTAAGTATAAATATTTGTTCTGTATTCATGAGCAAACCGCTGTTACTTATGGTTTTCCGTTTCTCTTTACAAGAGACATGGACCTTAGCGTCGTAAGAGTTGACGCTATTGTTACCAAAAGCTGTTAATGCAGAAAATTGATGGCTTTAAAATTTTGACTCAAGTCCTTAAAATTTTGTTAAGAAGTGTATACGGAGACCTCCTATACGAAACCAATTATTTTCAGCAATTGAGGTATTTTAGAAAAAAATTTCTCTTGCGATTCTGTGATAATGCCTCTGCAAGATTCTAATATCTTTTATAAGCGCAGTAAGCTGCTGGAATTTAGGGTGAAAGCGATAGTCGCATTACTTTGCTTTTTCTATTGTAATCGATAATAATAATAAGTGAACTCCCAGTGAAGACTCGTTCGATATCTCTTATTCTCTTACGTGTTCAGGTGCAAATTGATCCAGCTTCCCAGTCGGCGGAATAAGAAAGAAAAAAAGAAAAAAAAAAAAACGGGGCGTATCATTGGCTTGTGCCTCACTGTGATTTAACTGATATCCTATAGTGATAATTTTCATACTAAGATTACCATCATCCACGTTTTTATTTTATAACTGCTGAGTCTCAAACTCGCGAAGTATTTTCAAAAATGTCCTACGGAATTTATAGAACTGTAGAACGTATTTTTAAGAAATTGTTTTCAGTAAAACGCCGTCATTTTTACAAAAATGTGTTTTATTTCAAAATACCCTTGCTGATGACGAAATCGGGAACTGATGCAGCTCTGGAGAGATTTATGTGATAGAAACCAACATGTGTTTTATTCTTTTAACTGTGACATATGTAGATTCAAATTTAGTAATGGCTCCTGATGTGGTCACTTACTGTTAGTAGTGTTATACATTCAATTAAGTTCAAAAGTCTTGAGATTTTCGAGTAGACTTAAGTGATTTTTTTTGTAACATCTCTACGTTGACAATGATCGGCGAAAGCCGACTTACGTGCTGTAAGTGGGACGCGCCTTGAGTGAGACAGCCTGTTCTGCCGCATCAGCAATAGCCAATCAGCGTACCCATCGATACTCATCCGTCTTTTCTGCCAGAGTCGTCTGATTGGCTACTTTAGTTTCAGCTTTTGGCTCATCTGAAAATTTCTCCGCCATTGTTTCCCCTTCCTCACAATTTCCAGAATATTCCCATGGATTTGTATGCATCGTCATACTAAATGTAATACTCCCCCACCCCGACGTAATTTTTAGATGATCCCCTACCAACAAACTGAAAAAAAAATCAGCCGCAAGGCCACAGTTAAAACAAGCTGATAGCTAAATTTAGCAATGCTGAAATCAGCTGATTAGCCTATTGCTTCAAATAGCAGTCCACTAAATCAACTAAAATGCTTTCGTTAGCTGATCTATAACTATTTCAGTGGCAAAATCAGCTGACGAGGTTGCCTTCAATAGCAGGCCGCTGACAAGCGTGCTTCAACTAGCTGAAAGCTTGGCCGCCAAGAGCATAAATCCTGTGATCCTGATCATTTCGTTGAACTCAGCTGATCGTTAAAGCGAATCGCCGAGATCAGCTGATGTCGTGAAGTACTTCAGCTTCACAGACATCAGCTGGAGAATTGTGTTTTAAACGCCTACTCATGGAATAATGTTATGTTTCAGAGACATACAAGCAATGGTTGCCGAGCAGCTCGCTAACGTCCACTCCTTGGCTGACCACAATCGGACTTTAACTCAGCTGGACGCAATGATGAGATCACTGAGCAAGCGCAGTCTTCTAAGCGATATCACGATCGAAGAGAAAAGTTTCGACGGGAAATTGAGGTCCGATCAACCGAATCCTGTTCACTCTTCTCCTAACTCCAGCGCCTGCACCAGTGAAATCTTCACTTCCTGGCAGAGGCTCAGCACAATTACTTCTGAAGAGGCGTCACCGAAGCAGAGAGGGCGATCGGCAGATTCAAGAATTCTCAGACGGAAATCGAAAACAACTGATAAAGCCAAGGTAGGAAATACGGGAGAGGGGTATTCGACACCTGTTGTGTGTCATTCCGGTTAATTTTACCGTTTCGGTAAAATTAACCGGACTCTTAAGAGACGAAGTTTCTCTTTTGAAGGAAAATCGAGCGCGGCTTTGTTCAAGCAAGGCAGCGAAAACGTCACTTAAAATGAGTTTTACTCCTAGTTTCACAATTAAACTGTATATCTTCTAATTGTATTTTCCCCATTATTTTAAGCAGTCGTATTCAATTGTTTACGAGTCCTCATCCTTTTTATTCGTTGGGCAAAAGCTCTCAACTTTTTTCCCTCACTTTTCCACACCCGGACGTTTTCTTGTCGTTTGCCATTTCAGAGAATTTTTGAACTATTTAGTCATTATCTTGTACGCCTTATCCCAAAGCGTGTAAAAGTAAAACAAAAAAGTCGCCTCTTGGATTTTAAGATTTGCTGAATGGAGCTTTAATTTTCTCTAGAACATTTTTTTTTGTCGGTGAAAATTACTGTTTTTATCTCACCGCACAGACCTCCTCCGAATTACATTTGAAAGATGACATTTTCTACCTGTTCTACCCTGGTTAAGTCCGTCATTGCCTTTGGAGGATTAACGGCGTTATATTGTTTATTTAGGTTAAACTAACCTAACCGCATAGGTTAAGTTAACTGAGGTTAGGTGCCCTGTGCCTTAGTTCTCTGATGCTTCGCTCGATTTCGCCAAACCTGATGGCGTTCACTGCTTGGCTTTGCGGCGGTAACTGCTGCCGAGAAGTACGCAGCATTAGTCTTGGCGACCTAAGGTCAACTTATGTTCCCGGGTTGGTGTGTCCATGCGACATCCATGCCGAATAATCCATTTATTGAAAATACACAAATAATCATCCATGTGTCTATGCTGTATCCATGAGCCATTGATGTCCAATCGAGTATTTTTAAATGAATGGATTTTTCAGCAAGGATATTACCATGGACATTGCATGGACACTTCAACCCGAGTTTCGGGCGTGTTCCCTCGCTCCTCTCCGCTTGGTGGTGAAGGATCCAACACAAAAGCGGGAAAATCTAACCTCTCAAATTAATTAATGATTTATGTTTAACAAAATAATTTAATCTGAATGCGATTTTCATGCAGGCACGACGAGCATCCGTCGTGGAAGATATCTTCTCGGAGCTAAAAAACAAGTCGTCCGCTTCTGTAGCGATCTCACTTCCGAGCCCGCCCCGAGACTTGGGTCTGTCTTTCTCAGGAATCTCCCACTGGACAGAAGAGTCGACCAACGGGTCTATGACTATATCCGACGAATCACAGAGTGAAACTGGTAGTACTGTATGACAGCGGACTTAAGTCTATGGTTACCAATTTTTTTGCGCCCCGCGCTCCGAACTCCTATGAACTTAAATACCCTTTGCTAACTCCGGAACTGAACAGAGAACGCCCAGACATTTTCTTGCTCCTAAAAGAACATTACTTTTCAACCCATTTGGTTGCATCTTGAAAATCGGAATTTTGAGGAGCTCGGCAGTGGAACAGACTTAGGCGACCGTCGCCTCATATCTCTTTCTCCGACATGCTTTCTCCGATCGCTGAATGATGATCATTAATTCACGAGTTAATATATCGGTTTATGCAATTCTTGTTGTACCTGTTATTATATTGGAGAGTGGTTGTGAGTACAATGGTATTAATTTTCATTGTTCGCCTTTTATTTGTTCTAATTAGTAAGACTTATCATCAAGCGGAAATTTGAACGAGTGAAAATGGTCCAAGTTTAGACAAGGAGGGTATACGGAAGCGATGTGGAAGAATCGGGAAGAAAAATGTTAACAGCGGTATACTATTATAAAATAAGCAGTTTTGAATGAAAAAGACACAAATGTTACGGTTATTGTTTAAATCCCGCGCGTTGAAACATCAAGAGATTGCACTGAATGGTGATGTGTTCCATATGGTAAACGTGTGCGACCATTGGGTGGTTTCCCCGGTCAGTGTCTCAACACGCATCTATCGTTTTGTTCATTTTCCTTGATTATTTTCAAAATTGAAGGTCCCTTGAAACCCTACAGCATACTTTAAGGGCTTATAATTCACCTGCACCATTTCACTGACAACCACTATCTTCAAGCTTAAATTTCGTTAGTATGAATTCGCTCTCTAAGGGCATGTATTTTGTAAATATACCGTGCGAAAGAAACTTTTTTGTGCAATGTAATAGTTAAATTATTTGTAATTCATTTTAGATTCTTTTTTTATTTCATGATATTTTTTATGACATTGGCAGCTGTATGAGTAACGAGCTTTCAAATACCGGCACAGGTCAGATTTACGTTTCAAGAAAGCGTTTCGGATGTGCAACTTGTTACCGTACCCATGTCTTTTATTTTCGATGATTTTCTACGTATTTTGTGGACTAAATTGTTTGTGTGCAATTGCTCAGTTAATAAACTGGAATTTTTTATATTCCTTTGGAGATCATTGGTTTAATCTTCGCATACTCTTTATTTTTTAAAAACCATCCAAAACGTGCTCCGTTCTAGTTTTTATTCGAGTGTTATCGGTTTCCTCGTATTTGGAAAATTCTTGTTTTTTAATCTTAAATTTTACTCGCCGTAAGAAATTCTGTGTTCGAGTAAAAGGAGCTGGATTTCTCATCTAGAAAGTCCTCAGTCCGTACGTATTTTTTGTCACCATGTTATATCCAACGTTCGTGAAGCGTCTACGTTATTGAGTGTTGTAGTTCGATTAAAAATCACCGAAACAAATCTTGCTAACTCCCCTACTTTTATCCCGGTGAGGAATCCAACCTACTCTCTCCAAAATCGCTGCCGGTACACTACGCGAAAAAATGCCTCTACCTAACCGGTATGGGAGCGAATGGATACTCATCACAGTTTTCAATATTTATTTCGATGATAAGTACTACACAATATGAAGGAAAGCAAACACACATCTTCACAATGTCTCTGCTTGTTCGCCCGACCAAATCCAATACTGCTGATAAAAACAGCACTTGCGTAGCCTCATGAAGCTCAGTCTTAAATTTTGGCCCAAAATTTAATTTACAAAGTAAATATGGGCGAATTCCGTGACATAAGGGCGACACGAAGCACAGTAATAGCTCGTAATCACGTCAAGAATACAGAGGGTAATATGGAAGAGCTCTCCTGGGGTCAAATGTAGTCCGGAGAGTCTGCGAACCCCTCCGGGTACGCACGCTCTCAGTGCCCTCGCTGCGCGCTGCGCGGGAGGTGCCCATTAGACTACGCGTTGGATCGTGCCTTGAGTTGCTTGCCGAGGGCAATCGTTGTCCCTCTCATGTTTTAATAAGGTCGAATAACAGTATCCACTTCCCAGTAGCCAACTTCGAGGGACGTCAGATAAAACTACCGTATCATTGTGTCGGCTTATTGATCGGGTTCCGTGTCAATGCCTCAATTTAGTTAGTTATGTTGCAAAGCAAACAAAACCTCGACTAGACTCCTAACATTGGCGTTTCAGACATTTCAGCGTAATCTCCGAACTAGCCACATATCCTGTGCCTAAAAATTTTAATAAATTATTTTTTTGACATGAAAATAACTAAAATTTTAAGCGCAAACTTTTCCGTTTTAAATCATAATTTTAAAACAATAATGTTTTTTGCCTCACTCAACCCATAATAGCCCAGAGTATTTGGAGTAAAATTTAGCTTAAGAGAAATTGAAAGGACTTTTCTCATTAAAATAAGCAATTTACGCTTTTGAAAAATGCATTAGTAAATAATTTTAGGTTCCCAGAGAGGAAATATATTTTTAATTGTGACAAAACAGCTGAAAAGATCCTCTAAAATAAAATTTTCTGTTTCCGAACAGCATCGCTGGGTGGTGGTGGGTTAAAATTTGGATCGTAGTTTGACGGTACCAGTAACTGTAGGCCTATACAAGTTAGAAAGGAGCATTTTCTTCGTGGGGTTATTATTTCGATCGAAAACAGCCCACAGCGGGATGGGTTGAAATAATCTTGGCAAACCGTTCGTGTCTGTATGGAGGCAGCATACACCGCTTCAAATTTTGTTCACTTTCGAAATTAATTCGCATTTTTTTCCATTATTTTTTTAAATCGACCCCTGTCATTTCTGCTCATTAATCACCCTGCGAAAATCATTATTAGTAACGAATCCGAACCCACCGTTTGCTTTCGAAAAAGTCTGAGCCTTCGAAACCTTTTAAAAAACGCGCTTGTAGAACGTCATCGAGGAGTCTAGGCAGAAGCTCGCGGACCGGCTTTGTTTCAGCCAATCTGGTCAGTCCGTGTATCACGTCACATCCGCAAGAGTTGCGCGCCCAGCTGGGTTGTGTTGCAGCAGATCATGATCGGTTTTGTGCATATTTCTGTTGACTGAAACTGCGTCAACTGCGTTTAGTGTTTATACAAAGTGTATTACGTGTGTTAGCTTCGTCTGGGTTCGTCAAATGTGTCAACGAAGTGATAAAATCTGCCATGGAGTAGTGACATGGAGACTCCGGTAAGACTCCAACCTCTCGAACTTCACTCAATCTCGAACTTATCCGAAACCTACTGTGGTTAAGATCTGATGGTGTCTATCTAAGTCATGGTCTTTAAAGAGGTCGTCATAAATCATTGAGTGTTAGGTTGTAGGGCATGATCGACATACCTTTTCTACGCCCTTATCTCCAAAGCCTTTGTTTACATTGTTTTTGCACCCATCTTTTAGCCAACGTGATTGATTTGGAAGGTTAATCTGCGCAGATTAAGAATAGACCTACATAAATCCCTACCCTCACGTGAATAACTAAGTATTAGCTGGTGTATATACCGTTGTTGTTGCAGCGGCCCAATCTGACCGACTTTAGCCAGGGAGGACGTAACGAAACCACGCAGGCTATCCTCGGCCAGTGCATGAGAGGTTTCCCACTGGATGTTCGCATGTTTTTTTTGTCTTCACCTTTCTCCGTTTTAAAGGTTGCATTTTCTACCCGCTGTGTTCCACCCTGGTTTAACCTTTCATTATTTAATGAGGTATTCCACCGCGAACGTCACGCTAACCAAGGTTGGGTTAACCGAGCCTATGTTGATCATGAGAGTATTGGTAGTATGCACTACTCTCATGTGTTAATCCAGGTTTGGTAAATCAAAGTAAGGTTAACCAAGGTTAGGCAAACCAAGGGCTAGATCAACAAGGTTAGGTGCCTCGTGCCTCGCTCGGCTGTCGCTAAGCCGGATGTTGCTTACTTCTCAGCTGTAGGCTGCTGTAGCTAGCAACATCATCAATGTCATCTCTGGGCTGACATTAAGATTCATTAATTAACTAAACCAGCGTCTAGGAATATTCACTGACAAGCCGTTTAGGACTAGGAAAACTGTCTGCGAGGCAGTGCCGGTATTTTGCTCCAACCTCTCCAAACATTTCATTTTTTCGTCGGTCCATATTATTTTCTTTACTTCTGTTGTGTCTTTTGTTGTCGTTCCCAGGCTCGCATTTCTTTTGTTTTTGCATCTCTTTGCCCAGGAGTGGTCTTGAAACCAGCGTTTCGTACGTAGTTTTAAGTAAAAATGTTTAATCATGGTTAAATATCACAACATCAGTTTTTCTCGCGAGGAAGAGTTTCCTGTAAACCGCGTTACCGAACCAGCTCAAAATCGTCCGTTAACTATGTTAATTAATTTGTTGTATAAGAACGGTAATTTTTCTCGCGTTTACCGGACCTTCGATATTGTATATACCATCTGTTGGTGTTTGCGTGTTAATGTAATTTATCGAGAATGAGATGTGTACCGGTACGTCATGTTTTTCTTGCTCTAGTTCACTGGACGACCACTACCAACCGAGGCCAATTTACGGGGTTCCCATAAATTTCCGATGTGAGGGAAATATGCTCCATATGCTCGCCCATATGCCGATTGTTTGGTTTTGCCTTTGTTTTTTCTTTAACTCTGAATCGTCTGAGGCAGCCCCGAGGTAATATCAATATCTTTTCATGATATGAAATTGTTGTTTTTACTTCTAGTTAAAATAACTTTTTAATACCGGTATAGAAAATGGCAGTTCTTAAATTCAGAAATAAAACTCTAAAACAAGACCAACCGCATATCTCCTCGTCCAATGAAATTCATCCAAACTAGAACAAGTTCAACCTGATATACATATTAAATAAAATTCATGAAGAGTTCATATCGGTGTAAAGCTACAGAAAAGGTTCTCCAAACCTCATGTGTTTTACACCACAAACAGCGCGCTACGAAAATGCGAAATCTCTACGTGCAATTATCTCTCGTTTTTCTTCTAATTAACAAAAAAAAAAATGCTCTCTTGTTTAATTCTCTGATTTTGTGGGCCCCTGTGTAGTATATTCGAGAGGGCGGTGGGGATTGGGTGGGGGAAGTCATACTGTGGGAAGTCAGGCGCGAATTCTGCAGCCAGTTCTTCGAGAGAGGCGGGAAAATTATATAGCATAATGAGCGATTAAGGCGAGTTCAGTGGAATGCTTGGAACCCATTTGCTGCAGTTTCGTCCGTCGTTTTCTACTCAGTCTGCACGCTGGGTTTTCACTGAGACACTCAAAGCCTCGTTTACTGCTTATACGGTATAGACTTAAAGGGCTTTCAAAACTTGGAGGTGATTTTTTTTTTCTCGCAGTCGAACTTTGATAGTTAGGATCTGGCGGCTTTGAGAGAAGTTAGTGGAGTCCTTGTGGTTTAGCATGGCTGCCTGGGGTTAATTCCGCCGCAGTCTGATGGGGTATCGAAAGTTCACTCTAAATTTGAAAGCGTCACTTTTTGACTATTGATTGAATTGATTTAGTCATTTTTGTTTTACTATTTAATTTTGTCATTTTTAAATTCAGCGTGAAATTGTCAAAATTGACCTAGATTTACCGGTTAAAACATTGCCACTATTTTTAGTTTCAATATTTTCTAGTACCAACATTAGTTTGGTCTCTGAGTCTAAATCAAGTCATTTTTTCTACTCTTACTATTTAGCGAGCCTTTTTTTTCGTTTTGTACTTTTTAAAATAAATAGTCATTTTTGACTAAAAAAATAGTCAAAAATGACTTGTTGAAATATTAAAATTATAGCTTCTGAACTTTAGTCAAAGTTGACTGTTTCTAATAGTAAGCTGTAAATGACTAATTGAATACTTAAAAGTGGCCAACTGTAAAAACAAGTCATTTTTGACTAAAAAATAGTCAAGATTGACTTACTGGAATATTAAAATTTTAGCTACGAAGCTTAAGTCAAATTTGACTATTTCTAATAGTAAGCTGTAAATGACTAATTGAATATTTAAAAGTGACTAATTGTAAAAAATGTCATTTTTGACAAAAAAATAGTCAAAATTGACTTACTTAAATTTAAGTATTTAATATTTATATTAAAATTTTAGCTACTAAACTTTAGTCAACTTTGACTTTTTGTAATGGTAAGCTGTAAATGACTAATTGAATATTTAAAAGTGACTAAAGGATGGTATTGGTTAAACTAAAATGTAGTCAAAATCGACTAATTGAAATGTGACAATTTCCGATACTATTCTTAATTCAAATTTGATCGTATTTCACATTTACAGTGTACTAATTACTATGGCTATAAATTGCATGTAGCACAGTTTTAAAACAGTATTTTCAACTAGTAAAGCTCCATTTGAAGCCATCGAAAAGTTATTCAGCTACGTATAGGTTACGTTAACATGAATAAGGCACCTTCTGCCTCGCTTCCACAGACTTGGACATGAAATACGGGATAAGATTTTCGGAAAATATCCACTTTCATATTCAGAGCGTAGTTCGCGGTCAGTGCATTGAATGCTAAATATATTGACTCCCGTGGGTGTACCTGAATACAGGCAGCGTTGTTTAAAGAAGATTAGGGGGATAAAGCCACTCCTGAGTTCTATTACGCTGGGTCACAGAAAAAAAGGAGTAATTCCAGTTTACATTTAATTTTTTAAAATAATAGCGGCGAGCTAGACAGGCTTCTTCTCAAGAGTGCTATTCCCTTCTTGCCCGAAACCCCTTTATTAAAATAAACACAGCTTTAATTAAGATCAGCTGAGATGAGATGGCTCTTTGTCTTGTGCTGGGCGTTTTTGCCACGGAGTTGGCTCACTCGGTGCCAAGACCTCCCACCGCCATTTTTTGTTCGTCATTGTTACACACAGGCCACTAAGTGGGGCCAATGTGACTATGGGAACAACAATAGCATGAATATTTGATGGGGATTTCGTGACGACAGAATGCAATCATTCCACAAAAAAATCGAGTTTAGTTTCGACGTACATCACCCAGCAAAAACATTCACTGAGGTGCAAGTATCATAAAATAAACATGACAGAGAACTAGAAATTATGATTACTTAAAGGAAAAAGTATTTGCCTCATAGGCTTTAAAATATTCTACAAAAATTTCAGGTAATTTTTGGAGTGAAGTTTCAAATGCCAGACTCAAAACAGAAAAAATACGGCATTATTTAATGCCGTATAACTG
>Ga0058701_10003263_pt1 | contig 12773 bp, 6 predicted proteins | sample AgamicOrMae_FD_97039 | JGI IMG/M metagenome (GOLD analysis project Ga0058701, IMG submission 97039) | Agave microbial communities from Guanajuato, Mexico - Or.Ma.e | ecosystem: Host-associated > Plants > Phyllosphere > Phylloplane/Leaf | place: Guanajuato, Mexico | collected 2012-06-04
AGGTACACTGTCACTTCTGAGGGATGTAATTAGAAAAAAGGCCGCCTTCAGATTCTTAAATTGACCGTTTATTCAAGGCGGAAAATATCCGGAGACCACGATACCGACCAGGAAGTGCACGAAAACATCTCTAAAATTTGTCCTCTCAGGTTTGGCCTCTGAGGCCAAGCCTATTCAAGGCGACTTGCACTGATGGCTAACGTTGTACCTCATAGCACAAAATTTTTTAAATAAACGAATAAACGCGGAGTAAACACAAACATTGCAATTAAACAACACAGAGGGGGCCGAACAACTTAAGCACTACAGTAATATTAAAAATATGACATCTTGACGATTAATTACATCAATTTATACTTAATCAAAGTATAAAATTGCGTCATGTTGACAATTTTAGAGAGTTTCACGTCAATACACGAGAGAAAAAAATTGTGTTTTCTGAGAAAAAAAAAGTCTGTAAACGAAATACCCCAGCCGGGTGGGATATAAAGTAAAACACAACTGCACATTTTACAGGATGACTAGAAATCTTGTCTTTTTAGGCGAATTTGTAGGAATTCTTCCTCACACAATGACCTTACATGGGAATGATAAAATCCTCTATTACTCTTTTGGTCACGATCCGGTTCTGAGGGAATGATTACTCAATACTGATATGATATATCCAGGCGTAGCCATTTCGTTAGAATATTACGAAAAACAAAAACAAACGATACAGAACACAGGATTTTAGAGAGGACAGGTTTAATAATTCTTCAGAAAAAAGACGGAAAATTTAAACCAATCTTGTGTGACGATGTTATCTCTTCAATGAGGAAAGCCACATTTATCAACACGAGAAGCTAATGAGCAGGACACTCAAATACGAGTTTTTACGGGTAATGCGCTCTGAACTCAGTCATATCCATACACCATAAATTACAATTTCGTTTTAACACTGTAAAACAGGTCGTTCCCTTTAACCGCGAGGAATATTCATCGATTTTATTGTTAAAGTGCTACACACACTTCGCAGTTCTCGATGAAAAAAAGGAAATATTGATATTGCACAGTTACGAGCTATATTTTCAACGCTATGTAATAAGTCTTTACTTTAACATCATAATTTGATATGATTTTCTCTACGATTGCTGTGATGAATGTACTTATGAACATGCTAAGCAGTCTTAAAAGATATCAAACAACAGTACTAAACTGTCTTGATCTTTTCGCTGACCATCTTTGTAATTCCTGCGGAATAAGCAATCTAGTTAGTACTGTTCCCAGATACATAGTGATGTACAAAAACACCACCAAGACTGTAGAAGCAACAACAACGACAATGCTTCGCTGTCAAAACAAAGCTGTAATTTGTTCTCAATATAAAACGAGTCTACACATAAACTGTCAGTCCGTAACACAGAACCTACAAATAAAAGCTACAGCGTGAAAAATAAAGATCTTTAACAAGTCATGTCTACGCCGACAGAAGAAAACTTTTCTGTCCGAACATTTCTCAGTACAAAACTATGTCATTGTAACGCCCTTCTATTTACAGGAACTCTTCCCTTCCGCCGTCGCAGAGTTTCGAAACACAAAAATAGACAGATGCACCGCACTATTGTCGCACAAGCAAACGTAACGTTCGAACTCGAACAATGTCACATCACAAATTGCGTATTTGGCAAGAAAAGGAGAATTACTCGAAAGACATCAGGTTGGCTGGGAGAGGCTTGTCGTCGGCGCCGGACGCCATGCGCTCGATGTGCCTGCACCACTGTAACGCAGACCCTCTGCTACCTGCTCGGAATTTGTAAATGTTCCCTGAAACATTGCACACCGAAATTAAACATCTAGACTCAATACTGTTATGAACTGTACTGTGAGTCTTAGCTAGTAATTTTATGGGGATTCAAACGAATTTTTAAAAACATTTCCATTTAAAAGAGCTTAGAAAACTACAAACCGCACACCGATTCGATCATCCAATCGCTAGAAAATCGAGGTTGAAGTCGCTGTAGTGACGTCACAACTCATACGAATTTCGTGAGTTGTGACGTCACAGGCGAATTCACCGTCAATTTTTTAGCGATCGGATCGTATCGGTTTGCGGGCTTCTTCTTTACTTTCTGAGCTCTTTTTAATGAAAATAAGCTTAACAGTTTTCGAAATTGCATATTCTTCCCCATTATCCAAAATTTATTGATAATGAAGAAGGAAAGGACAACAGCTGCAATGCAACGCAAAAATGGGCAGGGTGGCAGCGAGCGAAACGCAGAATAACGTAGTTAACTGTGACGCTAAATTATACCATTACGCTAAATACGCTAAATTAACCCTTTTTTTATTTTTTTTAATTGATTTGAGCCGCTGCCGTTTCCTGTTAACACTTTTGACTCTTGTATACATAAAACATATCTAATTAAAATCGTTACCTCATTACAGAACAAAACAGAAGTATTAATTTGAAAATGGATATCAATGTACCTCGAGTAGGATCCGAAATTTGGAAGAGATCAGGCTGGACCGGGTTGTCTCCGAGCTTCACACACAAGCCAACGACAGACGACATCTTGCACGGCTCATGCTTAAAGTCTGACCTGTCGGTCCTGTAAACAAGGAATAGTTCTAAATTAACAAGAGGAGAAAATTGGTAAGCAGACTCGGCTACGCACGAAGTCAAACTTGAAACGATCCAAATGAATTTGGTTCACTTACCCTTTAAAGGATTTCGGCGGATAATATATAAGAGAGGCTGGCCACAGCTGGACCCAATATCTCTGCCACGCCGCCACCGCTGGCTTTCTGCCATCTTTCAGAACCGTTTTTCGACGAAGGCAGCCTTGCACTAGACATACTTCGCCCATTTCTTCAGCTTCGGCTAGAAGCGCGGAACTATAACAAACACAAGAAATCGAAAAATAAACTTTTTTTTCCACATCATCTTCACTTTGAAAAGACATCTCCAAACGCGACAAAACTTCAGTTTTCTTATTGTAGTATTCAGTATTTTCTTTGCGTAACCTCCAAGTACTCGTTTGGCATAGATTTTTAACTTCAGTGTAAATTTCAAGGGTAGAATTTTTGACATGTGTTCCACCCGAGTTTAATCCTTCATCACATCTTGGATTAACATGAACCGTGTAGGTTAGGTTAGGATTCGTGCCTTGTGCCTCGCTCCGCCACGGTTGCCTTGGCAACGAAAGGTGGAACACGCAGTGTTGACAGATTTCGTTACTCCGACATTTTCCATCGCGATTATTTTTTTAACCAGTAAAGATAAAAGTGTGACCAACCCCATTTTCGGATTACCCATAACGAGAGCTTTCCAAAAGCTATGTTATCTCAAGTCGTTTTAGAGTTAATCCTGGTTAAATTAGCCTGAATAGGGAAATCTGGCAACTATGCACACGAGGTGGAAAATCGAACCTCTCAGGGGTGGAACACACGAGGTAGATAATAAATCGGACCTCTCAGAGGTGGAACACAAGAGGTGGAAAATCGAACCTCTCAGAGGTGGAACACACGAGGTAGATAATCGGACCTATCAGAGGTGGAACACAAGAGGTGGAAAATCGAACCTCTCAGAGGTGGAAAATCGAGCCTCTCAAAGGTGGAACAAACGAGGTGGAAAATCGAACCTCTCAAAGAAGGAGGCTTATTTGAACAGAGACTGACCCGCACATGGTGAGCAACTTGACTCCATCTTCGTGGCGGTGCTTCGCCGGCGAGGGTGGCCCGGGGATGGGGTGGGGCAGCTCGGGGCTGGGCGGCACAGTCCCGTTTTCCTCCAGGACAGAGTCATCGAGCAGGTGCCGGGGCGTGGGCGGCTGTGCTCCCAGCGACGCCAGCTGCGACGCGGGGCCCGTCTCAGTGCACGGCAGCATATGTGATGCCTTGTGGAAAATACTGCCACACAGAAAGAGCAATCCATTAAAATCCGCGCGAAATCCGCACTGAAGTTTCACCCGTGTAGCAAAAAGAGATGGTAAAAAAGCACAAAACGCGAAGAGGATAAATTCTAAACTACGCTACTTACAAAATTTCGAACTCTCAAAGCACTGATATGTACAAAGTATTCACAAAGCATTTACCCCAGCTCCGAAACAAAGTTTGGTATCGAGAGAAATAAATTGTACTCTACAACATAGATGAACTCGAAGTAACATTCAAATATTTACTGAACTCATTGCACTGTATGCACAGCACAGTCAAGATCAAAAGTCGTGTCGCTTTCAAATCTATAACTTTAAGTTTTCCGGAATTTAAGTTGGTAATATTAATGAATTTAAATTAAGACCTCCCGCACGGTCGTCTCATTTCAATAGTATTGCCAACATTTAATTCTAGAAACAAAATGTTCTTAGATATGAGTCCGATACGACTTTTGATCTCCACTGTACAACAGTTATCGCGAGGGATAATGACAATAGACATGGTTATTTACAAGCGCATGTTCTGTGTGCGAATTTGCTCTCCATTTCCCCGCAAGGAAAGCACCATCATCGAGTGGAACCCCGACGTAGCGATTTCAGTATATCTTGACGTTTGCAGATCAAACGAGGGCAAACAAGGATTTTAAAACAGTTACATCATCGTTCCAAAATACTCCGAGATGAGATTGTTGATTGTTGTAACTGTTTCAGACACGTTGAAAAGCCTCTAACAATGATACTTCACTACTGCATCATTACTGAAATAGCGTACGTTCATTTTATTGAGTAAAGAGTTACTTTGCGATTGGGAAACTGAAAAATAATTATCATGCTAGTCGAGGAGGAAAATTTAAGCACAAGATTTGTAAAAAAAAAAAAATGTAAGATTCCGAACAAACTACTGATACAACTAGGAAAATAACGATTCGGAACACAGTACGCAACTCGTTCATCCAGTCAAGATAAAAGGGTAATACTGCAAAAAACCTCCGCACCAAAAAACAACTAGGCAACTAAACCACATCGGAAATAAACATCTGCACCACCTTCATAAAAGAAAATATTATTAATACAAAAATTGACGGAGAAGCTAGTTGGCTACGACCAACGATTACAACTGGCGTTCGAACAAAGGCACTTCTATAACTAAAATAAGGGAAAAAACTTGAGTTTTTCTTGTCAGAAAAAAATCACGATTCCACCAAAAAGCTTCTTGGAATGGGTTTCCACACATTTATTCCGTCTTCTTCTTTGTAAAGAACGCTTTGTAGAACGCTTGTAGAGAAACAGATCACAACACAAATCCCAAAAGCACGCCGATGAGACCCACCTAGCCGGAAACAAAATAAAAAAGCTTTTCTTCGTCAACGCAGTGTTTATCGTGGTGCGGCATTCCTGCATGCAGTGCGAAACATTGAAAGCGTTGAACCGAATGGGCGCACGGAAAAGGGTGGGCATGGGCATGGCATGGGCACAGGACATTCCCAGGTCCCTAAGAGCTGCACCAGGTGAGATCGTAGCACCCTTCACTCACCCTGGTGGTATTCGCCCGCCGAACGACCCCTGTTTATGGAAGTTGCGGGGGAGGCTTGTGCTACGAAATCTGACGATCAAAGACACCAAAACACGTTAACGGCGCGATCCTTTCAGCACGATTCAAAATTTAATGAAGCGAGGAATTCGCTTTTATTCAAGTAAAGGAACTGCGGAAATTTTCGTATGATTCACGCGTACGACGAGAAATACGCCAAACAGTTTTGTTGTATAGATTTCTCATACATTTCACAAGTACAACTAGACATACGTGGGCATTCCCGGTAAACGAATTCCTCATTCTCAAGTAAGAAACTGACACGAGTAATGGAACTGCTTGATTGAGGAAGTTCTCATATGATTCAGACGTCCAACGAGAAAACGCCGTAATGTTTGTTGCATAGATTTCTCATACATTTCACAATTACGACTAGAAATATGCGGGCATTTCCGATAAACGAATTTCTCATAATTCACAAGTAAGAAACGGACACGAGTAAAGGAACTGCTTGATTTCGGAAATTCTCGTATGATTCGGACGTCCGACGAGAAATACGTCGTAATGTTTCGTTGTATGGCTTTCTCATACATTTTAAAATTACGACTAGAAATATGCGGGCATTTCCGGTAAACGAATTTCTCATTTTTAACAAGTAAGAAACGGAAACGAGTAAAGGAACTGCTTGATTTCGGAAATTCTCGTATGATTCAGACGTCCAACGAGAAAAACGCCGTAAAGTTTTGTTGTATAGATTTCTCATACATTCCATAAATACGACTAGAAATACGCGGGCATACACGAATTTCTCATTATTCACAAGTAAGAAACGGTTACGAAGAGAATCAGAGGCTAGCCGAAAACAACTCGATTGCGGAATTAGTCATTAGCTGGTAAATCCTGTTTTGTGTGACCACCAGCTGGCAAAAAGATCTCTTAATCGAAATCGACGCCGCATCGACTTTTCTCGAGCGTCGATTTCCGGATCGAGTTTCAATCAGCGAAGCGGCACGAGTCATTCAAGTGCAACACCACACACGAGTACAGATGGAAAAGATCCTAGTTATGTGATTCGCTTGTACTCAAAACAATTAGGCACAGTATGAGGTAAAACTATAGTGTATAATCCGTGTGAAACTGGTCGCATCGGTGAACATTAATGCGAACGCAATTCTAAAATGCGCAAACTCAATGCTTTGTCTATAGCGTCCGTGTGTATTTGTGCCGTCGGACAAACATTCCGATGAAGTGAAAACGAGGCAAATGATAAAAACAAGTGTCAGTTCATACGATGTCTGAAATAAAGTAAGAGCGTTCATGCTTGAACGCGCGTTATAAACAAAGCGATGCTTTACTTCCGCACAAAGATTTCAAATTTAAAAAAATGAAATAAAATACATATAACAAGTGAAGTTTAAGTTAAAAGAGATTGTAACCTCGTGAATAAACTCAGTAGGACCAGCAAATAGCAAATCCTACCAGAAGGGAAGTATCTCTTCAGAAATTATGTTGCATCATAACGCAAAGTCTTGAATACACTTAAACTTGTTCCCATAACCTACAGATTAACCCACTACCGCCCAGCGATGCCGTTCGGAAACAGAAAAAAAATATTTTAGAGGTTCAGTTCAGTATTGTTAACATTTAAAAAAATATCACCCCCTGGAAACCTGAAATTTAATTATTTAGGCATTGTTCAAAGCTTAAAATTACGTATTTCAATGGAAAAAATCATTCAAATTTATCTTTAGTAAAATTTCACTCCTAATACTTTGGGCTGTTATGGGTTAAATATAAGTGGGTTTCACAGTAAATTGGCTTTGAATACGGGAAAGGGTAGCTAATGTAGTTTCAAAGTAAGACGACCGTAGTTCTACGGCGTATGTAATCTTTGTCATTGTTAAGGCGGTGTGTTTTAGTATGAAGCCTATACTCGCTTTTCTACAAGTTAACTTGAGGTACCCAGCACGATAAATCGTACACACCATGTTGGAAACGTTTCGACGTTGATTCGACGTTTGATTTGAAGAAAACTTGTCTTGGTCTGCTTTTTTTTTTTAGTTTGTAAAACAACAAAGCACGGTTAACGTTCCACTTCTAGCAGACCGGAATATGTGGGGACTTACTTCGTGCCAAGACTCCGGCATTTTCGATGTCCTGGTACGAACTTCGACGAAGCGTTGACGGCGGCGTGCAGTCGCAGGGAGCCGGAGCATCCGGGCCCCTTGGCCGGCGACAAGCTCAGCGACGCCACTGTGGCAGCCGCCTCACTCACGGACTCTTTGGAGGACGAGATTGACGCGGCCGGAGACGGTGGTTCCAGCTTCAGAGACAACCTGAAACAACGAACAGTTACTTAACCTACAAAATGATCTTTCAGCGTTGCCAGATTTCGCAAATCTGTTTCTTGATAACCCCATTAACTTTTAAACTTAGTGATCAACCCCATTTTTGAAATGCTCAGCTCGAGAGCAATCCATAACATTTCCAACATGCTACATTATCTGTGGTGGTTTTTAAGTTAACTATGGTAAAAATTTACCAAACGGCAAAACGTGGCAACAATGCTTACAACAGCTCAAACAAAAACAAAGTTCAGGGGAACCACCATCCTATTTCGAGCTGCACATCACTTTTTCAGAGAAATCGCTTCAAAAAGTCACACAATATTCAAGAAATACTACTCCGGTGGACACCGATCTGGTCACCGCCACACGGACAGCTGTCATATCCATTCTAAGGCTGGACCGACATACCTACAACACATAAATGCGCCGAAAAATATCATCAACGCATAAAACCACTCATACGTGGTGAGAAGCACTCCTGACTTTTAACATTACTGATTTGCCGTTAAATTGTTTCAAGCGATTCTCGAGAGAGGGCAATGAGCAGATCAACAAGGAATTCCGTATACAAAGTCAATTGCATTGACATTTTCAAAACCAATCTTAAATTTCTAATTATGAAATTAATCTACCCAACATTGTTACAACATCCGCGAATAATAAGGTATAGCTTTGCACAAGTACATAAAAAAAATGAAGAAAAACACGTAAAACAAATCGTGAGAAATTAAAAAAAGCGTATGAAAAATTTGAATACCGCGATATGAGAAATCAGGATGTCGTAGATATAAAAAGCGAAACTTGAGGAATGACGACGAAAAGAAACTTACTTAAACTGATCGTCCTCGACGAACTTTTGGAGCTCCTCGATGTACCTGACTGATTTGAGATAATTTTGAACGTGTGGAAGAAGCTGAAGATTATTGTACTGCGACTGTTGCAAGTCCGAAATTATCCTTAAAATGTTGTTCATCTTGAGTCGCCTCTGCTCCGATTCGAGGCCCCCCGAGTGCGGGTGAGCCATGTCTATGTACACCAGGTCCGTCAGGAACAAACCTAAACAAAGGAAATGCTTCAGTGCCCCGAAGTTGGTTTTCACCCAGGTCTTAAAATGGCCGCAAACTCACCGAGGTAAGGAATGCAGGGTAGTTTGGTGTTTTCCATGTGTTCTCTTAACGCTTGCCAGTTGTTCTGATCCGAGAACAGCTCCGCCAGCTTATCAAACAGCTGCTTATCCTTTTTCGATAAGTGGCCCCAAGTCTTCTTCAGCCTAGAAGTCAAATCCAAAATTCAGGAAGCGTTTATTAACTGCGCGGCGAAACACCAAATTGCTTATTTTCATAACATTAGTTCGACGCTCTTCAAATATTCCTACATTCGGAGCAGAACATTTTTTTTACGATACGATGTCATTATTTTTTAAATCAGTACTGCATCTTGAGCATTTAAAATTAAAAATATCCCTAAAAAAAAATCTTCCAGTATCAAAGTTTTGCAAACTGTCTTCATTGATCTCCGACCGTCTACAAGAGGGATTTTTTTTTTAAACGTATAGTTGCTGATTTGACTATACACCAACATTCATCATTTTTAAAAGATTTTTTTTTTACAATTATTTTCCTTATTTTACGGTGAAGTGCTTATTTTTTTTGTGGCGGATTGTGTAAGTACTTCGAATAATAGAGAATTTTTTTTAATCCTTTACGGTACTTATCTAAAACTGGCGTGAATTTTAGAAAATGGGCTTTCCTTCGTGCTGCCTCTACAGCACCATATATTTTTTGCTCATTTTCAACGGCATGGAACAGATAAACTAATCGGTCAAAGTTCTTCCAACTTGGCAGTACGATGTGAATACGTGTTGTAAACCTAACCGTAGGATTTCAGGTCTGTCTTATTTTGACGATTCCGCTAGAGTATCCTTAAATTTAGAATTTCCTATTTCTCGGGTTATACCTGTCGTCCAAAATCGGAACGGAGCAAAAGCGGAGCGAAGTACAGGGCACGTAATTTAACCTCCGCGGATGTACCATGTGAGTTGCGAGCCCTTGAGGATTTTCTGATATGACGATACAACCTGCTCGACATGAGTACAATGCGTGTTGCCTACTACGGGCTGGATTCCTGGCTTTTCAGCCTGTAGTGGCACTCGTGTCGAGCAGGTTGTATCGTCATTACAGAAAATCCTCAGGGGCTCGAAACTCACATGGTATGTTTGTTAATACCTATGAGGGGTTAAAGCAGATTAGAGAATACAGGGCGGAAAAAGCCAATATATGAGTGTGCGATGCAGTAGGCGTGCCGTACCTGTAAATTGCGGCGCTTTGAAGTCCCGAAATAACTGCAAACAAGGAGTGGAGATTGTTGAGGTCGTAAAGTTTCTTCGCGACCCGTATGAAGTGCGCCAGCAGCTCCGAGCGTAACTTAGGGGTATGACCGCTCAGGACCTCGCTCACCGTCCAGAAGCTCACCTGCCAACAGCGAAAACATCACGTCTACTCCGCTTTTCTTTTCAAATTTTCCCAAAAAATGCTAGTGAAAGGATCACTCTATTTAAGGTTGATCAATATTAGGAAATTGTATTATGCAGTTTTTGGCGAAGAGTCTGCGTTTCGTTTCGCAGTATAGTTTGTTTCACATTTCGCAAAACTGTATCTTTTTTTAATTCTTTAACATTCCCGTACCCTTTTCTCCCCCAATTATGTATTTCTTTCTTGTTTTAGTGTATTTTTTGGGCTCACTATTTTGTTTTTACAGTATCTGACAACCTTCCGGGAACCGCGTTTCGGCCTCTGCTGCGCGACTTGTGCAGCTTCGTATTCGGTTGTTAATTTTAAGTCTAAGCCTTGCTTAAGCTGCACTCAGCTGATAAAGAGCTGCGCTGGATAATTGTGTAGCTGCGGCATCAAAACTGAACAGATGGGAAGAGAGACTGATAATTACTCCTTAAAGCTGTTTTAACATAGTAGCCTACATCGAGAGGGGGTGGTCCGCTTGATCGGGTAATGCTTCTGAGTTGTGAACGATTTTCACTCGTTCTTTAAGCAGCCTGAAAAGAACGAGTGTATTGCTTCCCGTCGAGGGGTGGCGTGTTCTTACATGATTGAATCTCCTAGTGAGAGCGACCACGTTCGGCGCCACGACCAGTTTGTTCTTCTTGTTCCAGCCGCAGCTGATGAGCTCGTCCGGTTGGATGCCCCGGAAGGGGGGCAGGTCGAGGAGGGTGAGCTGCGCGGCCAGGTCGTCGGGGGAGACCCGCAAGGCGTCCAGCACCACCGCGTCCAGGCGCAACGACGCACTCGCGTTGCTCGGCAGCGACAGGGACTTGTTATGGCTCGCGATGGACCTAAACACAAAAGTTTCCTGTCAGCGCGACTGGTCCCTTTCGTGGGACGGAAGAAACGCAGGCAAGGGACGGCTGATGCTCTCGTTCCGACATTTCGTCGGAACTACTTACTTACGGGTTGGTAACGTTAGCCTAAGTTGGATAAGGCCGGGTTTAAATCGTAAGGGTTACATTAAAGTTGGATTAGGTTAGAGGAGGCTTGGTTTGTTTCCGCTGGAGTAAGTTAGCACAGTAAAAAAAAAAAAAAAACGTTTTGGGGAATGCTGTACCTGTTTTGGTTGTGAAACCAAAAAGAGGGTGGTACGTATTTTGGTTATTGTTCAAGATAGGCCTATGTTCAGCCCTATCATTCAAAAGGTCTCAGCGAGAGCTTTCCATTGATGTGGCTAAACATATGTCTGTGTTGAAAAATTACCAAAATAAGCTGTACTTCCGTCTTAGTTTTACACCAAAAACTGGTTTAGCAGACCCCGAAAGGAGGGTTCTGTTTTTACTGTGAGGATCATTCAAGTTTTGAATGGGCAAAAGTTGACGTTCGATAAGGGAATGGTTTGTGGTATTTTATCATTCTTTCCACATCGTTAAAAAAAAGAAAAAAAAAAGAACACAACGTTCAGTTCTCGAAACCCGTAAAAATGAAGTATGATTCAAAAGTGCGTGCATATCACCCCATGCTGAGCGAAATGTTTTAAGTCTGAAACAGATTTGAAAATGCTTCAAAGTCGCACAGCGATCAGTCGGTCGCTCCTCTCATTCGAATACACACTCAAATATGCACATTTTTGCGTCAAAAGCCTTTCTCAACCTGTTGCAGACTTATCTTATTTCGCCAGGCAAACTCAGACGATGTACCGAAGTTCTCGTGAATCAATCGGTACGTTTCGTGCCAGGCAGAACCTTTGAAAAAAATGTGTCCACTTCCTTTTTCTTATCGGCGGTCGCTTGAGGAATGCTTATCAACCGTCCATGATCTACATGCGGGGACCTTTGAGCTCGTGATCGCTGTGCCGAGAGGGACTCGATACTGACCCATAATTGTCGTATCCGCCCCCGGCGCTCCTGGCGGCGGTGCTGGCGGCGGCGTCGGCGGGGAGCGCCTGGCCCACGCGGCCTTCCTCGTCCTGGCGGCCGTCCTGGCGGGCCGCGTTGGCGGCCAGCAGCGACGAGGGCGTCGTCGGCGTCCTTTGGTACGTCTTGCGGGGGTGGCCGTTGCCCACGCTGGCACTTCTCACCGGCGTCCCCGGGGTCGACTTCCCCTTGGGCGACTTCTCGCCGTACCCGACGTTCTCTTCAAAGCCCTGCGAATGTCGACCAACAACAGCCATTTTTAGTGCGTCTCCGCGAGCAATAGCCTTACCTTATTCACAATTTAATAGAGAGCCTCACAAGGAGAGAAGCGTCACTGTTGCATCCCACCAATCAGCATTGCTGGTTTCATGCATCCCACCAATCGGCGGACACCGCGGGAATAAGTTGTCGCCTCTATCCCTATGAGGCTCTCTACTCTCAATTTCAAAGGTTTAATATCGCTGGCCCCGGGCTGGAGTGGCGCTAGCGAAAACTTGCCCCCGTGAACAGTCGTTACCGAATTCCGCGCGACGTCAACAGTCGTTGCTGCGAACGCGCCCCCGTGA
>Ga0058701_10003264_pt1 | contig 12772 bp, 7 predicted proteins | sample AgamicOrMae_FD_97039 | JGI IMG/M metagenome (GOLD analysis project Ga0058701, IMG submission 97039) | Agave microbial communities from Guanajuato, Mexico - Or.Ma.e | ecosystem: Host-associated > Plants > Phyllosphere > Phylloplane/Leaf | place: Guanajuato, Mexico | collected 2012-06-04
AAAAAAGAAATGGCAGACGCAGATGCTTGAGCGGCCGCGCGCACCTGGCGAGGACAATAACGAGACGAGTCGCAATCACAATCACATGGCCAATGAGACGTGGCTGGTTTAAGTGATTCTCTGAGTGGTCGGCCCAATCAGTGGAGGAATTCGATTCGTGCGAGGGACGCACAAAGTTTTGGTCTTTCGATGGACGTGATAGGAATATTCCAATGGAAATCTGGTGCCTTGCGCTCGCTGCCGCGCCGGCTGCCGCACCGGCCATGGCGTGTCGTTAACGATAGATGACCACCTCCTAATCGAGGAAAAGTACGGAAGGGAAAGGAGCGATAGCTAGCAGAAAGCTCACCATTTCTATGCTATTTTCAACGTATTTTCCACCTTTTAAGTTCCACCTTTCGTCGCGGAGTCGATCGGGGCATAAGGAAATTAACTTAACCTAAGTTAACCTATAACGGCATCAAAACCTGTTTTAGCTTATTTCTCGGCGGTAAAACTGCCGCCGAGAAGTTATCGGCATTCTTTTTGGGGGACAGCCAAGGCGATAGCGATACTCAGTAGAATAACCAAACCTATGTTAGCCTAAGTTCACGTAACCTAACGGTCGTCAAGTCAGGTGTAGCGTTTCCTATTAATCGGCGATAACAGCCCGCTGCTGAGATGTATGCGGTATTAACTTCGAAAAAGGCTGAGTGGAGCAGAAGCAAGCGAGGCACAAGGCCACTTAATTCTAGAGGCCTGGTTATATTGGAGAGGATGCATTGGGCGGCCATTTTGTTTCTTATGGGACTGTCAAATGCATTGTAGCTTACAGAGAAACTTCGGAAACAAGATGGTGGCGCCCATGATTTCCCTCAATGCCTCCTCTCTAGCATATCCAGGCCTCTAATACAGCCTTTCTCTTAGTGCCTTAGCATATTTTGTGGACCATGCTGGAAGAATATTTTGCTATGAACGGTAAATAGTATTTTTCTGCGGATAGATAAGAGCAAAAGCAACAGTGCATACACCTACAGAACCTAGGAGAGGTTGATTGGTGTATAATACCAAAATATTTGCATGAATTTAGCTTGGTTCATCATTAGCACATCAAAGCAGAATGGTTATGGAAATCAGCTGACAAGAGAAAAGGGAAAAAGAAGAACAAAATACGCTCCGTCGATTCCGTTGTACCCGGAAATCTACACAGTTATTTATTTTCCAACAAAGCCGTAACCTGTTTACTGGGATTTCACACGTTGTTAAAAATAGCTCCCTACTGTAATACAGACTAAGCCTTACTGTGCATCTCGAATCTCCACATAGCGAACTATTTTCAGTAAATTTACAATCACCGGATTTTACTAACACGTTCTCAAAACGCGAATGAATATCCCTCATTTCTAGTTTGAGGCTTATGATTTCAGAGCTTATAACATACCGTCAGATTTAGGTTGACCCACATTCAGTTGGGTTTGGATGTGCCACGTGCCTCGCTCCGATTAGCTTGGCGACGAAAGGTGGAAGGCGAGAGGTGGAAATGCCACCTTCAAGGTAGATATTATCAAGGTTGGGATAGACTTAAGTCAGTAAGTGCGTCGTGCGTGTATTGTCAAGGTCTACAGGGAGATTCAAAACTGACTTTCAGAGCACGGCGTTTAAGAGATAGTGCTGTTGTCGTTTCAGCTTCCGTTCGGTGATCTTCCCGTTGAAGATCTACCTTAAAGACGTTTCCGCGTGTCTTTATTAACATTTTGAGTAATTTGACAGATTTTTTTCAGACAAAGAGCCTGCGATTCCACACAAAAAGGACCCCTTTTAAACATGTAGAGACCCTTGAATCAGTGATTCGACTTTGAAAAGATAAGAAGCTTGCTGCACAGTCGACGACGTGGAAATTTCCTAGCGACTCGCCAAGTTTAAAAGCCCCTTTAACTTTCTCAAAAGCTTAACTATTAGGTTAACAAAGGCTAAAGGTTCAAAACGACGATCGTTAAATATTGATAACGTCGGTTTCAATTTAGACTTCCCGCGGGTGTTTTGTGATTGCTTGTTAAGGACTAATTTCCTGTTGCTGCTTGTAAACATACTTCTTTCAAGGGTTGAGAAAAGTTACAGGATTGGTAGCCGTGAGTAAAATGAACCAATTAAAACGAGCGAGCACCTCAATCGGGAACTTCCAAACGACTTGTTGCGTGATGATAAGGAAACTTCAGTTATTACAAAGAAGCACTGTCCGAGGGACTGCAAACTACAATCGCAAACATGAGAGATACTTGCGCGGTAAACCGCTGATAGAGAAAAAAAAATCTTTTAGCTGCTTCGAAATACCCACCTGCAGCCTTTTTTTTAGAGAAATTTTTCATGATTTCAAACTTTGATGTATTTTTAAATACCTATGTTTTCTATCGCTGTTGACAGGCATGAGAACAGCTCACTGGATCAAACTTAAGATATTCTAAGCTCTAGAGAAATTAAAAAAAAATGCAATGATCGCTTTCAGGACAAGGTGAGCTTACCGAGTCTGCATCTGCTAAGAATCCTAAAAACTTGGCATACCTCCAGTAAAGAGTAAATTTACTGCTCAGCAGTAACACGTTCTAGACAGAGAAAATGTCTGCTGTGAGCTCCTGACAATCGAAGGATCTGCAACCAGCACAACACGAAAGCAATGCGTGTTGCCTATAGCAAGTTTGTCAGGCACTCTTGGTGACGAAGTTGGAAGACAACAAGGCGGTGCGAAGGTGAGGGCCGGGTAAATACCTTTTCCGAGAAGTACAACCTCTTTGATGCGGAGGTTCTGTAAGCAGTATGAAATTTAGCCTACACTTGTCGGTTACTAACTTAGGTTAAAATTTACTGTGTGTCGGAAAACGTCTCACCCAACACTGTTAATTTGGAAGGTGGAATATTTAAACTCTTTGTGTTCTACCTTTCGCGACCTAGGCGAGCGGAGGGACAAAGCACAAGCCACAAACTTAACCTACGTTAACCTGACGGTCACTAAGCCTCATGCTGCCTGCGTCTAGGCAGTCACTACTACCAGGAAGCGGCACCATGCCTCAGGCGAACATCCTCTTAAGCTAATACTCTAGGATTATGAACTGCTTGCAGTTTACAAGGTGTATTTACTAGGCTTTAACTAGACAAGCCTTTATTATCAGAAAACATGACATAAAAAAGAATATATTTAGTAACGTGTAATGACTACCTCCAAAAACTCCATTCTGATAATGAAATACCAGGTTCTATTGACGAATTACGATTTTCTTTTCCAGGCCCAAGGAAGCGAGAATGTTGTTGAGTTAAAAGCCTGAAAAAACTTTGAGAGAAAGGCCACATGGAGGATGAAAAAGAACAGCGGACTACATTCCGGTTGGGCTACATAGTAGGCCATCGCTCTTACGCAAAGATAAATATCACGTTTTCCCCCTGGAAGCTTTTTAATTATTAATCACTTCCGTAAGAGAGAAAAAAGATCCGGTGAAGTTCGTAGGTTTTACGGAGGGATTACCCAGATCAGCATTTGACGGATAATGGAGAGAAAAGAGAGCCACTAATTGACCAAAAGGGTTGTTTGCTCACGTTTCTAAGGGGCAACATCTTTAAACGTACGCTGCACTACGATTGGCAAACATGACCCACAGAAAATATCTTCAGACTGAATTTGCTCAACTCCAATCTCTAGCATACACAATTCAGCAGCTGCTCTTGTTATCGAAAACCATCTTAAAAAGAAGGCTTTTATAGTTAAAAAAATATTATACTAAGCCGAAAAATATTTTGGTTAACTTATTTTTTATTTCTATCGTTGCACTTTCTACACTTTACGCCCTTGTGCATTTTTGGGTTAGCTAATTCTCGTGACTTCCCACAGAAATGTCATACACACGGAAATACTCCATATTTCTAAATTTTTGTAAATCAAAAAGAGCTTGCATAAAAAGTTTTTTTATTCATTTATTTACTTTTTAAACATTTTTTAAAGAAATATTTTGAAAAGTGTTTTGTAACAGCCCGAAGGATGCCCATGCAATTTGATCTAGAACCCAAAGCAAAGAATACCAGGAACGCAATAAATTAAAGTACGAAATGAAGAGAATTTGCATGATGGTCAAAAGTATTCAGATAAAAGCCGATTCTGGCAGTGATAAAATATCAGCCGTGACTGTACCTATGCTTTTCCTGTACTGACAGTTTAGAGACAAATCTCAGCTTATCTGGGAAAACATGAAAGAATAATGATTTGTAAATTGACAACCGCTACCGAGAACTGTTTTGTTTTAAAATCGCTCTCATAGGAATTTCTCTGCTGTCTCTAAACATGCATAAACCCTCTTCAGCGTAACGCGAATCGCATTTGGAGAAAGTTAGACTTATCCTCTGACAAGTCTATATCAGGAAGTTGCGCGTACTTCAAACCCTGAACAGAGCTAATCAAAGCAAAGTTCATAGCGGCAAAGACGCACAACAGTACACACTTCGTTTTTAACACACCAAACATTTTTAAAACATTAATATCTTTTGGAGTGATGTTGGCTTATTATTTTCTTGAGAGGGAGAAGAATTCCTAACGGCTTTTGCCTTTATTATTAAGATAAATTGTGTTTCCTCCCAGTCTCGAGGGTGCATCCCTAAAACGTTGACGGAGAACCTGTCCAGAACGACCTGGTGGTCTGATCAATCTAAAGAAGATAATGCAACTCGATCAGGGTATGTCTAATGACATCATTTTAATTGAGATGCGTACTCTTGCAAGAAGTCTTTCACGACGACTCGAAAGTTTTGATTCGAGGCACAACTACAGCGTTTTGCTTTCCTTGGTTAAGATGGATATAAACGTCTTGTTGAAACGCTTAGCCTGTCACTAATTTAGGTAAACAGCGCTCTGAAATCGAGTCAACAAAAATCGGAACTCAAAATAACTTAAATCTTCTATTTGGAAAATCACAGTCAAGTCAAAGCAAAGATAGGTGCCTTTCTTAAAAAAAGTAAAAATCGAGTAGTATGTTGCGATAAATAATTCATGCGAAAGACTTGAATTGCAATACTTCATAAAAAGCTGCAAAAACGTCTTAATTCCCAGACAAACATTTTCGAAATGTTTTGGATATTCCCTCTGCTTAGCTTATATATAGTGCGGCTTATACATGTTGTGGTGCAGGTGCGGATTTCAGCTCCACTCGCAAAGGGCTAGGTCAAGCTAAGTTGTAATAGGCTGCCGAATAGATTAGGTTAAGCTGGTTATGTTTGACCTCAGTTCAGGTTAGGTTAGGGGTCATAGTAAACACAAGAGTAAGGGCAAAATCATCAATAACAAAGCATTTTACATTTATAACGATTGTTAAGGGTTCGGAGCCTGAAAATTAAATGAAAATTGTCCCAATTCGTTGTTTCTGAAATCGACACGCCAAAAGAAACGTACACTTTAAAGAGTGAGCACCATAATCTCTCCGACGCAAACCGAAAAACAAGAAAAATGGCCCATTTGTCTCGCCAGTCGAAAGCGACCAGTGGAGTGGTTCCATGAAAAGAAACCACGGGCTCCCAACTCGAAAACATCTCGTCGCCACAGCCGAGTTTCTTGCGGCTCGACGCCTGCTTTCCGCGTCGCCAGGTGATCCAACCGCTCGGTTTCAATGGACCGGTGGGATTTCAATCATGAACGGCGTGACATTCTAACTGGGTCAAAGTACTTTTTATTCACTCGGTTTAAATATGAAAGGAGCTGCATAATCTCTGAAGCGACAGAACGAACGCCCGGTGAAAAAGAAAGTCGTTGCTTCATGGATCAACGCTGGTGGTTACAATCAAAAGTCATGTGCAATGGCAGGGGTTTTCATGCCAATTTTGCAGTCAGGTTTAAAAGTCGAGGTACAAGACGCGGATTTTGGGTATACTCTAAATTTGAAATATTCATGTTTTCACTAATTGATTTAGTAATTTTTGTTTGACTATTTAATTTAGTCATTTTTAAATTCAGTGTAAAATTGTCTAAATTGACTTACTTGTTAGATTTAGCGGTTAAAACATTTCTACTATTTCTAGTATTAATATTTTCTAGTACCAACATTAGTTTTGTCTCCGAGTCTAAAATACATCATTTTTTCTACTTTTACTATACAGCGACTTGTTTTTTCACTATTTCAATAGTCATTTTTGACTGAAAAATAGTCGGAATCGACTAATTGAAATATTAAAATTTTAGCTGCTAAACTTTAGTCAAAGTTGACTTTCTAATGGTAAGCTGTAAATCTGTAAATGAATATTTGAATAGTTTAAAATGGCTAAAGAATAGTCATTTTCGACTAAAAAATAGTCAAAATTGACTGATTGAAATAAGAAAATTTTAGCGACTATTCTGAAGTAAAATTTGACCATTTCAAATACAGTGAAGCCAGTCCCAGGAATCAACCTTTTCAGCCTGTCCTTCCAGCCAGTCATTGAAACTATAGTCTTTTCCAGCACGGATGAGCTAAAAACATTTTCCAGTTATGAAGTTGACGGTTTCTCCGTCCGCATTCCAGCTCTGGAAAATGCCCAGCTCGATCCCATAACGAGACATATGGGGCACTTAACCAACATTTGCAGGCAAATAGGATAATTTTGCGAGCGAAGGGACGCAGGCCAAGCTATTCCGCTAAAGGAGCAAAAGAACCTGCAGGGATTACATTCTACGTGAATTACCTCTCAGCAAAAGTAGCTCTTATCCAGATCAACTTATCGATACGCAAGCAACTCGCTGCGTCGTCTGCCGTCAGAATAAACCGAACGCTCGGTTCAAGACGATTCCCCGCACAAAGCCTAAAAGTAACACCTCTCAGGATTTATCAACGACCGTTATTTTGCTCTCAACAATCACAATTTCTTTTCTTGACATCAAGCGAATGAAAAATGTCACGCTGAATTAACTCGGAAAATCATTAATTCATGCAAACAATTATCGTTTGCCTAGATGTTTTGTGATTCAGCGTCGGCAAACACAGTAAAAAATAAGTCCTGTTTTGGGTAGTACTACACCTGTTTTGGGTATGCAGGTATGGACAAGAGGGGGGGGGGCATTCGATAGCGCCAAAAACCACAAGCGCCAGTCCGTAACCGCCAAACGAGAAAAGTCGCAAACGCCAAAGTTCGTATAGGTTAGGTCAAGTTAGGTTAGGCTAAGTTAGGTTAAGATAGGTTAAGACCTTTGGCATTTGCGACTTTTCTCGTTTGGCGGTTGTGGATTGGCTCTTGCGGCGTTGGCGCTTGTGGTTTTTGGCGCTTATGACAGCTACCCGACAAGAGCTTCATTAGGTTGCTTATAGGGATAAACTTTTTAACAAACCGTAAATTGAAAAGGTCTCGTCGAGAGCTTTCAATTAATATGGTTACTGACGGGTTTATCTTTCAAAATATCCAAATTACGCTCTTTACCTACCCAAAACAAGTATAGGACTGACTGGAATTATTTTTTACTGTGAAGGGGAGAGGCAAAATATACGTAACTAACCTAACTACAAGATCCTTCCGTATCACACAACGGCACCACTTTTAATTTAGTAGTAACGTTAGTAGCACTTTTAAGCCTTAGTATCCTTGCTAGATACGTTCTATTCAAGGGGCGTCGGCGAGTTACGTTGTCCTCGGTCGATTTATAATGGCTTGCGAAACTTGTTCTCAGGGGATTGGCTCAGTTTCCGGTCGCTGTTGCGCCCGCGTCGTGTCCACGTACCTTTTATCGCCCTAATATTTGCATAACACAGACGGGGCTACTTTCCGCTCGACACGGCTCGGCTTTTTATGCAAACTGTGTACCTGCTAAGTTCCCGAGCCGCGTCAAGCCTAAGATGACCGAAAAGTTTATCCTTCCAAGTAAATTCCCATCTTATCTCCTTTCACAGCTCAAAATTAGGGCGGCACCCACAAACGCCAAATTTCAAAACCGCCAACGCCGTACCCGCCAGTATCCATGAGCGCCAATAATCATAAACGCCAAAGTCAAAGGTTAGGTTAGCGGCGTTGGCGGATTTAAAATTCGGCGGTTTTGAAAACTGGTGGTTGTGGCGTTAGCGGATTTAAAATTTGGCGTCTATGATAGCAACCCCAAAATTATAACATTGAAGCTCAAGTTCGAGAGAAGAATCGAACAGCTCTGACAAAAACCTTGGATGGAAACATGTTCCTTTCAAAAATTGAGGGAAAACTCAAAGGAGTATCGAGAAACGTCTACGCTCCTTTCTTCATCTCAGTCGACGTGAAAAAATTCTAATTTCCCGCCCACGCGAGGCTAGCTGATGCATAAAAACAGCCTCCGCGAATGTTTTCATCTTTGTCTAATGCACTGAGATCTTATGACAGGGAAAGACAGAATATTATCAGGGAGAGCTCGTTTTCTTCACAACCTTTCCAACCCCGCGCCCTCTCTTTCCGAGTCTGTTCTGCTCGATGTCCTAACAGGAATACTTCAATGGAAATAATTTTAGCTATTTGAGAAATTCGGGTAGCTGTCATAAGCGCCAAAAAGCACAAGCGCCAACACCGCAAGCGCCAATCCGTAAACGCCAAACGAGAAAAGTCGCAAACGCCAAAGGTCATAACCGCAATACTAACCTTACCTAACCTAACTTTACCTAAAATAACTTTACCTACCTTAACCTAACTTAGCCTAACCTAAAATAACCTAACTTGACCTAACCTAACCTATACAACTTTGGCGGTTGCGACTTTTCTCGTTTAGCGGTTACGGACTGGCGCTTGCAGTTTTTGGCGCTATCGAATCCCCCCCAAAAAATTCTAAGTTTCGAAAACAGCTCAAAACGCTTTTGCCATAATCCTAAGTGACAGGAGGATTGGATAAGGTTACGTTTACCATCTGAAACTCGTACAATATACTGTCGATCACTTATGTTTTGCGTCGAAGCAGAACGGGCGCAGGGAGAGAGGGCGTCGGGAAGAACAGGTTCGCGGCAAAACGGACCCAGTGCTATTAGCGTACTGTTTTCAAACGCGGTCCTGCGAGCGCAGTAAGAACAACAGGCTACAGAGAGCGGCCTTCCGAATGCCGATGGCCCTAGGCGCTCTGCATTTAGCTTTCCCCGGCTTTCCCCTCCCGATCTCCTCGGTAGGGTACAATTAATGACAAGAGCTTATCGGGTAATATTTTTGACCAAACCCTCTTTTGAATCGTGGGTAATATTCAGGGGTAGCTGTCATTAGCGCCAAAAAGCGCAAGCGCCAACGCCGCAAGCGCCAATCCGTAACCGCAAAACGAGAAAAGTCGCAAACACCAAACTTCATAACCGTTATACAAACCTAACCTAACATAACCTAACCTAACCCAACTTAACCTAACCTAACTTAACCTAACCTAACTTAACCTAGCCTATAAAATGATAGGCCTACCTATCATTTGGCGGTTACGAACTTTGGCGTTTGTGACGTTGGCGCTTGTGGTTATTGGCGCTATCGAATGCCCCCAATATTCAGCACAAGTAATTTTGTTTCACTCCGAACAGAAACATATGATAAAACTAAACTTGACTTCAGGTGTCATCTCAGGGTAAAGACGCAGTTCTGCAATCTACCCGCAAAAAATAGCAGATGAAGCCAATGCGTTTCTTGATGTAGAGGGTATTCGAATTTCATCAGTTTTTTTTTCTAATTTATAGCAATATTTATTAACGTTAGCTGGAATTGTTAATGAGTTGACAATGGATGTAAACAGGCAAGTTTGCGTTATTTGCTAACTTTTTAGCAGCTACAGCTAGCGTTTACCAGCGACTGCTGAAAAGTTACCTGTGTCTTCTACAAGTAATAGTTCTTGATATATCAACTAAATAAATAGATCGCACAACTATTTTTACGTGAATATGCAGAAATGACGTCTCAGAAGAGATAATTTTTGTTTCCCCCCTATTTCCTTTAATTTTTAGACAGTTGCGATCCACCAATAAGGGGAAGAAAAAAGTTCTCCCGTTCAGCATATACTTTGGTTGCTGTTGTTAAGCAAGGTTAACTAAAATTAAATACAACCGGCCTTGTAATTGTTCGAGATTAGATAAGGTTCGCATGGATTCGGTTAAATTAAGACACGCAAGATTTTATTAGATTGAATAAGGAAAGGTTAAACTAGGTCAGACAAGCTCAATATAAGTTGGACATGAGTAAAGGTTAGGTTCAATTTCTGTCGGAAAGTTCCCTCCATCTCGCCCGAAGCGATTCTTATCTGAAAGGGGTTTTATTCTTGTCTCAAGGGCATTGCGCTCTCACCACCGACGTAGAGTGTCCAAAAAAAATAAGCATGTTTTATGACGAGGTTAAAAATGTGTTCCCTTCTGAAAAATATCCCCAACAAGATAAAATAGTTTGGCCTCAAACGAAAAGACTATTTATAATGCAAGCTCCGCAGCTGGGGGATATCTGACGTAAATTCGTTTATCTCCGTCGGCGCGGACTCTGACCCTGGCCGACGCTGTCCACATGGCCATCACTCACCAGGATCATCCTGGCTTCGTCTCGAGGGACTAAGTAGCTACATGCTGGACGTCCCACATATTTGCGGCAAATCAAGAGGCCCCTGTTAAGCTGGTGCAATAACCAGACATTTCCATAATCCGAGCCCAGCCCCACCCCGCTCGAGCCAGCTCGCTGAGTCAGAGTGCTTTACCCGGGCTTGGCCCGATAGCCACAACTTCATATATTGCCCTCTCCTTCCTCTATATGACCTCTTTCAGCTCAAAGAGTCGCTGATCGTTACTTTTTTCCTTATAATGTAACTCGAACGTTTTCGACTCCGGGGCTTAAATTACTCTTCTCTTCAAGAAGACTGAAGCAGAGGCAGGATGGACTGAACATTTTTATGGGAAGAATAACGCCATAAGAAAAACAACCAAAGTCATCGTTTTACTTGATCTACCCACTATAAAAATCGGTAGCTGGTACTGACGAATGCCGCTTCTCAATTTTTCGTCAAATTCGTATGCAAGGTAGAAAACCAAGAAAAAAGTCCTCTCTTATTTTACAAACTTCGTTTTTCGAAATCATTGTGCATTTGACAAGTTTGAACTTTTATTAATACACCCCCCAACAAAAAAATACCGAATCCAAATGTGATCTTCTCACACAGAAAAAAAGGTTTTGTTATACCAACAAAGTCATTTGTTAAAATAGGGATAACAAAAATATTTTTTGTTGCAACAACAAAATGTTTATTTCTATCAACAAAACGTTTGGTTGCTGCAGCAAAATTTTTAATTGAAGCAACAAAAAATTCATTTGTTGTCCTTAATTTTGTTGCCGTAACAAAACCTTTTTTTTCCGTGCAGGGAACTTAAGAATGCTAGACATGCGAATGTGTATAGCCACTGTGGGTATACTTGTTGCTCAGGGAAATACATTTATTTATTCATAGATATTATTTCTGAAAAAGCGATGAGTCTACTGAGCATTTAAGGTCGGCAGGAGAGGCTGTAATAGCACATCAGATCAAAAGAAAGGGTATTTCCAACGGCTTAATTCGTACTAGCTAATTTGTCTTTGAGCTATCAAGTTTAAAACACGTTTTTAAAAGAACACTTAAACGTTTGCTGAAGTGACTTAAGTCTTACTCGTCATCTTAAGGCAAAAATTCCACTCAAAGAGCCCTTTTAGAGTACAGCCAAGAACGAACATCCCTCTATTTTTCTTCTTGTCAAAAAAGTTCTCGGTGTATTTTTTTCTTCCTTTTTTTCTAGGAAAAGTTTTCTTGAACTAGAGTGACTTTTCCGTAGGCGCTTCTAAATGATCCGGAAACAAGAGTCTGGATCCGGAGAACCACCATGACGGAAAATTTCAGTCACTTTATTTAAGACCTTTATTGCATAGGTTGCCTTTATTTTAACGTTGGTATATAATAGTGTCATGTACCTACTCTATATCCAAGCCTTGATGTTATGCCAGCACAGATTCGAAAAAAACAACAACTCAAAACGAAAAGATTCAAATTTTGACCTGGACTGTACACACAAAGTGTCGATAAAAGTGCGATTATAAGGGCGTAATATCAGGAATCAGTTCCAGGATAAGATTCGAAGGATATCCGGTGAAGAAGTCGACCGAAAAAATATGGGTCGAAAAACTCGAAAGAAATGGGTCAACATGAGCGCTCGAGATGTTCACACGTCAGAGTTAGGTTAAAATCCTTGAAAACCTTAAAAAAAAGGAGTTATAAAGGCTGCGTTGGTTCTATTCATTACAAATAGATGTTTGTGGTCAGAGCCCCTGCAGGAGGCGACTTAGGCAACCGCAAGACACAGCTGTTGCGAAGGTTGTCTATGCTGGACTTGCCAGGGGCTCTGGTAAATTTGACTCAAGTTCTATTTGACACCTTTCACCTGACGAATAACACATTATTTGACAGTGGTCAACTCCTTTTCCGTAATTCCTCCAAGTTGTAATCTACACCCTCCTAAAATCTGAGGAAAACAAGGATGCTCTCAAGTAAAAATAAACATGTCTTTTACACTGTTTCCAGAGTTAAAATTTCCTGAATGCTTTATTTTTGGAAGGACCAACAAACAACAGCATTTTTTTTGGGGGGGGGTAAGTGATGAGTAAATAGACCCCTAAAATGCCTTTAGGTGGGACAATATTTTAGAAACTTGTTCCAGTAGCGAAAACTAGACAGTAAAGTAGGAAACGAGCATATTCTTAGGCGATATATGACTTCGAACCTAAAAACAGGAAGTGAATTTTTATGGATAACAACAAATAAGATCGAATCGCCAATAAAGCAGAAGATCCGAGCTAAGTGGGTGGGGCGGGGGTGGGGGAG
>Ga0058701_10003265_pt1 | contig 12772 bp, 4 predicted proteins | sample AgamicOrMae_FD_97039 | JGI IMG/M metagenome (GOLD analysis project Ga0058701, IMG submission 97039) | Agave microbial communities from Guanajuato, Mexico - Or.Ma.e | ecosystem: Host-associated > Plants > Phyllosphere > Phylloplane/Leaf | place: Guanajuato, Mexico | collected 2012-06-04
AAACGAATCATTATATATAAAATATGAAAAAAAAACTTCATTCGATGCTTAACTGACAAAGAAATCATCTCATCTTTAATAAATTTTAATATTTTAATTCTATTTTGTGTATTTACTAATTTTAGAGTTAAGCTCCTTATTTCCATCCCCGTTTTGTATAAAGTCAATTTGTTATAAAGTATTTTATTTCCATATTATTTTAGCAAGACTTAGGCCTAATAATTTAGAACAAAAAACGTAGTGACTACGACACGGCGAGTTTTCTCAATAACGAGCACCAAAAGAAACAGGCAATTGAAAATTAACGCTATTTAGTAAATCTAAATGCTAATTTTTGTTGTTTTTTCGGTGTCGACCAAATAAAACATTTTACTCCTTGATGATTTAATGATCAAACAGGATGCAGCATTGAGAGCGAAAACGATTTCAAGCGAAAATTAATGGCAATATTTTGTCTGGGGGAAGTTGGGGCTAGCGCTCCCTCGTCAGGGGTCTTAAATAAATGGGCTTGATTTATAGACACAAGATTTGCAGAATGGCCGTGTTGCACTAATTATCCTGACGCCGACAAGATCCTTACTTTTTTGCCTAGGATCAAAGGGCTTGCAAGGAAGAACGTACTATTTATAGGCGCCACGCCGGAGGCGCCAACATTCATTTACCCCGTTTGGCAGTGCGAGATGGTATAGTCTCGTTGCTTCGCAACAAGCGTAATGGCAAATCACAAAACAACAAAAAATGCGCAAAAACGAAAAAAAGGGGTCATTGTAACGCTAAAATGATCTTACACAACAACGACGTGGGATTTTCAGATAGGAAAATGTTTTCCAGGAGGTAGCTTTTCAGCTAGGACTCAAAATTTAAGAGTTGTAAAATGCACATATTTAACTCATTAAGAGTAGTTTGCGATTTCAAATTGATCAAGAAGATACGGCGTGATCTTTTTAAGGTGGTGCAATCATATGGCTTGAAAAGTAAAAGGTCTTAACACAAAAAGAAATGGTGCAAAGAAAAAAGGAACTTTGCAGATGATTAGAAAGACGTGTCAAAAAATCATTCAAGCCTTGGAAACGCATTAAGTGCATAGTAATTTTTCTTTCTTCTTCTTCTTCTTCTTTTCGTCATAGACGTTTTAGGTAGAATACATGACTTTACAAAGCAAAGCGCCCCGTCGTCTAACGTAAGTTTAAAAGGACCATTCAGCTCATTAAAAGGCTTGAAAATTGTTAAAATTGGCTATAGTCATAAAATTTCACTGATCCAGTTCAGTTCCAATTTTTCGTTCGGGAGTAATTTTTTAAATGAAGGCCATTGGTTCTAAGCCCACTATTTGCATGCTCAGCAGAGCATTGTTTCTAAATTTAGTCTTTATTCCCATACATTTTTTTCTCGGAAAAATGCATTCAAGGGCAGACAGGTGCACACGGAAGGATGTCCGTTTACCCTTTGTGCATGGAACATGCAAGCAAGCGTCGATTTGCTCGTTATGCAGGAATGACATACTTGCAACATCGTTGAAAAGAATCATGTTTGTCAAAAACTTAAAATCCCTCTGAGATCAGTGACAAGATAACTTTCCCTGACTTCAACACAAAAAAAAAAAAACCGACAGGGAGCTATTTTTTTTACTTCTTAATCAAACTGTGATAACTGTTTAAAGTTCATGGATTCTCATCATTTCGAGGCGTAAGCTTCAAAATGCAAATTGCGCATAGCTTCACGGGAACCCGAGAAGACGCGCTGTTACATTAGCTCGGACAAATTTCCACCCTATTTTTTTTTCTAGCTTAAAAAAAGCAGAAAGTGTGACTTTTGCATTCAAATCGACAGATCATAACGTGAATAAAAAATTCTCTTTCACGGCGACAGGACATTGTTTCGAAAAAATACTCTGAATATCTCTGAATATTTATTTTAACAGTTATTTCATCCCAAGGTGCTCCGGCAGCTGTGCGAACATTGAATATAGCAACGTGAATCTTGCACTAAACTCAAACAATTTAAGAAGAGAAGATAAGACCTTTTCACCTCCTTTAAAGCACGAATGTAACGTACCTGTACCGAAATAACAATTTACGAATATTTGAGCTGTAAAGTATTCGCGTATCTTTAAAGACATACCCACAACACAAAGTGGTTAAATTTAATGTACCTAGTTTGCGAGAGCGACGGAAATTGCTTTCAAAAGAATACATGTTAAAACACCAACCGGAATGCGCCTAAAGCAAGAATTCAAGCCCTTAAAATAATAAATGAGCAAACTTTTAAACATATTTAAAAAAATACTGAACAAGAGTGAAAAGAAAAATATAAGAAAGGGGTAAAAAATGAGAATAATTTTTAGGGCATAAATTGATGAAATGAAAACTATTTCGTAGACTGGAGAGAGAAAATAATTTTAATGAATAAGGAACGGTGATTTGAAGTTGACGGGTTGCAAATTCTTGGACGTAGCAATTAACCGTTGCACCAGATCGTCCCGACGGGAGAGAAGAGAGGTGTGTTTGCGGCGAGATTAAACCGCTACGTCCATCTGTGTTTCGGAGCACGTCCCCACAAAGACTATCTCTTTGTTTCTCAGTTTGTTTGTTGAAGACAACCGCATTTTATCATCTCGGAGAGATGGATCTCGCGGAGATGGAATCGTTGGAACGTCAACGTGTCAAAGTGCTCACTTTGCTTAATCAAAGTCTGATGCACGCGGCGAGATTAACTAACCAAGAGGCGGGGCTTTAAATTAGTTTCTTCTTCTTTTTTTTCGCGGGAGAAAACGCGTGCTAGCCCATACGGCAAACATCGTTTCCCTGCGCCATTATTCATAAGAGCACCTTAAGGGTTACGTTGCGCATCGCCTTGTTTCACTTGAAATATACATGAGACTCAATAAAAGAAGTCCAAATGAGATACTCGGGCTTTTAAAGTAAGACAAACTCACACATGCCATTAGAACAGGATTTTTTTCTAGTGACAAATATTGTAAAGTGAGTGTGTCTATTGACCTGACTGCGCCATTTCAAATGTATTAGGTTGGGTCCTGTGCGTTCAAGTCACCTCTCATTTACAATGCATAGGGTTGGTTACATGCGTTCAAGTCTCTCTATATTAATGCATTTCGGGTCAATAACAACACCCTACAAAAAAACTTTACCTTTTCTTAAAAGTCTTTTTCTCGTTCTTTTTTAAAGGTTCCTGGGATAAGAATTTTTTAAAAATATTTTATTAACAGAAAATGCCATTTTGTCACTTCTGACAATAATTTCAAAAAAGGAAAACAAAGGATTCTACGACTAATGGTAAGAATATTTTGGTCAATGTAAAGAACACCTTAATGGCATCTTGAATCAATTTCTAGATCATAAATATTTCTTAAAGGAAGTACATAAATGAATTTAATATTAACAAGAGGTGGAGATGACGTTAATTAGGCTAACATTTTCCTTTCTCGGATGTCATGGCCGAGTCCCCGAAAAAGTAATTATCGGACTTTTGCTTAATGGTATTCTTATGTAGTACAAAAACTATTTCGTTAAAACGATATCGAGCAAAACAGCATTTTGGTCACAACACGCATGACGCCTTGTCCGCGCGTTTTGCAGGAATGCGTTAGAAGCGCGTTATGCGGCGGCAGCGCGTTGCGGCGCGCGCTTGCATTTATCTTTTTCTTTAGAAAGTTCTCACTGGTAATTACCTGCCGAACGGCAGCAATGCTGGTTCGAGCTCTGGCACTGAATCTCGGCCGCGTTGAACAAGAGAACCTTAAGGTAATCTCATTAGCGCGACAATTATCTGTCTCATTCAACAATATGGCTGGCAGCAGATATCTTTGCGCGTAATGACACGGCTATTGCACGGCTGCACAAACACCGCTGATTGGACGCGCACCGCCCAATCACACACAAGGGCGACGAATCCAAGAAAAAAATTGAACGATGCAAAAAAAAAAAAAAAAAAAAACACTTCGTCTCATTAAAGAGACGTTATGTGCGAAATGAAGTAATATCATACCTCCACAGATCTACCGAAATGCTTTGATCTCATATGTGCATAATACTCTTGTAATCACTAACAAGTATGATTATTTCTCCTAACCTACCTTAATATAACTTAATCTTGCCCAGTGTTATCTTAATTTAATTTAACGTTACATGACTAAACGTAACAAAACGTTACGTTAAGGAGAACTGTAGCAACATGGGAATGATCTCAAATTTAGAGAATTTTTTCTATGCGTAAAGTTTGCGAGATTTCTATTATTTGCAGTGGAGAATTTGAAGCAAATCATCGCAAAAATTGTATGCGGTTCGCCGCTAACAAAGTGTCACGGTTTCCTATTGGCTGAGCAAAGAGCCAATCATCTCCCACAGCAGAGTTGAGGAAGCCACAAAAAGCAATAGAAGTTGGCGTTAGAGCCAGATTATGTTCGGATGAGTCCTGAAATGAAATGCTTATCTCTGCCGGCGAGCTTATTAGGATAGTCTTGGGAAGGGTGAGCGTGTCAGTGCTTCCGCCCTTTCCACGGCAAATGTGGACTTTTAGCACGTTCTCTACATACAATCTGCTAAGCGAATGGGCGCTCATATGAAATTTATTTTATGAGCGTTTGGCTGATTTTGTACACTTTAAACGTTTCATTTTCTCTCTCTTCAATTAAACCCTTTGTCAGCGAGCAGAGAGATGCACACGGCACGTAACCTAACTTACTAGGTCCGAAGTAAAGTCGAGTCGCATTCAGATCTGATAACATTCACCTTTTCAAAAATTGTGCGGTAGGTCCAGTGTTGCCAGACTCCGCAAATTCGGAGATTTTAAACGCGTCTAACTTTTTAACCATTGAAGATAACCTAGCATGTCGGGTATGTTTTGGATCGCTCTCGAACTGAGCATTTAAAAATAGGATTCAACATCACGTTATCTTTAACGGCTAAAAAGTTAGACGCGTTTAAATTTGACGGAGTCGCGGAATCTGACAACACCGGGTGGGTCGGATCAGGATACGTTTTATTTTTCATTTCTTATTTTCCATAAACACTATAAAAATGAAAGCAGTTTCTTTTAGGTACCTACGCTTTGAATATATTTAATTATGGCAGTTAGCGCGTCAAAAAATGTAATATTCGTAAAAATTCGCCATGTTGTAAGATATTTGATACAGAAGCTGCGCGCTATTAATTGCCATTAGACATGAAGTGAGAGCATCCCAAGGCGCGCATTCAATTATTCGCGCGAGTTATAAATCAGCTGAAATCAATTCGAGATGGCTCCCTGCACTAATCCTGACGTTGGACCAAATTACATTTTCCTTGGAAGCAATTCTTTCTCAGACGCAAGTACCGCCTCGGATATCCCTGCTCTACCTGCGTTTAAATACAGGACCAAATCAAAAAGTTCCACCTTAAAAAAAAATAACGGACACAAATCGGTCAGTGCACTTTTCTGGGACGTATGTTAGACACGAGTGGTTTACTTAAACATGACTTAACCGCAAAAATAATCGACGAGATCGGAGCGGGTTGAGCTGTGACCGCCATCGCGTATCTATAATGCAGTAACACAAGCCTATGTCTACGTGCGCAGAAGGCGATGCAATTTTGATGTAGCCAATGCTCTTCTTAGTGATCAGCTTAAACAGTATGTGTCGGATCGCGCAAAGAAAACGGAAAGTTCACTATTTTTTCAAACTATTCATATTGATTAGGCGTTGCGACACGCCACCAATTGATTCCTTTGTCTTAATCGATTAATAAGTCGCTCCTCTCTTCTTTATTCATGAGTCCTTTGGTCGCTTGCACAGCCTACAATTTCGGGGTACGGTGGGCGGGAGTATTGCCATTGTCGCTATTCACCGGAATAAAAGAATAAGTAATTGTTGTGGTTAGAGGGAGACCCGCCCTCTGGAGCGATTTCGGAATGTGACAGTTCGTATGCAAGAAAAAAATTGTTGAACCAATTTAAAAATTATATTTCTTTCTACTTTGAAACATTAATTTAAAACGTTTATTTTTGAAAGAATATTAGAAAAGCATAAATCTTTGATTAAACGAGGTTAAGGTCACAATTAAATCTCAGAAGAAAAATAACAAATTCCTAAACTGTAGACAAAATAAGTCGAAAACAGCACAAAATGTGACAAAAAAAGTATCGGTTTGAATAAACTCAATTTCAGAAACTCAGAAAATACAGTATAAACTTTGTCAGCCTTAATAACTGTGAGTTCAATGGGCTGATTCTGATGTACTACCAATATTGTTTGAAGAAAGAAAATCTCTTTACATAATGTGTGTACCGGTATTTTAAACTATTATTCGCCCTTATTTTTAGCTAAAACAAAATTAGAGAACCTCCAGAACACCATTTCTCATAATATCAATAAAAAAATGGATATTTTCCGACCAATACAAAAATGAAAGCAGTTTCTGGACAGCAATCGGTTATTGTCGACGCATCCGGTATTCAAAAGCCTAATAGACTTTCAATCGGTAAAAGTATAAGGAAGAAAGCTGGACAAATCTCAGATCGTTTCAATATTTCACCATCACTTTTGGGGCAAAGATTCCCGTCCATCCTATCGGATCGTTGACCTCGTGAATAAACCATCAGCATGATCGCACACCGACGCGACGCGATGCGGCGCGCACAGCGCAACGCGCTCCCAACTAAACGGTCGTAAGCCGTTTTAGGTCCATCGCCCCAAAACGATGGCTTTTCATCCGATAACAAGCGCCTAGAGAAAAATAGCTTCGGAAATGGGTCTTTTATCTAGCACGGGCTGTCTACCGCGCAACCGTACGGATGCTTTCATGTTTTCTTCAAGCCACGAATCTTCTCTTAAAAAGAAAAATACGTTCGGTTTGAGAATTTAAACTTGGGAGGAAGAAAGATGCTGCTGGTCAAAATGGACAGTTTTAACCTTTAACCAGGCATTGATAATCGAAAATAGTAATGGCAGCCGAACCGTAGACAAATGATATCAACATGGGAGAAGGGCGAGGAAATTTGGGAGAGACTTGTCCCTTCCATGGCACAGACCCCTCCCACCCTTAGGAGAGGCTAAAAAAAGTCATAGAACAGAAAAGTAGAGAGAGAAACCTAGAGGTAAAAGGCCAAAAAAAAAGAAAAACTTCACATCACAAATTGAAAAAAAAGGAAGCGCCTTAAAACGCCAATGTTTTTAGGCAACCTCGGTCTCAATCAAAAGAAAATGATTGATTCTTCACATACATGCTTAAAATTTTCGGTAGAATATAGAAGTTATTCCAGGAAGTGGAACACGTCTAAAGGTCATTTTTTTACTTCAGAGTAGGGTGATTTTCCCTCCAACAGTAGCTTTTCTAAGTACTCGTTCTTTGAAGCAGACAAGATTTCACTTCTGCCGAGGCGGAGTCGCCGCGTGCTCGTTAATTGAATCTAATAGTGCCATTGGGTTGATCATCCTTTTAAATATCTACAAAAACTAAAATTTCACTTCAAATAAAGCAATCCCGATAAAAGCAAGTCGTCGCATTTGCTGTAAACAAAAACACGATCAGTTCTAAAACGCCCTTATGCAAAATTTGAATCTTAAGAAAAAGAAAAAATATGTTGTTTTTTTTTAAATAGATGAATGCTCTTTTAAGGAATAAATTAGCTACATGGCGGTGCGAAATGGTTGAGATTCCTTATGACACGAGCATTAACGTTTCCCCACGACTTCAAACGGTACACGAGCCCATAAGCATATGGCTGACCTGCGACCCGAGCTGGCGTGGCCCGTCAACGCTGGCGCAGTTGCGTCCCAACAGATCCCTCGTTAATAACAACTTAAATGGTAATTTTTGCTTCACTAATGGAAAGGTCTCTCGTATACGACTCTGGCCCGCAATATCTTTCAATCTTGTCTTTCATACAAACTATTACATATGATAGCTCCGACCTTAGAGCACTTAGGCTGTAATTGAAATTTATATGTTCGCATTTCACCGTGATAGTGGTTTTCTATGGCTAACAAACTCGACACCAGTAATTAACACAATGACTTCTTAAGTAAACTGCTTTCATTATCATCGCTTTGTCTGAAACTCAACGAGAACAATGTATGAAATTCCGCAGTTTCTGATTACTATACCCCACCGTGTATATTGTCAATCTATCTGCAAGACAGTATGTTACAAGGTTATGCACCGAAACTTTGCTTACGATAAAAAAATAATCTGTCCTAAAAAACTCCGAAAACCAAAAATGTTTTATTAAATACCGTATTCTGCAACCCTGAAAAATAATGAGAAGTTATTCTTTTAAAAAATACCTTTTCACGGCCTAAAATACATCGATAAGAAATGCTATATTTTCGTCAATTATCCCCTAGAGACACTCAAAACGTAAAGGGGGAACCTGTAAAAATTCGATCGGCATATTAATCTCCATCCGCATCGAAAATCAGCAGGACTTTCAGCAATACGTCCGTAATATGTACATGAACAGTACACAATATATTTGTATTAAACAAAAATTTTGTGTGACTTATTTGGGTAAACCTATAATCAAAATTTGAACCGGCTTGGTATCGTCGATCTGGATGGTTTTGAATGCTGGCAGACCTCACGAGATTGAACTGTTATCCAACAAAAAAGTTTTGTTAATCCAAGCGCACACATTCGGAAAACGGTCTCGCGGAGCATCTGCCGAGAGCATGACCACAAATAACAAACACACTGATAAATCCATTAAGAAGGCGAACCCCTTTCGTGGATTAGTGGGTCCTCCAAAGAGCCACCCTAGTCGAAATAAAACCGAAGCATTCAAGAGATGGTATCCCTGCAGTTGCCGCTCTGTCGGCGCGTTATAACCTATTAGGGAGCTCGCAGTTCCAAAAGATATTTTCAGATAATCCTCTGCACATTTGAGGGATGCGCTTTGACTCCACACAAGCAAAGGTGTCTCAAGTTAATCCCCAAATAGGAATTCAGTATGTTTTGGTGTTTTGGAAATAAGGTAGTGCTGTAGAAAAGAAAATGCAGTAACACACGCCATGTAGCTTACTGCACTTAACATGACAAATGTACGTTTGTCGGCTTACGTTTCCAACGGCCGTCACTAGAAGAATCCTACAGCGAATATGAACTTAATATTGTAATCTTCGTCTATACGTGAGCGTAAAACCTAACCCTAGCTACGTTCAGTTGGTCTGAAACCACAAGTTAACTTAAAACCTTGACGACTCAGCTTCGGTTTGATTCTCAGCCTTATCCACGTTAAACTTTGTAAGTTTACTTATGTTAGTCAAAGTTTGTTGCGGTACACCAACCAGTTTTCCTGTCCCCGTTTAAACAGAGGCGTTTGGTACAGAAACAAAGCATTATTCCGTGATGAGAGGGAGGTGTCGCCGCAATAAAAAGGCTCTTGATTCGAGATGATGAACCCAAATTGTTGTGACGCCCTTCGTTTAGTTTCCCCTTGGGACTGGGATCATGTTGTGAGTACGGAGCCATTTAATGGCGCGAGGGTGGATCCCAAGAATCCCAAGGGCTTCGTCGTCATCCAACGACATATCGCAGCTTATCAAGTAGCAACAAGTGGAACTTGAACACCCTCCGCCCGGCAGAGAACTGCCGCCAACAATGTTAAGTAGAAATTAATGAGGGAATAAACGCTGTTCGGGGAAACATTGCGATTGCAACTGAAGAGTCCTGTGGGTGTTCCTCCAAACATGTTTATTCAGCATAGCTGTTCCTATCAACACGGAAAAAATCGGTGCGGAACCCGGTCCCCGCGGAGAGACGTGACCTCGTCAAGAGGCAACTAGATCGGAAGACCTCACACGGTTGAAGCACGAGCCCGCCTGAGATCATTGCAGGGTGTTGGAATATTGGGTCCCCCCGAAAGCCCTGAATCTTATGTTTACCCATATCTGTTTCACTTTTGGCGAAACTTAAACGAAAACCGCAGAAAACACATACAGGTTTCATTTATGGGCCAGATATTTCACTGTATGGTACTATATGGATACACGAAAACGTTGCGTTCGCGTCATATTAGCAGTAGGTTTCTAATGAATTGATTGATTTTGTTAAGCCCGCCTCCTGTCAAAGAAGAGCTTATTGGCAACCGAATTTCCATTACATTCCTGTATACTTAGCCGCTGCAATAACAGACTTGAAACAATGAAATCTACGAGGAAAGATTTGCTCATTCACCGAGCTGTCGGTTCGAGGAACCACACAGTACAAATCGTTTCCTTGACCAGCTATTGGGATGCGTACGGCCATCGGCGGCCACACAACCCCCAAACATCCCGCAGCCGTTTTAAACAACACATCCTTCTCTGTGTAAATCACAGCGGCGATCCCTCATTGGTGAAATTGAAACGATCCCCGCGGTTCCTCACCGGCTCCATTTGGAGCCGCAATGTTGGAGCAACTGCTGTTCGCACGGGACGGGATATCGGATGAGGGGAGGTGAGCGAGCAAACAATGCCCCTGCCCATGGCGTGTTCCTGCTAATTCGGAGCAGCTATTGGCGACCCCACCACCCTGTCCCATCCTCACAGAATGGCCCCCGATTATGGCTAACTTTATTAATGGTTTGTTTTGTGAGAGAGGGCCTTAAAATTCATGGCAACAATGTATTGCTGATTACACACAACATGAGCCGCTGCTGGTCGTCCTAAATGGTGGATAAATGGACCAACGCCGTACATTAGGAGGTCTTTACAACACTGGGTTCCCCCACATTGATATTTAGACAACTTTAAAGAAATCGCTATGCGCTGTGGCTGATGTTGCTGCTTGCAGTTTTTCAATAACGATTGTTATATTTACTGCGAATATATGACAACTAAATGTGACATCCCTTTCAATGGTGACGTTTAATTGTTCCAGGTCCCCGATCTCGCCGGATCAAACGGAAGGAGAAGACGGCCGAAGAGAAGCGACCGCGAACCGCGTTCAGCGGCGAGCAGCTCGCCCGCCTCAAGCACGAGTTCACCGAGAACCGCTACCTGACTGAACGCCGGAGAACCGAGCTGGCTCGCGAACTTGGCCTCAACGAGGCGCAAATCAAAATCTGGTTCCAGAACAAGAGAGCTAAGATCAAGAAGGCAACAGGAACGAAGAACCCCCTGGCACTCCAGCTCATGGCGCAAGGGCTCTACAACCACACCACCGTTCCCATGGACGAGGAAGAGGAGGAGGCACAAAACGCGATGATTCTCGCGGCACAACAGCAGGCTGCGCAAGCGCAAGCTCATCAGCAGATGATTTAAACAGATAATTCTACAAAGCTGTGATTTGGTGCGTCCCTGAGGACTTCGATAGCAACGGAAGCAAGTTCAGTGACACCACTAAAATCAGCTCAATAGTGGTTGCCTCTTTTTGCACACCTCAAATCTTGCACTGTTGGTTATACAGGCTGGACTATTCACCTCTCGCATTGTACCTCTCATGGTCAAACCGAGTGCAGGGAGACACAAGGCACATATAATCACATCTTAGTAACCGGTATGAGGGTTAACGACGACGATACATGGATGTCTTGCGCCTTGCTTCTCGAGACTTGGCCAAGGAAGGTACAACACTAGGGGGAATGAAGTGCAATCTTTGAAATTTGCAGTGTGCCGTTGCTAAGTTTCTCTGAAACAATAGCCTCATGATGGTCATAAATATGCTTACAATATTCGAGGAGGGAAACTATACCACTAAATCCGGCAAAGAATCGTAGTGAGTTCCTAAGAAACGTGCACATCGGAACTGCCCAAGGCTGCTCCGCGTTACGAAGACATTATTGTGCAACAAAAGCCATTTCAAACAGAGGAGCATCCGAAGTATTGGTGCTCCGAATACGTCCATTTGTGCAATGCGCTCGTTGACTTTTTATAGAAGATAACGGTCATATGTATCCCACCTGTATAAATATGAATTAACCCATTGAAGCCCACGTTACTCTTCGAAGTGTAATTGTTTTCTCTTTTTTTCTGTGAGTCAACTACAGCACGGCCCAGCCTTACGCCGTTTCGGGCTTTGATGAGTAAAGCATAATACCTATTACGTTAATCATTATTTGAGAATTATTTTAGTTGATTGTACATGTTCGTCTGGGGCAGGGCAAACATGTCAGCAGCCGTTCAAAATCTGTGATCTTATCAAATGCTGCCAATATCCAAAATCTGCGCGTCTTCAAGCATGTTTTTGCTTTGCATGCCGTCCCACGGCGATTTAATAAAAGACACCATTTTATTTTTTACGAAGATGCGTGGAATATTCATTGTATTTAATAATGAACTATGTTCAATGCGGGATTTCAACAATGTGTTCATGTATAAATTATTCAAAAGACGGCAATAACTACGTGAACTACAATTTGGCTTGAAACTTTGTCACCTGATGCCCGAGCAAAAATTAAACTTGACTAAAAAGACGTATTTTACAAAAGGCAGTCGAGACAATAATTATTCCAGACAGGAACAATATGCCGCACATGGAATGTACCAAAGATACGTTAATGAGTATTACGCATATAGCCTATTTTCTTCAGTACCTTGTAGTTGTAGCTTTATATTTTGTTGTTTCCAAGTGCCAAACTTAATTTATTTGACTGTAAAGACAGAGATTCGGTATTGTGTGATATATTTTAAAGTATTTACTTTGAAATCGTGGATACCCTCAGACATTTTAATATGTAAATAATCCGTTTTGTAGATGAAGTAAGTGTCAACTTTAATGGGCATTGTATAGAGAACTAGAATCAAATGTACAGTGTACAAATGATCATTGATTCGCAACCTTACATGGTTTATGATTGG
>Ga0058701_10003266_pt1 | contig 12770 bp, 15 predicted proteins | sample AgamicOrMae_FD_97039 | JGI IMG/M metagenome (GOLD analysis project Ga0058701, IMG submission 97039) | Agave microbial communities from Guanajuato, Mexico - Or.Ma.e | ecosystem: Host-associated > Plants > Phyllosphere > Phylloplane/Leaf | place: Guanajuato, Mexico | collected 2012-06-04
ACAGACGGATTGTCCAAAACCACTTTTCTCGACGTTTTGAGGGTTGTACATCCCAAATCCGGTCTTATCTCGAAGTCGATTTTTTGCACGATGCCAATACTTCCATTGACATGGAAGTAACAAAGGAAACTGGAAATTCTTAAAGGTTTGAATCAGTGACAACTCATATCCGGTGTACCATAAAGGCCATGATATCCGGCTGATATCCTCGATATCCGGCTGATATCCTCGATATCCGGCTATTGGATTCGGTCAAAATATGACTTTTCAGCAATTTGTAACTAATACATGGCTAATATTTTGGTATATCCAGCAGATATGTCTTAATATTCCGCTGAAATCTGTCAGATATTTAAGTGAAATTTGGTCAATTTTCTCTGATATCTGTTCATAAAACCTCTGATATCCAGTACACAGATTTCCAGCAAGGTGTTACCCCTTGGCTCGAACTAACGTTCTATAAGAAGGCACAAAATGCAACCTTAACCCACTACCGCCCAGCGATGCCATCCGGCAACAGAAAAATTCATTTTGAGGATCTTTTCAGTTCAATAGTGTTACAATTTTTAAATAAAATATCACCCCTCTGGAAACCTGAAATTTAATTATTTAAGCATTTTCCAAAGCTTTAAATTTGCGTATTTTAATGGAAAAAATCCTTCCAATTTCTCTTAAGCTAAATTTCACTCCAAACATTTTGGGCTGTTGGGTTAAACATAGTGGGTCGTGGTAAGCTGTCCTTGTTCGGATTTCGGTCTACGGCATCGTGCGTAGCACTACGCGGCCCGGTTCAGATTTCCTTGACTTGTGAGGCTGACCTTCCGATGCAGCCAAGCCCGCCCTCCCCGAGGCCCTACGGCCCTCCAGCTTTCGCTGCGTGCCCTACGGAGCCCACGCCCCTGCCCTCCTCAATCTTGTCCCAGCTTGTCATCCTTTGTGCCCCTCCCCCTTTTTTTGCTCCCATCTTCCGGATACACTAGGACTGTTTGTGCTGGTCGTATCCTTGTCGGCCTGCACCGCGCCAAACTATTAAACGATTTGAGACCAGGGATTCCACAAAAACCTTTCCAAGGACATTTTCAGTGCACCTACACTGTATAAAGAAATTCTTTATTTCAGATACAACAAAAAGAAAAAGTCGAATTACAAGTCTGAAAACGTTTCAGTTCAAATATTCACGCTCAGCAAGCTCCAGGGACCCAGGTGCAACTGAGAATTTCAGTGCCGTGGCACTGGTCATTCAGTGAAGTTTAACTGGTTTCCAGTAAATTTTCACTGGTTTCCAGTGGAATTCCACTGAATTTCCAGTGGGATTCCACTGAATTTTCAAGTGGCACCTGGGTCACTGGATAACCAGAGACCTTTCACTGGTTCTTGCTGAGAGTGTTCACTGAATTTCAGTTATATCGTTCTTAAAATAAGAAGCAGAACTTAAAAATAATGTCAGAAATTCAGAATTCGACTAATATTTTTTTTATATATCAGTGATTTTTGTTGCATCTGAAATTTAAGATGCTCTTTTTACAATGTATTCAAGGATATGTCCTAAGGATTATTTCCTGGCCATTCATATTACTGTAAAACGAGAATACCGCATTCGGTAGCAACAAAAGTTAAATCACTGATCCGAAAAAAAAATTATGCACTGATTTCAGAAATCGTTTGTAATTTCCATAAACTTCTTATTATCAGACCGATAAAAGTGAAATTCAGTGAATATTTGGACTGATTTTTTTCAGACCGGGTGATATGGCTTTTATTGCATCTGAAATCAAAATTATATGTTTGTCACAACTTAAGGACACATCTTCGAGGATATTTCCACGAATTTCCAACCCGTCGAATATATTTCGCCCCGCTTTGAGGACGTTTCAAGGATCCCTGCTCATTGATGAATCTTACTCCCTTTTTCTCTCACTCTGTTATTTTTTTCCCCGTGAAAGGAACTAGAAAATGACATCGTAATGGCCCCGGAGCAAAAAAGGGATTCTATTCGATTCCCAGCCGTGTATACCACACGCTGCTCTCGGCGACGGCAATATTCTAACGCTGCAAAATTGAAAGGAATCATTATCCGACCTTGTTCCGCCTCATATCAAAAAGCCAAACGAAGCATAGAATAAAGGACGTAAACCTAACTTAACCCAGGTTCAAATTACGCCAATTTTACTTTGCGGCCGCAGTAACTGCCGTAAGAAGTATCGGCATCAAGATCGGCGACTGCAGAGCAGAGCGCGGCACTGGGCACTACGCTTTTCAGCCTACGACAAAAGGTCGTGCCAGGAGAACACAAGGTGGAAAATCCAGCCTCAAACTGAAAACTGCGTCACGTAAGCAACCCGTCACATCAAAAACACGCTAGTGGAATCTCGGTTATACGTCCAGGTCGGGACTAAAAAATTTGGACGTAGAACTGAGAGTGACGTACAAGTGAAAATCTTCCGTATAACGTTATGTAAAGTATTCTGGACGAGACTACACCAATTGAACATGAAAATACAGCTGAGAGACGTATAACTGAGACGAGAGTCGATTCCAACCGATACCGGTGCTTCTTTGCCTCTGTCGCCTGACAACGAAATCGTTAGTAAATTATAGGAGATAATCGCCGATTACGGACTACGTTGCATGGCCGTTCATAAAAAGCAACGATATGGCTTGCAGGTTACGCTCTTAAAGCTGGCGATGCGCGTTTCTTGAACCTACGAAATTCCCCATTCACTGTCCATATCTTGATCAAATACTGTAATATCTAAAAAGTAAGCGTAAAGCATGATGATTTCTGACCGCTACATGTTGATTTTCACACGACTAGTGAGTTTTCTGCTTTAAAAAAAATGTTTTAAGAAAAATGAAGACGACCATACGGTTAGCTAAGAAAATTTCATAATTATTGAAATCCTCAAAACAAAATTTAAAACTGATGATTGATTCCTCGTGTTTTTTTTTAAAGATAATAAGATGGGGAAAACCGACCGCTATGTGAACCTGTGGTCCTTTCTTGGATATAGCCAATTTTCGCAGGCCCCGAGCTGTTAGTGGGACCTCATGACTCTCATCCTGATCACTCGCAAATCTTCACTAAGGGCAGCGGATGTGTAAGGGGGTTTAAAAAATATCGAACTTCGTCTCAGCTAGAAAAAGGTTAATTTAGGACGGAAAAAAAAAACTATAAAGGGAAGCACTGAGGAGACTTGGATGAAAGCCGGAGCTTGCGGTGCGGATTTGGTAATAAAATATCCGGAAGATGTTGCGTTGCGTTACCCTTTCGCCTAAGCGGTTAATTACGTGGATTCCGAAATGATTCTCGATACCTCGAAGGGCGATGGATCGACTCCGCCGCGCCGCGCCGGTGGCAAATCGGAACATATCCGGCGGTTCTCCAGTGGCGCCGCTCCAGCGCCACTCAACCGGTTTACAAGCATATCAAGATCATCGAAATGTGTGTTCTTGATTGGATGCGATAAATCGTTGCGGTTTTTAAAAGGAAATTGTAGGTTCAACGATTGTTTTTCACATCCTCTCAATAATCGAACGACAAGGTTCACACCCATCTCAAAAAAGATATGACTTTTTTAGGTTGCGTCAAAATTTACAGACTTTTAGAGCAAATGTGAGTTGCATATCAAAAACTTTACACTCGTTCGTAATACTCTAATTGTCCGTTCATTACCTCGGGGGCATGAAAGCCTCAACCTTTAAACCTCTGGAAACTAGGTCTCACTGAAACAATACGGAAAACTAGTTTCAGATACCAAGAATCTGCGCTTTACTTCTACGAAATTGCTGATTAAGAATCTCAATAAATAGCTCGAGAGTCTGCTTTACCTTATTCATAAGCTCTGACTAATTTATCAGGGATCCTTCGCTCGAGGATCTGCATCACCGGAGGCTCACTTTTTAGATCATGTACTTTTTTTTGATTTTTTTTTCCCCTTGACAGTGCGGTTTGCTATGACTGGGTTTCGTTATTTCTCTTTTTTCTGCTGAGAATTGTTAGTTTCTTACTTTATTCTATTATAGGCAAGAGACTTAAAACTAAGTGAAATCATAGAGCAGGCGTAATGACCGGTTTCGATATCCTAAAGTTTGACAGCTCGGCGCTACCACACAAATTGACGTTAATGACCGTCGAAGCGGCCACTTAGACCCATTAGGGCTGTCCGCAACGCACACAGATTGAACAACTAAGTCTACAAAAATGTTTGGCTGCAGCAGCAAAATGGATAGATTCAAAGCGGACCATTGAACTCGGAGAAAAGTATTCCGAAACGACTTAGGACATGGGCTTGCTTCAGCCCCCTCGCGCTCAGGCACACAGGGCTAGGCTCCGAGAACATCAATAAGAGACCGAACGCGGCGCGCGGCGTTGGGCGGAGGAGAGGAGGGGGTAGGGCAGTGTGGACGAAACGGTGAGGTAGGGTGGGGTGCAGCGAGAGCGGAGGGGTGACGAACAACTGCGATCGGGTGCAAGGGAGGGGCATACACCAATGTACACAAGTTCGGAAGCTTCCTAAACAAAATAAAGTCGAAATTTGCCGATGAAACAATAGCCGCGCATCTGGAGCGCACCGAATGACACAAGCGGTTGTGACCCTCACGGGATTTAGGCCCCAGCTCTTTTGTCAACGAGCCTGCTTGCGGCCGCAGATTACGACGAAATACGCATGCATTCGGTGCGGGTGACTTACCGAGAGTGTTATACGTCCTTAAAGAATTGTTCCTTGGCACTATAAACACACAAGAAATCACCATTCACACTTGAAAACACGAAATAAACTCTTAAACTCCAACACAACACAGAGTTTCGGACGACACGGTATGGTTCGTTCCACTCCAGTCCAGCCACTGACAGGCCACTGAGCAACGCAGCTTTAACACTTGAGGGAGCTCGGCCCAGAACCAGCCAAAGCCTGCGCACCTGTTCGGAGCTCTTCACCGCCTTTGTTGCGATGAGCCAGGATGATCACGATTTTCAAGGTCTTTAGCCAAAAGCAACGAATTAAACTGATTCTTGAAATCAAATTACCGTACATAATGACATGTTTCTTAAAGATATACATAAAATCTAAGAAAAATGCCGAAAAATAGGAAAAAAAAGACTTTTTTCTTCCCGACTTCCCGTTCTCTACTCTACTCTGTGGCCTTACGAACAACAACAACAGTATGGCGATCATTTATCTCCGTTTGGGTCTTTCATGATTATTTTCGTGGGGAAATGTGTAACTTAAAAGTTTTTTCACAAGTATTATTAACAGAAATCACACAAAAGTACTTATGTCTCTAAACTTGATCGTTGAATTCGCTTGACATTTTGTAACACGACACGAGTTGCTAGTACTTTGAGGAAAGGGAGGTTAAGAGGTCCGTCATGATGTTTACACGCCTTCGATTAAGCCGTAAACTTGTAGTTTACGCTACCAGAAACACATACTGCACTAGCACTCAAACGGGAAACACCAGAGTGCGATTCGCTCCTAGCCCTACAGGTATAGATCAATTTTTGAAATTTATTTTTGTTCCATAATGACAATCTTAGCTTCAAATTATATTATCTCTTATCTCTCATTTAATTTATTACCTTTTCTCTTTTGTAACAGGTTTTATGCATTTGGGAGGACTGAGAACTGCCCTATATAATTACCTCTTTGCTAGAGCAAACAATGGCAAATTTATCTTACGTATTGAGGACACGGACCAGAAGAGGATTGTACCAGGTGCTGCTGAACAGTTGGAGCATGATTTAGAATGGGCAGGAATTCCACCCGATGAAAGTCCTTTGAGAGGAGGCCCGTTTGGCCCATACACACAATCTCAAAGATTACATTTATACAAGTAAGAATATAGGATTACATCTTCATGTAACTTTAAAGTTTCCTTTGTCAAAACAACCTGTGAAATATTTTATTTTAGGAAGCCTATCCAACAACTTTTAGATTCTGGTGCAGCATACAGGTGTTTCTGTTCTGAAGAACATTTAGCATTGCGTCGTCGTGAGATACTCAAGATGCAAGGTATTCCAAGGTATGACAACAGATGTCGAGAAATAAGTCCAGCTGAGTCAGAGCAGAGAGCTGCTGCTGGTGAATCCTTCACAATACGCTTCAAGGTAAACGCACTACAGTAAAATTCATTTACGACGAACATGCCTGAGACGGAATCGCGTTAATGAAGAATGTTTTAATGATTTTCCCTCGGATTTTGATTTGTTGGTAGTGAACCCGATCGTAATGCGGTTCCGCCTGTAACGAATATTTTTGATCTGTCCCTAGGAATTTGAGGTAGACAGATGCAATACTACTCAATGGTTTTGGATAGATACTATTGAGAGAGATACAAAAAAGTATCTTCAAAAATTTTGTTCATGCTTTGTTTTTGTTTCCAGCTTGTAGAAGGCCCATTGACATTTGATGACATAGTTTTTGGGCCAATAACAATAGATTTAGCCACTCGTGAAGGGGACTTTGTCATAGTAAAGAGCGACGGCATACCGACTTATCACCTTGCCTGTGTTTTGGATGACCACTTGATGCAGGTAACCCATGTATTAAGGGGGTTAGAATGGCAAGTTTCTACACCAAAGCATATTCAACTGTACAGGTACATACATATTAAAAACGTAAAAATATATTTCAATTTCAGTGATTTTTGGTGCTATTCATTTTTTTTTTGTAATAAATTTCAGGGCATTGAATTGGGAACCTCCACAGTTTGCTCATTTACCCTTACTAGTTAATTCAGATGGTTCAAAACTATCCAAAAGACAAGCAGATCTTCATTGCGGGAACTTTCGGGCCGAAGGAGTCTTACCTAAGGTTCTTCTTACTTTCGTTTCCGATATTGGCGGTGGATTCAAGAGAGACCGAGACAAAGTCAAACTTACAGCTCAACCTTTGTCTGATCTCATAAAACAGGTAAGCTAAACTTTCGTTGTCCGGGAAAAAATTGCTGCTATCTACTAATTTTTTTAACCTTCCAGTTTGATATAACTCTGATTGGAACGAATCCCGGGAAGATAGATATGACTCGTCTAGAAAAGTTAAATCATTCGGAATTACAAGAGTATCTTGCGAGTCCGAAATCTAGGAAGCAGTTAGCAGTCTACACTCAGCAACTACTAAGAAATCATTTCCAAGATAGGTACTGACGGTTTCTTGAAGAACTAATGGTTGACACGGCATTCTTTCACGATTTCCTTTATGTTGAAGGTTGCCAGAAGATTCTCAGCAATTAACTTTAAAATATATCGACAACGTTCTACGACACGCAGCTCCGAGATTGTCTCGATTGGGCACATTGCTTATTCCTGAACATGACTTTATTTGGTTCTCCCCGGATGAAATGACGCTTCTTAGACTATTTCCAGACAGGAGAAGAGCATATGGTAAGGATTTGAATAAAGACGCAAAAAAAGCAATAAGGTTGCGTGATGACAGTGCTTTTTTTGTGGAAGCAATCATCGGATTATATGAAAATATATTAAGATCAAAGTCTTCTTTGGTTAGTAATGGAATAGCGCATTGGAAGGAAGTAAGGACTTTTGATCGCAACAATACGGAACTGAACCGATAATATCATTATGACGCACCGAAATCTAGGTGTGAATCATATTTTTTCCTTTTCTTTTTTTTTCGGATTTTTTTAAATGATTTTTTTGAGGATTTTATTGTGTATGATTTTTTTGAATTTTCATTAGAAATGATGAAAACCTCTGTACAAGGTGTTTATTGTGTCTTTTTCTTCATAGGTTTATTGAAGGCAAGCATTCCCGTTGTAGAAAAAATTTTGTCCGCTCCAGCCGAGGAAGCACAGGCACACATCGGAGAAACATTAAGACAGTTTTGTGAAGCAGAAAATCATTCATATCCAGGAGTTATGTCTACACTGCGGGTGTCTATCACAGGGTCAAAAGTAAGTAAGCAAGACTGTCCCCGTTTTATGGTTTCTTGGTGTCGAATAACTCTTCTATTTTTTTTTTAATTTCCAGAACAGTCCATCGGTTCGAGAAACTTTGGAATTACTTGGTCCGGAAGAATTTTTGCGGCGACTCAGATTTGCATCCGAAGTTTTTAGCGACAAACTTGATGAGCAGGAAGAGGCTGGAAAATATGCCTGAGCTTCCTTATTCGAAAAGACTTCCAAAATTTTTTGTCACTTATTGTCTATGATGATATTGTATTTTATTGTTTGTTTCGTGGCAGAATCCTGAAAGTTTTGTACGCGCGTTTGAGTTTGAGATGGATAAATATATAGATACCCAACTGAGCTGAGGAGTTTTTATTTTGTGATACGATTCATGAGCCCATAATTGATGGCTTTATCCTGCATACCGGTTCTCTACAGAAGTTCACGTTTTGTTTGCACTATTTACACCACGTGTTAATCTAGAAAAAATATCAACACCGAATATCAGCAATGATAATTTTAGCAGAGATATTGAGAATATTTTCGTAAAAAAAAAGTAAAGCCGAGGACACTTTCAAGACATCATAAGATATGTATCAGATTACGAATCGTCCGTATCTGGATAACTTCCAGGCCATTGATGGCTGGCGTATTTGCGGATGAGGGCTGGCATGATATTTGTTTCGACACTGATTGCGAGGTCGAAAAATCTTAAATTTATTCGTGCTAGAAAATATTTTTTAACGTTGGTTGAACGAAAGGGGTAGGGAAATGAAGCGCTACTCTAGGGCTTTAGGTTAGTAGCACTTTTAACAAGTTTAAAAACTAATTTCCATACGTGCTTTATGATGGGCCACAGTTTTTTAGCACAATAACTTAAGCAAAGTTATTCTCCAGCAATGTTTCTTTTATTTTTTAATTTAAGTTATTTTATTCCTATATTTGCTCTGACTTCTTTTTGTGAACGGCTCCCACAGCACCAGAAGAGGATGATTTTGAATATCCCGGTATATCTCTTTTTCATGTTCTTCTTACATTCTTCTTCTTGCCGTATGACTTTTGGCGCGCTTCAGGTGTTAACGTTTTGCACAGGTTTTGCACTTCGGTCAAAATCGTTTATTAATCAATTAAAACTTGTAGAATTTTCGGTTTCGGAGTGTATTATTTTGCCTTTGAAAGATTTCAAAAGTGTTTGACCGACTGATTTTGTTATTAAGCTGATCAAAAGCTGAAACTCGAAAAAATGACCAACGAATCCGAGGAGGCTATCAGCACACCGCAACATTTATGTGATCATTTTAGTCAGAATGATAATTCTGTGAATGTGTTTTTATCTTCTGATGTACCTGACATATGTAAGGAGAAGCAATGTTGCTTGGGAGTCGACGAAGCCGGACGAGGGCCTGTCTTAGGTTTGTCAAATAACTTAAGTTAACCTCATTTTCTCTGAGGATACTCCCAAACTAGTGGCTTGGTAAATGTTAACGAACTTCTTATTTATATTTTAGGACCCATGGTGTATGGCATTGCTTACTGTCCTCTGGAAAATTCAGATTCTTTGAAAGCGCTTGGTTGTGCTGACTCCAAAGTTTTAACTGAAGAGAAACGAGAAAGCCTTTTTGAGGACCTATGCAAAAACAAGGACTATGTGGGATGGGCGATTGAAGCGATTTCTCCTAATGTTATATGTAACAGTATGTTAAAAAGGTAAATTCTGAACTGAGCACATACAAACCAAATGTCTCTAAACAAAGCAAAATAGAATGTTAACCTTTTTTGGTTTGATTCCAGGCAAAAGTACTCCTTGAATCAAGTTTCACATGACTCTGCCATTGGACTCATTAAACAAGCTATTGCAGCTGGAGTTAATATAGCCGAGGTCTATGTGGACACAGTTGGACCAGCTGATAAATATCAGGTAAGCATCATCTTCTGCTTTGCATTTCACCTAGATGTTATCTTTAAAATTCCTATTGCATTCTGTCGGCAGGAAAAACTTTCCAAAATTTTCCCTGACTTCAAAATTACTGTGGCAAGCAAGGCTGATGCAACCTATCCCTGTGTTAGTGCAGCAAGTATATGTGCAAAGGTGGCTAGAGATTGTGCTCTCAAAGTTTGGACCTTTGCAGAGGGCTTGGAAATACCAGAAGATGGATGGGGGAGTGGATATCCTAATGGTAAGAATTTATCTTCCAATCATGGTTACATTGCATAGTTATATGGCCGCATAGTTCATCAACTTGAATTCATTTTTTTACCCTCATAGATCCGGTCACTAAAAAATTCCTTCAGGGCAACATTGACCCAATCTTTGGATTTCCTCAAATAGTCAGAATGAGCTGGTCTACTGCAGACAAGATATTAAAAGAATCAGCTGTGGAAGTGGAGTGGTACGTATCTTTGATATTCTATCCATCCAACTCTTGATCTAGAAGAAGATTCATAACTAAGCACCTTAAACAGGGAGGAGGAGGACGAGGATGAAAAAGAAAAACCAGCCATAAGGACAAAACCCATTTCGTCGTTTTTCCAACCTACAAAGCAACTTTCCTCCCGCCGGAAGCATCCTTACTTCAGGGAAAGGTGTTTAAAAAATACGGTGTTTTAAATGGATGAGATTAAAAACTGTATTTCGATATAAATTAACCAGAAAAAAAACGCAATTCTTACAAAATAAAAAAGCTCAAATTTAAATTATTATATGTTTCATTTCGCCTTCGAAGCTGCAACCAGTTATTTCTTCATTCCCTCCTTTTGTTTCTTCTGCTTTTTCGTCTCTTCTTCGTCGATTGGTGCCGGCTTAACGAAAGGAATAAGTTCCTTGTATTCTGCAAAATTAAAACTCTGGTTATGACATCTGCTGGCTGACTCCATTACTGTCTGTCATAAGGGCAGTGTTGTCAGATGCATGAACGATGCGACAGCGAATAAAATACTTACTCTCTGGCAAATACGGCCTCAGGATTTCTGGAACGAGAATTCCTTCTTCAGTTTGGTGCGTTTCAAGGATAGCGCAGATGACTCGCGTTACGGCGCATGCTGTAGCGTTCAACATGTGAACGTAGTCGGTCTGTAAAAATAAGAACAGTCACGTAAGAGCTGAGCGAGGCACCGTAACCGATCCTTTTAACTTAACGGTCTCCAAGCCTGATGCCTGAAATTTTCAACGTTAAAATAATACTAGCAGTGGGCGAAGAGCACCTCGTCGAGATAAGACAAATGAATCTGGATAACAAAGACGACCTGATATTTAGTCTGATATCTTACCTGCGCGTTCATTTTCTTCGTTTGCCCGTATCGGATCTGCAGTCGACGGGCCTGGTAGTCGAGGCAGTTGCTACACGATACCAGTTCTCGGAAAGCCCCTAAAAATAAAGGTAAAAAAATTAAGCTATGCCCATAAAGTGAATCCTCTGACGAGAACAGTAATCCAAGGGACCGAGGAAAAATTTCGCAGCATTAAAGGTACTAGCAGTCCAAAAGGTATTGTCCGGTTCTGGTAGTGCAGGAAGGCTCCGCCTTATGGAGAAATACATCGGCCACCGCCTTGTAGCACGACCAGAACCGGGCAATACCTTTTGGACTGATATTATCATCGAGACTCGTTATATCAAGACTACACACCTGAAGCGGGGAACCAGGCTTCAAGATCTAATTTCTTTGCGGCAGCATTATTAAGCGCTCCTGACACGATGTTGACTACCCTATAGGAAAGGCCCAAGTCGTCGTAGAACTGTTGTGAGAGGCTGATCATCTCGTCCATCATTTCATACGACGCGTTATCATGAGGTGACGTCAAAACGAACTGCTCCACCTTCACAAAACTCAAAACAATTAGAGCAACCACACACCTCATGTTAGAATCAACAGATGCTACTGGAGAACCGTTTAAGGTACCTTCTCAAACTGGTGGACGCGGAATATGCCTCTGGTGTCCCGGCCATGCGATCCAGCCTCTTGTCGGAAACACGTGGACACTCCGACGTAGCGGAGGGGCAGAGACGACTCCGGGATCCATTCGTCGCGATGGAAGGCGGCGATCGGCTGCTCCGACGTGGCGATCAGGTACTTCTCCTCTGCTCCCTCCTCCCCCGATCCCTTGCCTCCCACCTTAACAACAGCCCCTCAACTTTAAGCCGAAAAGTCTTCATCTCAAAGTAATACCAAAACGGTTCATTACAAGTGATCAGATCCTTTTGTAGCTAGAAAATTTGTAAATAAGAGCGAGAAAATGTATAATTAACCCACTACCTCCCAGCGATGCCGTTCGGAAACAGAAAAATTTATTTTTGAGGATCTTTTCAGGTCAATACTGTCAAAATTTAAAAATATCGCCCCCATAGAAACCTGAAATTTAATAATTTAGGTATTTCCCAAAGCTTAAAATTGTGTAATTTGGTTAGGGAAAATGCTTAAAATTTATCTTAAGCTAAATTTCACTCCAAATACCTTAGGCTGTTAAGGGTTAAGAACATAAGGTAGCTACTCTCGACCCTCAGCAAATATCATCTCCATAACGAGACGAAATATCAATACAGTCGAAACTTAATATTAAATATGGGAGTGTCTATTGATCCGAATGCCACATTTAAAATGTATTGGGTTCGTTCCGGGCATTAACGTCTCAATATATTAACCCATAAAAGCCCAGAGTATTTGGAGTGAAATTTAGCTCAAAAGATATTGTAAGGGTTTTTTTCCACTAAAATACGCAATTTCAAGCTTTGGAAAATGCTTAAATTATTGAATTTCAGGTTTCCAGATGGGTGATGTTAAACTTTTACAATAATGAACTGGAAGATCCTCTAATATAATTTTTTCTGTTTCCGAACGGCATCGCTGGGCGGTAGTGGGTTAATCCATCT